>Ga0055584_100001982_pt1 | contig 20096 bp, 19 predicted proteins | sample OSDHelmetaG_FD_58716 | JGI IMG/M metagenome (GOLD analysis project Ga0055584, IMG submission 58716) | Pelagic marine sediment microbial communities from the LTER site Helgoland, North Sea, for post-phytoplankton bloom and carbon turnover... | ecosystem: Environmental > Aquatic > Marine >...
GTTGAATGGAATGGTGCTCTTCTTGAAATTTGGTCTAATGGTGGCGACGGCTCATGGTCGTGGGGTTCTCAATCCTTTTGTGTTGATGCAGGAATCTTTGCGGTTATACCACTTAGTTGCCTCCGTGAAGATGAAGCAGATGAAGCCCGAAGAATCATGGGTAAATACGCTATCGGATTTACTAACAAACCTGACTTGTATGTCGAAGATAACATTATCTATCTAAACGATGAGCCAGACGATGAAGGCCAAAGACAATTAGATGAAGAAAGAAGAGGGTGGTATTGATGGCTGGACTACCCCCAAGAAGGATTAATACCGTTGATGCAACAGACATTGCTCGTATGACTATTGTTTATGGAGATGGTTCTATGGATATTATGATTCGTCAGCCTAACGGCACATTTTCCGTTGAAAGGAGGAATAAGAAGTGAAGAAACCATACGATACCGACAGCCCATTTATTCAAGAATTACAATCAGGCACTACGCTCAATGTGAACGGTTCGCCTATGCCTACTGCAATATGGAATCTAATTATTTCCAAGCGAGATATCAGCAATTATGTTCGTATTAGGGGTATGAAACCTCATAGAAATTGGAAAATTACTGATGTTAAGAGATACTTTGGAATCAAGGGAACAGGTGAAGCCCTACTTGATAGATTCTTGACTCTTTACGCAGATGTTATGGGTGATGATGAATGAAGGTTGTTTGGGCTGAAAAACACCGACCATCGGATATGGATAACTTTAGAGGTCAGGAACATCTAAGGGCTGAAATGAATGCCATAATGTCGGGTAAATCCCAGATGCAACACTTTGTATTCTATTCCCGTGAGCCTGGAACAGGTAAAACTACACTTGCCTATATGTTGGCAAACAATCTGAATTATCAAATTCACAAATACAATGCCTCTTCTAAGAAACAGCGTGGTATTGAATTTATTGAAGAGGAAATATCCCTTATCGCAAGGTCAGGTCAAAACGAAGTAATAGTGCTTCTTGACGAGGCCGACCAACTAACGCCAGCGGCTCAATCCGCTTTGAAAGGTGTCATAGAAGATTCAACCTGTTTCTTTATCCTAACTTGTAATGACCTATCAAAAGTCAGCCCTTGGCTGCAATCTCGGTGTCAAGTCCGAACATTTGAACCTGTCCCTATCAAAGATATGGAAATTCAGTTGGCTACAATTTGTGCCACCGAAGGAGTTGAAATCAAAGATGTTTCAATCAAGGTAATAGCGAAGCGACATGAGGGTGATATGCGAAATGCTATCGGTGCTTTACAGGCATACGCTTCCCTTCCCGACAATCAGAAAGAACAATTCCTTAATAGTCTAACAACACCAGACATTGACTCAAAGAAATTCCTACAAATGTGTTTCAAGGAAAGAGCAATTGACGATGCCTATACCATGCTTTTATCAGCCCCACCTCGACAAGCGGTGAGGCAAGTCTTTACATTCGCTATCACAGGGGTTGCTTCTGTGGATAACAAACTGAAGGTAATTGATGCCTCCGTCACAACTGAGCGTGACCTAATAAATGGAGTAAATGAGCAAATTGCGCTTTATAACTTCGTTAAAATGCTGGCCTCTTGACCCGAACAATACCTTTAATAACCCCTATGATAACCGAATAATAACTAAGGAAAGGAATGTCCTATGAATAACAACCAACCCGATATTGAAAAAGTAGCCAGCCAAATTGGTGTATCTGTTGATGCGCTCAATTCAAGAATGAACCAAGTTTCTGCTTCTCAAACTGAAGCATGGAAAGCGTCAGGGTATGACGATGATAAAATTGCATCTCTAACCCTTCGTATTTCAGCAAGACAACTACATTCTGAAGCAACCAAGATTAAGAATTCTGGTGCTACTCTTCTTGAAGGTATGGCATTGCGCTCTCCAAGATACAAAGATTGGGGCAAACTGCGCTATGATAAAATGACTAATCAACTCAAGACTTGTGATGATGCAGTCCGTTCTAACTTGATTGAACAGGGTGCTATCGTATTGTTTGAAAACAACCATGACGGAACATGGACTCGTCACATCAATGAATCTCTTCGTAACAAAGAAGCGTTTGAAATTGGTGCTATTGAGGATTCGGTTTCAACACCACATGCTAAAGCAGTTGAAATTGATGAAAACACCATGTTTTACATTGTAGCAGACAAATCTTCTCCTACATGGCCTTCTGGTGATTCTAATTGGAGATACGGTGCGCCTTCGCCTGTATCGGATAAGAAAAGAACAGTTTACTTCTTAGGTCGTAAGCAAGGCTCAAACGATGACATTTCTGAAATCCAATTGGTATTTAGTGGTGACATGGCAGAAGCATCTTTCCCTACATTCGTTCCTGGCTCTATCGCAGTTAAGATGAACCAAAAGAATACTGTTGGGTATGCTAAGGCTGGTGTCACAAGTCTAAATCCAGACCCTGCTCTTGCTTCTATCTTCCCTAATGCACCTGTCATGTTTGATGGTGATTTGCCTGCTGGTATGATGGTTGATGCTTTGGGTGGACTTGAACCTGAAGGTCGCTTCTTGAAAGGCTTTGACTCTATGCCTTCATACCTACAATCAATCCCAGAAGATGAAAAGTGGACTGCCTATTGTGGTCTAATCGCTGAAGTGGTTCACATTGACCCACGAGACAAAGGTGGTTATACTGTTACTGTTGGCGACCTTGACATTCTATCATCAGCACCAACTCAAGATATATGGGTCGGTGCAGACCAAGAACACTTAATCAACTTTGGTGTCGGTTCTCAATTGGCTCTATTCGGTACTGTATGGCAGACCAAAGAAGGTGAACATCGTTTCTCCTGTCAAGGTTGGTATGTTGTTGAAACTGTTGAAGCATTGGCTGTTGAAGAAGATGGGTGGGATGCCTGATGACTTGGGCTAATAATAAGCAAAAGACAGCCGCTCCTGATAAGACGGCATTCGGTGAAGAATATTATTCAAACCTGTTTGCTAAGAAGGTTGCTGCTCAAGAAGGTTCTCAAATCCGTATGGCTCTTGTAGGGCATGAAAATACGGCTAAGACAGGACTTGCACTATCCTTTGCATATACTGAAGCGGATAAAAAGGCTGGTAAAAAGGTATTCATCTTTGACTTTGACAACTCGGCTCAATCTATCATTGATTACGCATACCCTAATGACCCAAACATTATCCGTCTGCCTATCCACGATGAAAACGACGAATCCATCTTCAATGAGGACAATACTGTTAATTGGCTTGCATTGATTGATAAGACTCAATGGTTTGTTAATATCGTTGCAAAGGAGAATCCTGAAGATGTTGCTGGCGTTGTCTTTGACGGTGGCTCATCTTTCCTAAAGATTTGTGAAATGGCTATGCGTGAATCGCTGGTTCGTAAAGGTATTATTTCAGATGAAGGTGATACCTTTAATCAAAAGGAATGGCAGGAAAGAAACCGTTTGTTCCGTCAAACTCTTAACCGTGTTCATGGACTTGCATTCAGCAAAGTCTTTTTCACATTCCATCTGAAAGCAATCAAACAATACATGGATGATGGCTCAGGTCGTAAAGTCCTCATGTCTATTGGTGAAAGACCAGAATGGGAAAATGGCTCAATGCGACTGTTCTCTCAACAAATCTTCTTGAACCGATACATGAAGAAGGCTGACCCTGCTGCTGGTGTCAAGGCTGACAAATCTATGGCTGACGGTGAATGGTCTATTCGTGCTACTGTTGAAGAAATGAAAGGTAAAAACATGGAACATCTGGGTCAATCATACGATGTGCTGACCGTAAAGAAAGGAGATGTAAAGTGGAACGGTCTGCCTATGCTTGAATGGTGATAGGATGCGTATTGCTCGTAACCAAATCTTGTGTTCATTGTTGAATACTCATGAAGTGGATGGGTTCATGCAAAATCTTGAACCTCCCCAACTTGTGTATGTCAGACATGATGACAATTCAGATATCTATGATTATCTAAAACTCGAAATAGGTGATATAATCTATACTAAACAGGCGCATTCTGAATATGTTAGAACCATAAACAATATGTTTATAATCCCCATTGAGGAAGTTGTAGGTGTTGAATAGTATGCTGGTTGGTAAAGACGCTAAGGATAAACTGCTTTTAGGTATAAACAAGGTATGTGATGCTCTTGCACCCACACTTGGTCCTGCGCCTCGTTTGGTGTTGATTGATTCTGACGAACATGAGAAAGACCCACTCATTCTTGATGATGGAGTAAACATTTCTAAGTTTATCAAATCAGACTGTCCCTATGAAATGGCAGGTATCAAACTAATGCGTATGGTTGCTCATGAGGCACAAAAGGCTTCTGGTGATGGAACAACATCTGCAACCGTGATAGCAAAGCACCTAATAACAAACCTTTTTGAGATGACCGAGCATCCAGTTATGCTTGAAGAAGAATTGAAGAAGGCGTGGGAGGATTTTAAGAATCATTTAGAAGAATCCAAGTGGGAGGCAAGCCCAGAACAATTGCGTGAAGTCTGTTTATCCGCACTTAATTATGACGGATTATCAGCCGATTGCATCATGGAAGCGTTTGACAGCGTTGGTGCTGAAGGAATTGTAATGGTGCATGAGCATCCAGGAGAATTGACTAAGGTTGAAACTACTCAAGGTTTGACTCTCAATAAGGGCTTTGTATCTCATCTATTTGCTGGTTCTCGTGATGGTAAAGTAGTGTATGAAAATCCTGCAGTATTGGTCACAGACCATGATATTGTCACCTTCGATGAATTAGTCCCTGCACTACAATGTGCTGCTGAAAACAAGAAGCCACTAATCATTATCGCTGCTGGGTGGAAACCCCACGCTATACAGAATCTTTTACTAAATGCTGTAAATGGTAAAGTTATGGCCTGTGCTATCAATGCACCTGCTGGTGGTGAAGAACGGGCTGAAATCTATGAAGATATAGCAACTTCATTAGGTTGCACTCCAATACTCGCTGCAAAGGGAGAAAGATTAGAAGATAGAATTTATTCTCTTGATTCCTTTGGGTCTGCCGAAATGGTTTCGATTGACCGTAATACAACCGTATTTTCAGGCGTTGGTGGTAAAGATGAAGCAATTGAGGCTCGTATAGAACACTTAGAGCAACTCAAAGAAGATGCCGACCATCCATTCTATGAACAAAAATACAGCATGAGAATCGCTAAACTAAGAGGTAAGATTGCTACTATAAAGGTCGGTGGCCTGACCGATGTTGAAGTTCGTGAAAGACACGAAAGAATTGATGATGCCGTAAATGCCGTTAGAAGTGCTTTAACGGGCGGTGTTGTGCTTGGTGGGGGTATGATGCCCTACAAGATAGAAACGGGCTTTGTAGCCTTCGACAATGCCCTTAAATCACTTGTTCAAACAATGGTAAAGAATTGGGGTCGGGAAATGCCCCAGACCGACGATGATTGGATATTCTTTGATGCTTCAACAGGAAGATTCAACGCTTATGATAATCATTTGGTTGATTCACACGATGTAATTCTCAATTCGGTAAAGGCTGCTGTTTCTGTGGCAACACTTGTATTAAAGACGGAAACAATTTTGACCGAAAGCGAATGATTATATACCCCTAAGTTTGGTGATATTAACATGATAACCGTTAATGCTTCATCTTTGAAACGCCTTCTATGCTTGACCCAACGCAGACAAACCGTTGCTGGAAAGAATAACCCTCAAGTTGTTGCTTGTGTGCTTAGAGCAGACAACCAAAGACTATCCACTACATCTCTTGTGCGTGATGGTAAAACATCAGTTTCCTACTTCCATGTCCCATGTGTGCATGAAGGATTAAACCTCGATGGTATGCCCGTTCCAGACATTGACAGACTAATGGGTGTTCTAAAACACTTTACAGGTGAAATCAAGATTAGCACATCTAAGACAGGCATTGTAGTCAAATCTTCTAAGAAACAATCAACTCTTCAAGCCAACCTTAATGGTCTTGCATTCCCTCATTCGACAGAAACTATCGGTGCTTGGGAAGAAAAGTCAATGGGTCTGGCAAACAAGATAGATGGTAATACCTACAAGTTAGCAGACGGAAGTGTAATCAAACCGATGTGTTCTATAACGATTAATGCTGAGGAATTGGCTGATGCTTTGTCTGCTGACAACATGAACAACCAAAAACTAAACAGATACAAATTCCACATGGGCGGTGAATTTACCGACTCTTATCTTCATGTAGGCGACCCTCTCAAGGGTCAGACTATCGTTAAACTTGTTGAAGAACTGAAGCATGACTGTGATGAATGGGAATGGTCTTTTGAAGGAGGACTTGAAAATGTTGTGTCTTTCCTAAGCGGTGAACTCGTTCTAAGTTTCTTAGACTTCCGACCATACGAACAGGGAATCCGTATGATTCTATCTGCTGACAATGGTTGGTTTATGCAAGCAGGGGTATTGGAATGACCGAAGAAAGTCTGCGAAAGAAGATGAAAACAATCATCATTACTGCAAGGCATATAGGCTTCATGGAATCTGAAGTGAAAGACGAATACAAGATTTTGTCGCTTGAAGATTCGCTCGATGAAATGATTGAAGAATTTTTTGCTCAATTAGGTAAGGGTGAATAATAATGGGTCTTATGCAGGTGCCAAACGACGACGCAGATATGTGCGCCAGATGTGGTATCAGCACTAAGGGTCACTACATAAAGTGGAATAATCGCAGGTATTGCTTACCTTGCTTATCGGATATGGGAGTTGATGCAATTGACGAATGATATAGTGCTTGAATGTGAGGTTCCAACTGATGATGCACTTCAATATGCTCTTGACATGTATGACATTGAGAAGGGCGCAGGGTTAAAGACTGTCATCCCCGATAGAATCAATCCCCCTGAAGGTTGGACTATTGGTGCTATTGTAGGTGCTTCGGGTGCAGGTAAAACAACACTATTAAGTAACCGTTTCGGTCACAATGAGGATGCAATCATACCCACTAATGGCAGTTCTGTAATATCTAACATATCACGCATATTGGGTGGTAATCCTGCCGAAGCATCTCGCATTCTATCAAGTGTCGGTTTAGGTTCTGTTCCTGCTTGGATTAGACCACCGTTTTGCCTGTCAAATGGTGAAAGGTTCAGATTCGATTTGGCTTGCACTATTGCAGATGCCATAGCAAACAGCATAGAAGTTATCACGATAGATGAATTTACTTCTGTTGTTGATAGGAATGTAGCAAAGGCAGCCTCATTTGCGCTACAAAAATTTGCTCGTAAGACGGGTCAAAGATTGGTTGTCGCCTCATGCCATGACGATATAGTGGAATGGCTAAATCCAGATTGGGTTTACAACCCTCACGATGGCGAAACCGTTGTGAGTGATGACAGGGGGTGGTCGGTTCAACGACCTAAGATTGAACTCAAGATTCTCAGAGCAGAATATGATGCGTGGGAGATGTTCAAGAAACATCATTATCTGACCGAAGATTTGAATAAGGCTTGCAGATTATTTGTTGCTTATTGGGATGGAAAACCTGTTGCCTGTAATGCTATTCTTCCATTCCCTAACGGTGGCATACAGAATGGTTGGCGTTCTTCTCGTGTTGTAGTATTGCCTGACTATCAAGGATTGGGTTTGGCAGGTGCATTGTCTGAATTTGTATCTTCCATGATAAAATCTCAAGAAGGAAGATTATTTGCTCGGCTACGACACCCTGCTTTGGCTAATCACAGATTGAACCGACCTAATACATGGAAAGAAACAGCCGTATCTCGCAAAGTGCATACGCATTCTGGTAATGAAGAATGGGGTTGGAAACAGAATGACCGTGAATGCTGGTCTTTTGAATACATTGGTGAACCATCAAGTCTGCATGACGCAGAACTGTTTTGGGGTATAAAATTTGAATCGGACAAGCATGAGTGGCTATAACATTTATATGTAATCAGCAGGAAGGACTTTATATGCACGATATAAGCACAGACAACATTGTCGCAGAAGTCCTCTCTCATGGAGATATTAATCGAACAACCGAATACGAAGGAGAAGAATATATCCTTCAAATATCAGTAACTAAGTTTGAAAACAAACTATACCGAAACCGAGAATGGCTCGTTGAAAATTACATTAACAAGAACAGAACAATGGCAGATATTGCTGATAAAGCAAATGTTACTCCAGCGACAATCAATCAATGGCTGGTAAAGCACGAAATCCCTACAAGGGGTCGGGGCAGACGCCAATAAATACCTTTATAACCCCCTAATGTGACCTATATTTGGGTCGGTTTAAGTCGTCGTGGCACTTGGCCGAACCCAAAGAAGGTTTGATTATGTGGGTTTTGCATCTCTTTTTCGGTCTTGGTTTAGGGATTTTCATTTCTCTACTCCGACCTATATCTGAACAAATAACTAAGAGGTTTTTGAAATCTAAGGGTATGGAATTTTGCCGATGTTGTGATGATGCCCTCGCTTCGTCATCTATGGGTCTATGCTCACCATGCCAATACTTCTATGATGAAGAAGAAACAGCAAGATTAGAATATGAAAGATTGGAGATGGCTCAATGATTGTGGATAGAGGCAAAGGAAAGACTGTCTATATCAGATACCGTGACCCAATAACACTTGAAAGGCAGACGGAAACGATTAATAACATCTATCCGTACTGCTTTGTCGAAGATGAGTCAGCACCATACATTGAAGCAGTTTCCAAAGAAGGTGGTTATACGGGTCTTTACGGAGAATCACTCACCAAAGTAACTATGTATGACCCTGCTGAAGTTGGCAAATTAAAGAATATAGGTGCTACATGGGAGGCAAACATACCCTTCGTCAATCGTGTTCTCGCAGACGCAAAGCCCGATATACCTGATTACAAACATCGTATCTGGTATCTTGATGGCGAATGGTCGGTTAATACGGGTCAAATTACTCTTTTATCAGTCTATGACAATTACACCGAAAAGATGTTCACATGGTTTAATGCTGAAGGTTATCATTCAGGCAAACATAAACAAGTGGGAGAATATAGACTTGACAATCCAGCCTTATCGTTTGATACTGAAAAGCAATTGTTATCTCACTTCGTGCAATTTATGAGAAAGCATGACCCAGATGTAATTACAGGATGGTTCGTTGTGGGTGCTGATATAAAACAAATAGTTGAGCGTTGCCGAAAAGTAGGGGTTGATGCTCGCAAAATGTCTCCATATAACCGTATGCGATTTGAGTTTGATGATTGGGCGCAACCAATACCTGGCAGGAATTGTATTGACCTCATGCTCGCATTTAGTAAGTTGTGGGAAATGAAGAACGGTAAATTGCCTGGCCTCAAGTTAGATGATGTGGCCGAAGAATGTCTTGGTGAGCGTAAGTTAGAATTACCTGACGGACACGACACCTATTACACTAACTTTCCTCTTTACTTGAAATACAACCAATTAGATGTTGAATTATTGCCTAAATTAAATGCCCTAAACAACGCCATAGAACACTATCTAAGCATACAAACCATTGTGAAGTGCGACATACGCACAACACCGTTTATTACCCGTATTTTCACTTGTTTAGCCCTACAAGACGATGAATTTACGCTTAGAATACCATCGAAAGCACAATTCGCTAAAGTCCCATATTCGGGTGCAGACATACAAGAGCCTTTGGCTGGTGTTTATGATAATGTTGCTATCATGGATATTAAAGCAATGTATCACTCAAATGTGAACCTACATAATATCAGTTGGGAAACTTTAGATGAGTCAGGGAATGACTGTGGTAATGGTTCTAAGTTTTTACAAGGTGAACGAGGTTTATTGGGTCGTCAGATGGATAAAATGACCGAGTTAAGAAATCACTATAAGAAGTTAATGAAGGAGGCCAAAACCACAGAAGAGGCAAAGCGATACGATGCACTACAATATGCTACTAAATCCCTCGTCGCTTCTATGTATGGTTGTGCTGGTGACAGCAAGTATGCTCTATATCACCCCGAAGTTGCTTCTGCTATCACCTACACTTCTCGTCAAACATTATTCCGACTAAGAGATGAATGTAAGAATCTGGGTTATGAAGTCATATACGGTCATACTGACTCAATTTTCTGTACCGTTCCTTCGCCTGAAGAAGGTGTCAAGGCAATGGATATTATTAATGAGCGAATGTCGCCCATAGAGACTGAATTTGAAAGATTTGCTAATACCATGTTAATATCAGCCAAGAACAGATATGTGGGTAATGTGACATGGGTTGATGGTGAATATGTCACACCTCAAATGTATCTCAAAGGTATGGAAATTAAGCAGTCTCGTATGCCACCTGCTATGAAAGATGCCGTAAAGACTGTAATATCGTGCATTCTTGAGCGTAAAGAGCCACCCGTTGATGAATTGGCCAGAACAATTGAAGATATTATGGCGGGAAATATCCCACTTGAGGAATTGGCTATGAAGGGTAAATTGACTCAAGACCTTGACAAATACAAGGTATTATCTGGTGCTTCTGCTGGTGCTAAATGGGCTAATGATTATCTCGGTAAAGGTTATCGTGGAGGCGACTACTTCAAGACAACGCTTGACAGCGAAGGTAAATACATTGCATTCGACAAAGCATCAGACCTTGATGGGCTGAACATCGAGATTGGTTACTTGCACATTGTTCAGCGATTTATCATTGATAAGGTGAAACCCTTGTTTGAGATTGCAGGCTGGTCTATCATACCACTTGAGAATGCTCGAGACGGCAAATCTAAGGTTGCTTGGTTGTGACAATACTATTATATACCCCTAAGCGAAGTGAAATATATGGCGGGAAAAAGACCACTTGTTGATAGAACCGTTAAGGGTGCTTTGCGCTCATGGTTTCAAGTCATGGAGGATAGGGTCTTTACTTCGCATGATTTGTTCGATTGGATGGCAACTCAAAGAATGATACCACACAGTTCAAACAACTTTTCAGCACAAATGATTGGCTCAAGATTGGCTTTTTGGGCTAAGGCTGGAAAGGTTGAAGGACTTCAGTTTTTTGGGAGTCCAGAACCCTACAAACAAAACAAATACAGAATGGTGAGATAAATGTTAGACCAAGTTGATTTTGAAATTTTTCAAGGCAGATTAGATATATCCAGAATACCAAAGAAGCAACTGCTTGCGAGGTATAAGAATCTTATTACACAATTAATGATTTTATCCAACACTAATACTGCAATGTGTATTTGGCTACAAGACAACCATGCTGAAGCATGGGAAGAGTTACTGAATGCTGACCTTTCCAATCAAACGGGACAACCCGAATCAGATTCAATAGACAAGGTGGATGATGATGAGTGAAGTCGTTTCGTCATACAATCCTGCAGAAGAAGGCATATTAAGGATAAGCAAGTCCTCGTTTGGGACATACAGCAAGTGTCCTCGCCTTTACTATTGGAATTACATTCAGCGACTATCGCCACCTCCTAACGACGCTATGGTTAGGGGTTCACTAATACACGAAGTTTTAGAGGTATCACTCACCAAAGATAAACCTATTCCTCAAGTTGTCACCGAAATGGAAATCACACCAGACTTAGGTATAGATGCTATGGATGAGATAATGCAAGCAATAACTGAACAGTTCCCCGATTGGGAATTGGTTGAAGCAGAAGTCAAACATACAATCCCCTATACCGTTGAATTTACAGACGATGAGTTAGTTTGGCATAACTATGAAGTTATGCTCGTTGGAAAGATTGACGGTGTGTTCAGGGACAAAGACGGTAAACTCATTATTGTCGAATTAAAGACAGGTGAATTGGGGTCGAGCAAGGTATCTCGGACTCGCAAGGAACTCAACTTTTACAAGTTTATGCTTGATGAAGCAGGGTATGATGTTGAAGATTGCAGATATCTTGTCATCGCACCAGACGCTACGAATGTTGATGTAGCAATGAAGTTAGAATCCAGCAAGCGTAAGACTGTAATATGGGGTGAAACATCAGGTATTGCTTATCTTGAAAAGCCGAATGGTCGCTCATACAACACTACTATGCGAAAGTTTGGAGAGTCTGTTCACGGCATTAGTATTGAAGAGTGGCCTATGAATTGGTCTGAATACTACTGCCCCGAATGGTGTGAATATCACTTGGGTTGCGAACAGGAGATGTTATCTTGATTTGTGAAGATTGTGATGCTGAATTTGATGTTGCTACTGCTAAGGCAATCTTATTAGGAAAGGAAGATGTGAAACCCTTATTAGTGTGTCCTGTGTGCGGTCATTATTGCCCGATGGAATGATTACTATGCAGATACAATTTCCCAGACAAATAGGCCTCAAGAGGTCAATATGTCATAGTCGTAAAGACTTTGACAAGTATTTGTCTGTTTTAAGAAATAAGTCCTCATGCTATACTTCACTATACGCTTTCAATAAACTCAATCCTGATAATCGACCAGACTATTCAACTGCAATAATTGATAGAGCATGGTGGGATTTTGACTTAGGGCATAATGGCGTTGAAATGCCTGAAGTAAAAGACGATGTGGCGTTGCTAATACGAAGAATTTACGAGGATTACCCACATTCCGATGTGCGAGTTGTAGCAACAGGTCGTGGGTTTCATGTTCACCAGATGTTTTCCAAATCAGTTAGTGGTGTGCATTGGTCATCTGAATTACAGCGCTATGAAGCAAAGATGGCTGAAAATTTGAGGTCACTTGACGGTATTGGTTATGCAGAAAAATTGACCCGTATTCCTAATACATACAATCCATCTCGTAAGCGCTGGGCTGTTATGATTGACACGGATGAGTTTATGCGAAATCCCCATGATTATTCTATTCCTTCCCACCCATCCGAAGCCCCTAAAGACATTTGCCCGTTTTTGGGCGTTACTGTGGCTTCTATGGCGTTTAATTTGGTTGATTGGGTCAATACCCACCCAAAGCAAAAGAAGGCCGTTAAACGCACTTGTGGGGCGTTTTCAGTTGGGCTTGCAGGTGAAGTCCCTTTACCACCCTGTATCAACAGCATTATCAAACAACCTAACCCCGAACATCAGGCTCGTATATTCTTAGTGACTGAAATGGCACATAACATGCGCTGGTTCGCAGACCCCGACACTATATCCGATGAACAACAGCAAGACATTGAGGACTCAATATGTGCATACATTGAAACGCTGGGTTGGATTGACTATAACGCTTCAATAACTCGCAAAGCAGTAAAGTCTTTGATAAGACTACAAAACCCTCCAAGTTGTAGGGTAATACAACGCAGGGGTTGGTGCAAAGGCAGTTGTTGGAGAGACGATGGGACTATGGAAGTGATATGATGAGAGCAAAGAAGTTTAAGAGGTTTAGAGATTTTTCAGCAAAGTTGATTCGTGAAACAGGTGATGAATATATCGTGTCTGAGTTGATTGACAAATACATTACTCATTTGACAAGAAATGGAAGGCCTGGAACAAAGGGTGTTCCTAATGCTCTTGCTGCTGGTCAAGTTTTGAGATGGGATGAGCGATTTTGTTGGAGTGAAACAAAGTGGTTTGGTGATGTAGGAAAGTCAGGGCAAAAGGTATGCGTTTGGTATCTCAAGCCCGAATATCTATGAAGTCTTTATATGAGAACAATCTCAACGACTATATATGCTCTTAGTTGATGACAGGGAAAACCCCACTATAATACAAAAAATTCTGGCTAAGTGTGGAGACTCAGAATTAGAAAAAACAGGTTTCGCTAAAGTTTGTCGAATGAAATCTGGTGATTATGTCATCGGAAAAACAGGAATAGAAGCCAAAGAAATCAATGACCTTTACCACTCAATTATGGGTCATGGCAGATCTCGCACGATAGTAGGTCAATTGGTTGAATTGCAGGAAACCTTTGAAAATCCTATGCTCGTTGTGTATAACAAAAAACTCAAACCGATGAAAAAGGGGCGACATCTGAACGGTGCAGAAGCAGTCAGAGAAATAGCCCGTATGGTTGCAGTCATAAAAAAGTTTAAGAGAGAGTTTTACAGCCACTTTCCCCGTATTAAATATATGGAATTAGATAGCATGGATGAGATGGTGGACTTCTTAGCAGGTACTCACTATCAGGAAACAGTCAAAGGAACATCTAAACCTACGCTACGCAGCAATTCAAAACCGCTTCTTGATAACAGGGTTGCAGCACTTTCTGCAATAAAAGGAATTAGCGTGAAAAACGCTGAGGACTTGCTGAACAAATTTGGCTCATTACCAAAAATACTACGCAGTCGCACCACCCAAAAACAGCTCATGTCGGTAAAGGGTATAGGCAGGTCTAAAGCAAAAAGCATTTTAGAATTGAGAAACTCTATTTAATTTTGTGTATATAAAAAGAAATAAACGCAGTACAGCGTAGCATTTGTTTATTAATTTATAATTTCTAAGTGTGGCGACCACCACACTTCTCTGCCTTCAAAATGCTTCCAAGTACTGTCAGACATAATTTGTTTGGCTTCAGAATGTGCAAGTTTAATATAACCTAAATTGCTGACAACGCTCTTTAACTGAGCCATTTTCGATTCTTCAATTGGATTTAATACTGCTACAATTGGTTTTCTAATTCGTTTGTTTCTTTCCTGTAAAATTTTAGTGTGATAACCTTTACCTCTAAAACCTCGCTTTACATAGGTATTTCCGACCAAAATAAAAGAATCTATGTAGGCTGTGCAAGTGTATGCAACAGGAACATTTCCTTCATACAAAAACCAATATGTCGCAAAATCAAAAAGAGGTGGATAGCCTTTTTCTGTCGCTGGGATAATTTTTTCTCCCCAAACCCTTTCAGCGTTGTCAATTCCCATAACTAATTTTAGAAAAATACCCATCACCGTGAAACTACATTTGTGTCAAAGACTTCTCCAGGTCCATCAACCATATTTGCACCTGTTTTCATAGTTACGCTAATTGATGTGAGTTTAACCGATTCTAAATTTGCAGTATCCCCTCCTTCGCCAGCAACCCTTCTAATTGTTATTTCTAAGTGGTTACCTGCTATATCAGCACCTTCGACTTTTTGATTGAATAAGTTGTGAGACAAACCATTTTGCTTTGTTGGGATAACAAGAGTTTCGGTTTTGCTTAATCCTGTTTCAACAACCTTAACAGTAGTGTATATCTTGGCAAAGGTATCTTCAGTTTCCGTTATAATACTTCGTATTCCATCTGGAATTAAACCCAATGGGCCTGCGTTTACTTTGGCAGATTCTGAGTGAATAGTGGTATCAACCTTAGCCATAATGCTTACTGAATTATTTATAACATTGTTAGGAACTATTTGTATTCCAGAAACTTCTGATACTTCTGCCTGTTCGGAATCACCAATAGCAAATGTTCTGCCTGGAAGAGAAACTCCAGTTTCGCTTAGAGCAGAACTACCTCCAGAAGGAGTAAATACACCATCATTAGAAACTAAAACAGAAGTTTCTATTCCTGCTGGCAAAGGTCTATCTTGACCTAATAATCCCCAATCCGAATTACCCATAGGCACTTGCATTTTCTTTTTTATCCTTCCCATAATCCCTTTAGATACTTGATTAATACCCATTGTGTTTGCAGTAATGTAATCTGTTTGTGAACCCTTTGTGCCTGGTGGGAATATGTCTGGGAACGGATTTGGTTTTGATGGGTTACCTCCCTTATCTCCACCTGGAGGCACAGGTTCATCATCGTCATCTCCATCTCCACGACCCGATGTTCCACCTGTTCCTGCTGGGCTTGGCTTAGGGTCATTAACGATAGGAGGTGTTAAGAACATAGAACCTAAATTGCTTAAGAAGTGAGATTCATCAGTAGTTAATCCCAAAGTTACCTCTTCATGTTGATTTGGATTTATTCTCCATTGAACATTATTAATAATCATTGGTTTGTTTGTAAATCCATAGGCTGAATCGCTGAATTGTACTGCAGTAGATGTTCTAAAGTTAATATCGTCATTGATAATTAGTCTTGGTGCATACCACAAACTTCTGTCCCTCGTACCTGAACCAAATTCGTCATAAAATCTGCATCCAAGTGGGAATATAGACTTGTCATTATATGTGCCTGTGGTTTTGAGAGTTAAATAATTTGTAGGTGCGGATTCAACAGGTACTCCGTGAGCAGGCTGTAAAACATCTCCTAATGTATCTCCACAACGCATCCTAACTAAAGATTCCAGATATTCTCTGTTTATTGAAACTATAATTTTATTGACAATATTTGTTCCCCATGCGTATGTAAGTGGTAAATCAACTTCTAAAAAGCCGTTATCTAATGAACCATAAGAAATGGTTTGAGTCCAAAAATCATTTGATGAATCATGCCCTTGACCAGCTGCTGTAACTGCTGCTATGTGATTTAAATCTCCTCTATTACAAGCACCAAACCACTCTGCTTCTCCTAATAAGTTTGGGTCTCCATTTGAGTCAAGACCAAAAGAATTAACAAACGCTGTATTTCTTGACGCATTATCTCTGAATATAGGGTCAATGACTGTCAAAACGAATCGTGCTTTATCAGCAGCATCTTCAATCGTAGTAGCAGAACTTGTGCCTAATCTTTTTCCATCAACGCTAAGAATAAATCTTAACTGATTGCCTGTTGTCATACTGTATTTAGGTAATCCTTGAGGGACATAAACAATTTCAATAGCGTTAGCAATGCTGTTTGCACCATACCAATAATTATTTCCAGCCCAAGTAATTTCATTAGAAGCATTTACAACTGAGGCATCCCTGTTAGATGCTCCAATAAAGGGTGTATTAGTGTTATTGATTTGACCGTCAAGAGCATTTACCGAGCCTGAAAAGAAGTTATTGTTCATTCTTCCCATCATAAAGTGTGGATGCTGGCCGTATACTGTCCTTTGTGGGTCAGCAATATACCCATACCTTGCATCATCAAGCATAACATCATTTGATTGCGTTCCTCGCACTACTTTTGCCTTTAGTGAAATAGGTGCTTTCTTTGCTTTTAGGTATTCTTGCTTTGCTATGTATTCTGCTTCTGCTTTAGTCCCTACTTCTGGCATATCCATAATTTTCCAACGAATGTTTTCTGTTGTTCCTGTTGATGCTGGATAATCGCAAAATGACTTAGAATCGTTAAAGTAAATTCTTACATGAGTTACTCTTTGTTGTATGCTTGTATTCATGTTGGATATATTTAACACAGTTCTATCAAATGAGCGGAAAGAATTGTAGCCAGGTCTGAGTTCTATTCTGCCATCAGGACCAATTTGGTAAGTAAATGTTTGTCCGTTACCTCCAACTCCCATTCCAGCTGCTTTTTGAGTCTTTACTACTGCGCTATACATTGTTGAATTTTTAGCATTTACTACACTACCATAACTGTCAAAGTTTTGGTTGTTGTGAGTCCAATTAGGATTCCCTGTTACTCCTGAACCATTAATGTTCATTGTTTTTGTCATAGGCACATTCTTAAATGAAGAAATACCTGTAAATTGAGACTTCCCTAACCAATTCTTAGTTAGAGGTAACATATTAAAAAATCTAAACTTTTCGCTTTCAAACCATGTTCCGCTGTTTTCATTTTCAACTTTACCAGAAATACGCATCATAAATCTCATACCACTAAGAGGAGCATACGAGTTATACGCAGTAACACTATCATAATCTTCTAAGTCGAATATGGCTCTTGAACCTGAACCATTTTGTTGAGAAGCCTTAATGTTGTTTGCTGCTATTAATCTTTCAGCAGCAGTCTTAGTTGGGACACCATTTAGACCTCCTACAATATCAACATACACATTATCTAAGTAATTATCAGTCGTATTTCGCCCATTCCAAGCATAATACCATGTATATGTTACCTTTGTCTGGCCAGCTCCTTCAACAGCAACTATTCTTCCAATCCCGCTATCATCCCATTCTGAAACATCATCGAGGTATAATCTATTAGTCCCACCAAAGACATCTGGTTGATTTCTCTTTACTTCAGAAGCATCTTGAATAAAGTCCATTTGTTGAGGGTGAGGCATATATGGGTGCTGAACAGTCTTGTATGAAGGCATTGCTTCAATCCAATAATTATCCATCATAATTGGGAATCCATGACCTACTGCAAAATAATCTTGTAGGTCTGTCCTACCTCCACCTATTCTTCCTGTCCTTCCAAGATTTGCTTCGGTGTTTACATTCCAAAACTTGCTTGTATCAATAACAATAAAGGAACCTGCTTTATCTTCCCAATTGTGGAATAAAGTGTTAGAGTCAGCGTTTGAGCCAAGAGGCAAAGCAGACCAAGGGGCTTGAGTTTCAGGTTCAAGTGTTGCGTCTAATTCCCATATATCTAAATCTTCGCCCACCTTTAAGTCAGCAAATTTAACAGGTGAACCATCAGGTTCTTCTGAATCAACAAATTCCATAGTAACGCTGTAATTGTTAGAAATTGGCATCATCAAACCAAACTTCTTTTTTCTTAAGCCACCATCTGCATCTGCAGTACCATCATTTCGCATGTCAGCCCAAAGAATCCAAATGTGTTTGAAATCACTATCAATCTCTCTAAACCTCACAATACTTCCTGAAGAATGGAATTTAGACAAAAACTTAACTCCTAAAACTGAGCCATAAGTCTGGTCAGCCGCATTGTAACTGCCTAATCCTGTAAATGTAAAAGCATCAACTGTTCCGTCAGCATCAACGACTTCTCCAACGCCACCTGTAGCAGCCATTACATTTACTAAGCCTATTGGGTTACCTGTTGTTTCGTCGTTTACTGCTAACCTCCTGACTCCTATTGACATTGTTTGACCGCTTGTGTATGCTGAAGGAGTAATATCTGAATCTAACAATACATCTGGATGATAGGTTGCTCCATTTTTACCTTTACTCACTTTATCTTCCTTAATGCGACCAAACTGCATTTGAAACCACTTAGACTTAGGCATATCTTGAATCCACTTAGAATGTACTGCTCTATATGGTCTGGCAAGTGAGTTATTGGCAGCAGCAAGAGGCGCAGTTGCTTGTTCGTTGCAATATTCTAAGTCAGGGCTATCATACAAAAACCAAGCAGCATTTCCAGCAGTTCCTACTCCATTTCCTGTTGTTTCATCGTGGTTATAGTATAGATTTGCTAAATCTCCATAAGTAGCGGTATAGTTTACCCCTCCAACCCCTAATTGCGAAACTTCAAGATAATGTGTTCCATCAGTCCATGTTTGACCTGGGTCTGGCATATTACCAAAACCTGTAATTTCAAACACAAGAGTCACAAGACCATCCCAATTATTACCTGTTGCCCCTTGTGGGATTTGGATTTTATTTCCGCTTCCATCACTTCCTCCATACCTAATCACTAACCGCTGCCCGATGTATAAATCCCAGATGTTAATGTTTTCACCTGTCTTAAAGTAAAGTTTTGTAATTGCGTTTCCAGCAGGTTCTGAGCCACCATGAGCAAAATCATTAATGTTGGCTGGATTCCAATATTGCCAAACATTGTCACCATTACAATTAACTCTAAACCAACCCAACCTATTTAACCAATCTTGTTGAGTATAAGGGTTTGCACTGTGAGTGTCGTTGTAGCAAGCCTCAAACATTGTTCCAGCAAAAGAATCTGTGTGTGTATATGATTGAACAGGTGGACCTGGCATTGGAGATGCTATTCCATTAAAGGTTCTATACAAACTATCGTAGGGAGTTTTACCTATTGTAAATGAACCACCAGGACTTTGCTTCCTACCTGGCTTAGGGTTTCCAGAAATATCAGGGTCAATCAAAGCAAAATGATAACCACAATTCCCACTTGTTAATGTTTGATTCCAATTTAATCCATCGGGGATATCTGCTCTCCATATAGAATTAGGGTAAGAGTGTTCAAGTGTTGTTGATGCCCCTGTATGTGTGTGTGATACTGCATTGCTTTTGGTTAATCTCATTGGAGTATTAAGGCTGCCTCTTGCTTGGTCTCTTGCATTTACTGTAACGCTGTTAATTGAAGTTATTGAATCAGCTGGTAATTCAGTTATTCTATTATACCTTTCACCTGTCTGTGCGTTACCTCTAAAAACTTTCGTGTCTGAAATAGTAACATATTGCTTTTCCCAATCTATTTTATGTCTTATGTTGCCTGCAGAAGAACCAACAAATTCACCACCTAAAAGAGCTGGGTTTG
>Ga0055584_100001983_pt1 | contig 20094 bp, 21 predicted proteins | sample OSDHelmetaG_FD_58716 | JGI IMG/M metagenome (GOLD analysis project Ga0055584, IMG submission 58716) | Pelagic marine sediment microbial communities from the LTER site Helgoland, North Sea, for post-phytoplankton bloom and carbon turnover... | ecosystem: Environmental > Aquatic > Marine >...
ACGGGCCGTAATGGAATTGAGGATCAACATGGGTGCGCGCTGATAGCACACTCATATGCAAGTCAAAAGCCGACAGGCGTTAATTCACTACTCGGCAGCGGCCCGCGTTGTTTCCGCAGCGCCGGGAAGACCCGCGGCGATGACCGCTTCGCCAATCCGCGCGATCTCGGCATCGCTGAGCTTCACCAGCGGCGGGCGGACAATGGCCTTGTCCTGCCGTCCCAGATGGACCAGCGCCTCCTTCATGCGGTTGTGCATGTCCCCGAACGGATCAGCATAAAACGCATTGGTGGCGTGCCACATGCGCTCGGAAATCTCCTGCGCCCGGGCCAGATCCTGTGCCTGCACTGCCTGGAACAGTTCGACCTGCAAATCGGCAATCACCGAGCCGGCACCCGACAACAAGCCCTTGGCCCCCATCACCAGCGACGACATCATCCATGCCGAATTGGTCGAGAGGACGTTGATCGGACGGGACAGCGACTGCAGCACCTTGATATGACGCTCATGCACCTGAGCCGGGGACCAGTCCTTGATCGCCTTCATGGATGGGATGGTCTCACTCAGGGCGACCAGCGTATCGAGGGAATACCCCAGCTCATCTGAATACTGAAACACGATCAGCGGCAGATCGGTTGCCGCGGCGATGGTGTTGAAATGGGCGTGGGCCATTTCCGGGCGATGGCGAACACCACCCATGCCCAGAGAATGCGGCGGGAAGCACAGCAGGGCCGAAGCCCCCGCGGCTTCGGACATTTTCGCAATCCGGGCGGCTTCATGGCTGCCATCGGCATAGACACCGGCAATCACCGGAACATCGTCACCGATTTCGTCCATGGTGATATCGAGAATGCGGGTCTGCTCTTCGAAGTTGCATGCGTGGATTTCGGAGGAATGACCGTTCACCGTGACGGCGCTGATGCCCTTAACGCCTGCGACATAGGACAGATGACGACGGGTCTCGGCCTCATTGATCGAGAAATCTTCGTTGAAGGCCAGCAATGTCGCGGGGATAACCCCTTCCGGTACAAAATTTTTGAAACGTCCCATCTTTTCCTCACCTGTCTCGCAGCGGTCTAACCGCCCATGGGTTTTAACGCCAATACGCGAATTTCGTCCATTTTGACCAAAAACCGGCGCAACGCATAGCCATTCTCATGCTTTCTTCAGCCAAGCGGCGGCCGCATCACCCGCGGCCCGGCCGGTCGCGAAACAAGCGCTCAAGAGATAACCACCGGTGGGCGCTTCCCAATCCAGCATTTCCCCGGCGCAGAACACGCCGGGTCGGGCGCGCAGCATATAGCCCGGATCGAGGCCCTCAAACGTCACCCCGCCTGCGCTGCTGATCACCTCTTCGAGTGGTCGTGGCGCATCAAGTTGCAATGGCAGGGCTTTGATCAGGTCGGCGGTCAGTTCGGGTGATGCGAACACATCGCCCGTTGCCATTTCGCGAAGAAGACCGGCTTTCACGCCGGTCAAACCGGCAACCCGGCGCAAATGATTGGCCATCGAACGTTTGCCACGAGGTTTCGCAAGATCAGCGGTCAGTCGTTCCAGACTGCGATCCGGTGCAAGATCGAGCAGCAGCGGATCAGTCCGCCCGGCGGCCAGCGCATCCCGCAGCACCGCCGATATCGTGTACATCGCACTGCCCTCGACACCCCCGGCCGTGACAACAAATTCACCCTCGACGCGCAATTCGTCAAAGGACAGGACAACAGATTTGACCGGTTCCCCGGCAAATCGTTCGCGAAAATGATCGCTCCACGAAATATCGAAGCCACAATTGGCCGGCCGCAATGGTGCGGTTGTAACCCCCTGAGATTCCAGTACAGGGACCCAGCTTCCGTCCGAACCCAGCTTCGGCCAACTGCCCCCGCCCAGCGCCAGGATCGTGGCAGTGGTTTCGTGCCGAACCTTTCCCTCTGGCGTATCGAATAGCAACGCCCCTTCGTCAGACCATCCGGTCCATTTGTAACGCACATGAACCTGCGCTCCGGCCACGCGCAGCCTGTGCACCCAGGCGCGCAGCAGGGGCGCAGCCTTGAAACTGGTCGGGAAGACCCGGCCCGAACTGCCGACAAATGTCTCGACCCCAAGCGCCGCGGCCCAGTTTCGGATCGCCGTGGCGTCAAAATCCGTCAGTGCAGGTTCAAGCTGTTCGCGCGCAGCGCCAAAACGTTCCCGAAAGGCGTGTTCCGGTTCATTGTGGGTCAGGTTGAGACCACTTTTTCCTGCCATCAGAAACTTACGCCCCAAAGACGGCATGGCATCGAAGACATCCACGCCGATCCCCTGATCGAGCAGCCGTTCTGCAGCCATCAGACCCGCCGGTCCGCCGCCGATGATGGTGGCCCGGGCTGTCATATCCTAGAGACCTTCGTATCCTCGGTCGCGAACCCGCGCGCAGATCGTGCTGACCGCATCCGGGGGGATACCAAGGCCAGCCAGAACGGAGGCCCCCATTTGCAGACTGGATTCGGCCAGTTCGGGAATGGTCCGCGTCGCCCCGGCCATAGCAAGCTGTTCGGCATGGGCCAGATCGCGTGAGCGTGCATAGATCGGTACATCGGGCCAGTGGGCACGAATATCACGGACGGCGTCCTCGGCCTCGCGTTCCTGATCCAGAGTGAGAACAATCGCACTGGCGCGTTCCGCGCCAACCCTGGTAAGGACATCTGCCCGCCGTCCGTCGCCAAAGAAGACAGGTTCATCCCGGAAGCGCAGATCAGAGACCAGCTGGGTGTCCAGATCGAGCGCCACATAATTGATCCGCTCTTCACGGAGCAATTCCGCGATCGCACGCCCCACCCGGCCATACCCGGCGATCACCACATGACTGCCGATTTCGGCGATCTCGTCGGGGTCCGGGGTCATCGAATCTCCCATCGCTCGGCGCTCAAGCCGTGCCGACAAACGCGCTCCAGCGACCGCAAGACCGGGGGTACACATCATCGACAATGCCGCCACGATCAGCAGGAATTGTCCTGGTTCAGGAGCCAGTATGCCCGAGGTCATGGACAGTCCTACCACGAGCAGGCCGAACTCCCCGGCCTGCCCGAGCAAAAGACCGGCATGGGCGGCGCAGGAGAACGGCAACCTAAAGGCGCGCGCCAGACCGGTGAGCAGGACCGCCTTCAGCGCGATCAGTCCAATGACGGCGGCGACAATCATCAGGCCCGCATCCGCGAATGCGGCCAGATTGATCCCCATCCCGACAGTGAGGAAGAACAGCCCCATCAGCAGACCCTGGAAGGGCTGAATATCGACCTCGATCTGATGGCGAAATTCGGTCTCCGAGAGCAGAAGCCCTGCCAGAAACGCGCCGAGCGCCAGACTGAGACCAGCGGCACCGGTTGCCGCCGACGCCCCGATTGCGGTCAGCAAGGTGATGGCCACGAAGAATTCCGGCGCCCGCGTGGAGGCTGCCAGCCGGAACAGCGGACGCAGCACGATGCGTCCCAGAACATAAATCGCCACAGCCGCACCCGCAGCCACACCAAACCCGGTGGCCAGAGATTCCAGCAGGCTGACGCCGGATGTATCGGCAAAGGCGCTGACGAGAATTAGGATCGGGACAACGGCGAGGTCCTGCATCAGTAGCACCGAGAAGGACGCCCGCCCGACACGCGTCGCCAGCTCCCGGCGCTGGATCAGTTCTTCGACAACAACGGCGGTCGAGGAAAGCGCGAAGCTGGCGCCAATCAGGATCGCAGCATGAACCGAATTGCCCCAGAGCGCAGCCAGTCCGCCAATGACCAGTGCCGTGAGCAATATCTGAGTCGAGCCGAGACCCAGGACCAGACGTCGCATGGACCACAGACGCTCCAGCGAAAGTTCCAGTCCGATCAGAAAGAGAAGGAAGACGATCCCGAACTCGGCCAGCACAGCGACACTGTCGACATCGGTGAATGTGACATAGCCGAGCCACGGCACAGTACCGGCGAAGGCGCCCAGACCGTTCGGACCCACCGCGACGCCCGCGACCAGAAAACCCAGCACAGGGCTGATCCGCACCCGGTGGAACAGGGGCACAAGAATGGCCGCAATCACCAGAAAGATCACAATCTCTCGGAGAAACGGAATTCCGGCGTCGTGCGGCATGAATGGACCCTGGCTGGCGCTAGGTGGTGGGACGTAACCCCTCCGACATATCAGCCGTGATCGTAGTCCGCCAAGGTGGTTCCGTCTTCCACATAAACGGTGCGCTCGTATCCATCGGGGCGTCCGTTGGTCAGAGACTCCAGCAGCCAGTCGGCAATGGCGGGATAAATCTGCCCGGCGACCTCACCCATCGGGTGGAACACGCCCTCATAGAGCCAGAGCTCACTGGGGCCACCCAACCCGGACCGGAATGCTGCAATCTCATCGGGCGAACACAATTCGTCCATGTCACCGGCCACAAGCAGATGCGGAACCTTGAGGTCTGCGGCCACGTCATTGAGTACGGCCAGTCGCGAGACGAATTCGTCGAATTCGCTCTCATCGCTATAGCCGGCCATATACATGAAGATGCGTTTGAAGTTCGGCTGGGCCTGCTCGAAGATCATGTCGAAAGAGCCGACATTGGCCATCTGACCACAAACCGCTTTGACACGCGGATCCTGCGCACCAATCAGCACGCCCCAGCGCGAGCCCATGCTCATGCCCATGATGCCGATCTTGTCGGCATCCACATCATCCCGTGTCAAGACCCAGTCAATGATCGCTGAAATCGACTTTTCGTAATTGTCCTCGGTCTGCCAGGTGCCGTCCCGGTTGCAGGCTCCCTGCCCCGGTCCATCCACCGCACACACATTCATGCCCCGGGGGACATATTCATTGCTGAAGGGGTTGCAGACGTCTTCCTTCACCTGATCCATGCCCGGCAGGGCGATGATGGTCGGTTTCGGACCATCACCGGCCGCCTTATGGAAGGTCGCGTAGGCGTTCTGACCCGGCGCGAATTCGACCGTCCTAGATTCCATGCTGCCATTCGACCATTCGATGACCTTGTCGTAGCAGCGATATAGCCCCTCGAACCATTCCACCTTCCTGGCCTGACCATGGATGGGAATCAGATGCTGGGCGCGCCCGAAACAAATAGCCGCACGGTGATAGAGCTGTCGTGCGGTCACCAGCCGGCCGCGTGCCTCCGCGTCCTTTGCCATGCCTTCGAGCACGTCAGCGCGCTTGCCCCAGGCCTTGGGAAAGGAGCGACGACCGGACACATTGGAATAGACCGCAGTCAGGTCCTCGAACTTGGTGCCCCGTTCCAGACGGTTGCCCATGATCCCGGGATGCAGAACATCCTCGTTGTCCGACAACATCAGGAAATTGTCGAAAATCCAGCCTTGCTCGGCGCGCAGTTGTGGTTTCGCCATCTCGCGTCGCTCCTTCGTTCAGAAAATGTGGGACTTAGCCGTGATCGTGTTCGGCAAGCGTGGTGCCTTCCTCGACATAGACCAGTTTGCGCTCACCATCGGGACGGCCCTCATTGAGGGTGCTCAGCATCCAGTCAGCCATCGCCGGATAAATCTCCGCCGAGACCTCGCCCATCGGGTGGAAGACGCCTTCGTAAAGCCAGAGTTCGCTCGATCCCGCCAGATTTTCACGGAAATGCGCGATGTCATCAGGCGTGCAGAGCTCATCCATGTCCCCGGCCACCAGAAGATGCGGCACGGTCACGTTCTTTGCCACGTCCGGCAGGTGATCGTGAGTCTTCATGTGTTCGTCAAACTCATCCTCGTCGGTGTAGCCGGTCATGTACATGAAGATGCGTTTGAAGTTGGGCTGGGCCTGTTCGAAGATCATGTCGAAGGTTCCGACATTGGCCATTTGGCCCACAACCGCTCTCACACGCTTGTCATGGGCGCCAAGCTGAACGCCCCATCGTGAGCCCATACTCATGCCCATCACCCCGATCCTGTCGGTGTCGACATCATCGCGGGTTTCAAGCCAGTCGATGACGCGGGCCCCTGCCTGCTGGTGATTGTCGGCATTCAGCCAGACTTCCCTGAAATTGCATTCGCCCTGGCCGGGCCCGTCGATGCAGACAATGTTCATGCCGCGAATGATGTAATCATTCTCAAACGGGTTGCCGACATCCTCTTTCAGCGCGTCCATGCCCGGAATGATCACCACGGTGGGTTTCGGGCCATCGCCGGGCGCCTTGTGGAAGATCGCGTGGACTTCCTGACCCGGCGCGAATTCCAGTGACACCTTTTCCATGGTGCCCCCGGACAATTCGATAACCTTGTCGTAATTGCGGTAGAGCGCTTCGTACCACTTGTCCTTGTTTGGATTGCGATGCACCGGAACCAGATGCTGGGCGCGACCAAAGCACAGTGCGGAACGGTGATAGAGCCGCCGCGCGGTCACCAGCCGGCCCTTGCCTTCCGCTTCCTTCGCCATGGTTTCCAGCGCCACGGCGCGTTTCGCCCAGGCCTTGGGGAAGGACCGACGCCCGGTGACCTTGGTGTAGACCGCATTCAGATCCTGCATCATGAAGCCACGTCCCAGACGCGTGCCCATGATCCCCGGATGCAACACATCCTCGTTCTCCGACAACATCAGGAAGTTGTCGAAAATCCAGCCCTGATCGGCGCGCAACTGTGGTTTTGGCATTTGATATTTCTCCCCTGGATCATCGCTTCTCGCGACTTTTGTGATTTTTCCACTTTACTACAATACTGACCCGCGCGTCATACTCCCGGACCGTAATATTTTTGGATGCCCGCCCGCCATGACTGATCACACCGATGAACTGAACCTGGACATCACACCGCCGGTTGCGACCATCACCATCAATTGTCCCGCTGACATGAATCGGCTCAACCCGGTCTCTCTGCTGGAACTGGGAGAGATGGTCGCCGCCCTGCGCAAACGCGACGATGTTCAGGCTGTTGTGATCACAGGGGCCGGCGATGACTGGTTTTCCGCCGGGCTGATGAATGCGGAAATTCGCGCCGGCATGACCAAGGACGACGTGATCGACTATGTGGTCAACGCCAACCGCATTCTCGATGATCTGGAGACACTGCCCCAGATCACCATCGCGGCCATCAACGGCAAGATCATGGCCGGCGCCGCCGAAGTGGCCCTGGCCTGTGACATCCGGATCGCCGGTGAACATTCAACCCTGATGTTGCCCGAAGCGTGCTGGGGCGGATTTCCCGGTGCCGGCGCCCCCCATCGCCTGCCCATGGCCGTGGGCCACGCCCATGCACTCGAACTGATCGCGACCGGCAAGGAGATTAATGCGCAAGAGATGGAACGCATCGGTTTTGTGCAGCACGTCCATCCCCGGGGGCAGGTTCTGGCCGCCGTACATGAGACCGCCCAGGCTATCGGCGCGAACGGTCCGCTGGCCACCCGCGGTGCCAAGACCATCGCACGGGCCCGGCGGGAACCGGGTTTTCGTGCCGCCCGCGAACTATCCGACACGCTGCGATACGCGCTGGAATGGAGCCACGATGTGGATGAAGGTCTCGCGGCAGCCCAGGCCGGACGACCGGCCAAGTTCACCGGCAAATGAAACCCAGCGGCAAACAGGGAGCATGGACATGCCCACAAAACTGACCACCGGATTGGTGGCGCTTCTGAGCCTTGTCGCTTCGGCCGGTTCGGCTCAGGCCGACGCGATTGAAGGCAACTGGTGCCATCCGCAGCATGGCAATTTTGAAATACGGGGCCCGAATATTCTCACACCCGGTGGCCAGCAGATGACCGGCGACTATTCCCGTCACGGATTCGAATATGTCGCGCCGGCCGGTGAGCGCGCCGCCGAAGAAAGCATCAATCTGGCGCTCGTGGATGACGAGACCCTGCATCTGCTGATCAAACAGGCCAATGCTGAGATCGAGGTCTGGCGGCGCTGCACGGTCAATGTCAGCTGAGGCGAAGATCGTGCCGGGCATCTCGACGAATACCTGCAGGGCGCGCTAGCCTGCATTCCAAGCAAGAATTGTTCAGATGTATTTTGGGGGAATGTCATGGCCGAATTCAGTGCCGCCGATCTGGTTGTCGAAGATCAGTACAAATTGATGAGTGGCGCAATCATCCCGCGCCCTATTGCCCTGACGGTCACTCAGGGGCCCGATGGCCCGAATGTCGCGCCGTTCAGCTTCTTCAACTGCATTGGCGTGTCACCGCCCATGTTCATGATCGCCTGCAGCCCGAAGACCGGCCCGAAATCCGGTGGTGGCAATGGCGAGGTCAAGGACACGGTCGCGAATTTGCGCGACTGCCCGGAGATGGTGGTCCACATCGTGGATTACGAACTGCGCAACAAGATGAATGCCTGCGCGCTAGATTTCGATCGGGACGTGAACGAGGCGGAGATCGCCGGTTTCACCACGGCACCTTCGGTTGTGGTCACACCGCCGCGGATCACCGATTGCCGGGTGCAGCTTGAAAGCAAACTCATCGATATTCTGGAGATGGGCACCCTGCCCTATTACATGATCCTAGGCGAGGTGGTGCATTTCCACATGGACGACGCCATCATCAACGAGCGCCTGCACATCGACCCGGGTGCGCTGGACGCGCTGGGACGAATGGCCGGGAATGGCGGATACACGCGCATCACCGACAAGTTCGAGATGCCCTTCCTGCATCCGCCGGGTTCCGTGCCCCCCGAAGAGGCCGTGGAACGCGCCCGGGAATTCGCCAAGACCGATCGCGACTAGCAGTCAAATCCAAGTCCCAAGCCAAGGAGTGGCCGACATGGCTGACACCATCGCTGCTGAAATCGTCTACGCCGTTGACACCGGTGAAAAACTGATCAACCAGACCATGCCAGCCGGCGACATGAACCGCATCGTGACGGGCAAATATGAAAGCCAGAAGGTGCAGATCCGCAATGGCCGGGCCGATCCTGACCAGTTCGATATCGACCAGAACGGCTTCATCCTGACCGACCACCCGACACAGATGACGGACTTCCTCGACGCCGAAGAGCTGAAATCCGTTTACTACCCGGAGGTCCAGCAGCTGGTGATGGCGAAGACCGGAGCCGCCCGTGTCGAGATCTTCGATCACACCCTGCGCTCGGGGGATGAGGCCACACGCAAGGAAAAGCTCATGCGCGAACCGGTCCGCGCGGCCCATAACGACTACACCGAAGTCTCCGCGCCCCGGCGGGTCCGGGAAATCCTGCCCGACGAAGCCGAAGCGCTGCTGTCCAGGCGGTTCGCCATCGTGCAGGTCTGGCGCGCGATCCGGAATCCGATCGAAGCCGATCCGCTGACCATGTGTGATGCCCGCAGTTTCGAGATGGGAGATTTTCTGACGGCCGAGCGACGCTACCCCGAACGGGTCGGCGAGACCTATCGCATGACCTACAACCCCGCCCATGAGTGGTACTACTTCCCGCGGATGCACCGCGACGAGGCGCTGGTCTTCAAGGTGTATGATTCCGAGACGCGGCATCCCGGCCGGTTCACCCCGCACACCTCCTTCGTCGATCCGGCCACCCCGCCAGACGCGGGCCCACGCGAAAGTATCGAGGTCCGGGCCTTCGCATTCTTCGACGACTAGATTTAACACCGGCCCATCACCTTGTCGGGCCAGTCAGTGAGAGAGTGCTTCCTCCACGAATTCGCGGGCACCACCGATCCAGTTTCCCGGGCGTCCGACGCGCTCCCAGTCAACCGGGACGTCGGTGTCGGCACGCACCAGATCGATCAGATTCTGCCCGCGCTCCAGGACCTCAATGCATTTCGCTGTCACCAGCGCTTGAGCTTCGGCGCGCGGCATATATTCGGACAATGCGAATGAGACAGCCTCGGCGAGGCACAGACCGTTCGTGGCATCGATATTGGCGCGCATGCGGCCCGTATCGACCAGGAGCCCATTCGCAATCCGGTCGGCATGCGCCAGCGCGCCTGAGAGGGCGAGAACCATGTTGGGCAGTGTCAGCCATTCGAGTGACCAGGACGCGCCACTGCGCTCGCCTTCATGCAGGGCGGCCTGGTGCATCGTCCCTACAGCGTTGGCATTGTAGCGCGCCAGCGTGACCAGAATCTCACTGCTCACCGGATTGGATTTCTGCGGCAAGGTGGACGACCCGCCCCGCCCTGCTTCACCGGTTTCGCGCAGCTCTCCCATCTCGCTCTGGGCCAGCATCCCCACATCCAGCCCGATCTTGCCAAGCGCATCTGTGGTCAGGGTCAGCCAGTCCGCGAACTCCCCGAGGCTGTCGCGCTGGGTGTGCCAGGGCATCGCGGTCAGACCAAGACCCAGCTCCCCGGCAAAGGCGACACGAACATCGCCAGCCCTGTCCCCCAGGGGTGCCAGAGTCCCTGCGGCACCGCCCAGTTGTGCCACCAACAAACGGGATTTCAGCTGGTCGAGACGTTCGCGATTGCGCACCAGCGGCGCGCGCCAGCCGGCCACCTTCAGCCCAAAGGTTGTTGGTGCAGCCTGCTGCATGCGGGTTCGCGCCAGCATCACCGTATCCGCATGCGCGCGCGCCATTGTCGCCAGCGCGGTGACCAAACGCTCCAGCGCCGTCTCGAAACCGGCAATCGTTTCACGCAAGACGAGCACAAGCGCGGTGTCGATGATGTCCTGAGAGGTGGCACCCCAATGGATATAGCGTGCGGCCTCGCCGCCCACGTGATTGCGCAGCTGAGCAACCAGCGCAGGCACCGGCACGCCGGTGGACTCGCTTCCCGCCCCCAGCGCCGCACTGTCCGCGACAAAGCCGGTCAACGCCGCCGAAATCGCCGCCGCAGAATCCTGGGATATCATGCCGCATGTGCCCTGCGCCCGTGCCAGGGCTGCCTCGACCTCGATCATGGCCGCACAACGGCGCGCATCGGACCAAAGAGCCCGCATATCCGGTGTGGAGAACAGATTGCCGTGGGACGGCGCTACGAAAGGGTCGACGCTCATCGGATGGTGGTTTCGCTAAACATCAAAGAACACCGTTTCGCGGTCACCCTGCATATGAATATCGAACCGGTAGACCCGCCCCGGCAATTCCACATCACGCTGGGCGATAAGGGTTTCACAGCGGTCATCGGGAACGGAAGACAATACGGGGTCTGCCGCATTTGCTTCACTCTCATCGGAAAAGTAGATCCGGGTATAGGCGTGCAACAGGAGACCACGCATCAACACGACCACATTGAGATGGGGGGCCTGCGCGCCGTCCACACTCCCCGGCTTGATGGTGTCGAACACAAAGCGATTGTCCGGGGTCGTCCCGGTTCCCATACGCCCGAACCCCTTGAAGTTCGGGTCGAGAAGATTGTCCTTCCGGTCATCGGCCGGATGGTTGTAACGGCCATGGGAATTGGCCTGCCAGATTTCGATGATTGCATCCGGTACCAGATCTCCAGCCCCGTCATAGACATGCCCGAGGATGCGAATACGCTGGCCCTCGGTGGTGTCATCAACCATCTGGCCATCGGCGATACTGTTGAAGGAATAATTGTACTGCTCGGGCACCAGGCCATAGGCAAAGAACGGCCCGACTGTCTGAGACGGCGTCTGTCCGCGTTTCATTCTCAGTCCTCCATCGGTGTGGCCCCGGGACCACGCAGGACGATATCGAAATTGTAGCCCAGCGCGAATTCGGGTTCTGTCAGTCCCAGATCGAATTGCGCCACCATTCGATCGCGCGCACCTTCGGGCACTCCGTTGAAGATCGGATCAAACTCGAACAGCGGATCTCCCGGGAAATACATCTGCGTGACAAGTCGGGAGACAAAGCTTGCACCAAACAAAGACAGGTGGATGTGGTTTGGACGCCAGGCATTGCGATGATTGCGCCAGGGATAGGCCCCGGGCTTGATGCTGCGAAATTCGTAACGCCCGTTTTCATCGGTCACGCAACGTCCGGCACCCAGGAAATTGGGGTCCAGCGGCGCATCGTGCTGATCGGCTTCATGCACGTACCGCCCTGCCGCATTGCACTGCCAGATTTCCACCAATGTGTTGGGAACCGGACGGTCATCCTCATCAACGACCCGTCCCGCGACAATGATCCGCTCCCCCAGAGGCTCGCCATTGACCCGGGCGTTCCGGGTCAGATCTGCATCATGCTCCGCCATTGTGTCGTGGCCGTAGACCGGGCCCGTGAGTTCCGACAGGGATTGTGCGATCGGGACGAGCGGCCTGGTTGGCCCACGCAACTGGGTCGACTTGTAATCAGGATGAATGAAAGGCGGCTGGCTGTCCCAGTCCCGGTTTGCACTCATTTTGAATATCCTTTCCAACCCGTCCGCATCAGAAGGGCAGCCCGACATAGTTTTCAGCCATGGCCGTCATCGCCGCAGTGGACGAGGTCAGGTAGTCCAGTTCGGCCAGCTGCATTTTCGCACCGAATTCTCCCTGATCGGGAAATTTGTGCATCAGCATGGTCATCGACCAGGAAAACCGCTCGGCCTTCCAGACCCGGGACAGGGCCGTTTTCGAATAGTCCCGCAACCCGCTCTCATCATTCGCCCTGTAATGAGCGATCAGTGCGCGCGACAGATAGTAGACATCAGAGGCTGCAAGGTTCAGTCCCTTGGCACCCGTGGGCGGTACGATATGCGCCGCGTCCCCTGCCAGAAACATGCGTCCATGAGACATGGGTTCCGCCACAAAACTGCGCAACGGCGCAATAGATTTCTCGATGGAAGGCCCCGTTTCCAGCCGCGCCACCGCGTCATTGGGAAGGCGTGACTTCAGTTCGTCCCAGAACCGATCGTCCGGCCATTCGTTGAGATCCTCATCGAGTGCACATTGCACGTAGTAACGGCTGAGCTTTGGCGATCGCATCGAACAGAGCGCAAACCCCCGTTCGTGATTGGCGTAGATGAGTTCTTCGTCCACGGGTTTAGTTTCCGAGAGAACACCCAGCCAGCCAAAGGGATAGACACGCTCGTAGACCTTCAACACATCCGCCGGCATGGATTGACGTCCCACGCCGTGAAACCCGTCACAGGCAGCAATGAAATCACAATCCAGGCGTTCCGCAGCGCCGTCGCGATGAAATGTCAGATAGGGAGAGTCGGTTTCGATATCGTGCGAGGTGACATCATGCGCCTCGTCGATGACCACACCGCCCATTTGATCCCGCGCGTCATAGAGGTCGCGGGTCACCTCGGTCTGGCCATACACCATGACCGTCTTGCCGCCGGTCAGCCCCTCAAGGTCGATGCGCTCGGTCCGTCCGCCAAAGGCCATATGAAAGCCATCGTGAATCAAGCCTTGTTGGTCCATGCGCGCACCAACCTGAGCTTCGCGCAGCATCACGACAGTGCCCTGCTCCAGAACCCCGGCCCGAATACGTCCCAGCACATAGTCCCGTGACTGTCGTTCGAGAACGACACTTTCAATTCCCTGAAGGTGCAGAATTTGGCTCAGAAGGAGCCCGGATGGTCCGCCGCCAATGATGCCAACCTGGGTCTTCAAGCCTCACCCTTTCCGGCTTCACCGAGATCAAGTCCCATTTCCATATAGGTTTTCTTCGCAACGCCAACGGCCGCATTTGCCGCAGGCACTCCGGCATAGATTGCCGACATCAGCAGCACTTCCTTGACGTCATCCAGACTGGCCCCGGTATTCGCCGTCGCCCGGATATGCATGGCCAATTCATCGTGATGCCCCAACGCCACCATGAATGCGATGACGAGCAGGCTTCGTTCACGCCGGGTCAGGCCCTCACGGGTCCAGACCGACCCCCAGGCAGATTCGGTGATCAGGCGCTGATAGTCTTCATCGAAGGCCGTCTTGTTGGCTTCGGTCCGGTCAATATGATCTGCGCCCAGAACCGCGCGCCGCACCGCCATGCCGGCGTCATGTTTGTCATCAGCCAAGAGCATTCTCCGAAATGAAGGCCGAAATTGCATTGGCCAGAATGGCGGGCTGCTCAATGCAGGGCAAATGACCCGCACGCGCCACTTCCAGATAGGTGGCGCCCGGAATCATCCCCGCCAGTTCCCTGACCACATCGGGCGGTGTCGCACCATCCTCATCCCCACAGACGCACAGCACGGGCATATCGAGCGTACCGACAGACTCCCGCATATCCGCATCCCGCAGGGCTGCACATGTGCCCACGTAACCTTCGACAGGTGTTCGCACCAGAAGGTTCCGCCAGAGCTTCAATTCCGCCGGCGATCCCGCGCGATACCCGCTCGAGAACCAGCGTTCCATGATGCCGTCGCCAATGCTTTCCAGACCGCCCGCGCGAATCGCATTAATTCGCTCGTCCCATGCATCGGCGGTTCCAATTTTTGCAGCTGTGTCACACAGGATCAGTCCGCGCACACGCTCAGGGCTTTTCAGGGCAACACCCTGCGCGATCATGCCGCCAACGGAAACGCCGACAATGATGGCATTGTCGATTTCCAAATGCGTCAGCAGAGCATCGAGATCATCCACGTGATCCGCAAGTGAATAGGGAGCATCAGGGGCGTCCGACATGCCGTGGCCGCGCTTGTCATATCGGACAAACCGCATGGTCTCGCTGAACACGCGCGCCACATCCACCCAGATGCGCATATCGGTCCCGAGAGAGTTTGCGAAGACGAGCGTGCTTGCCGCGCTTCGCTGCCCTTCATCGCAATATCGAATGGTTACGCCATCGCGAACCAACGCCTGAACCACCATAAGCCTTCCCCCAAGCAGCGGTACGTCCGGAACCCCCGAACCGGCCTGAACGAACCGCCATTTTGTCAGAGCCGTGAAGCAACAGAGCGTACAATGTTGCATAGGTATTGCCCACTGTCAGCGAAGACAGGCAGACATTTCAGATGATCGGGTCTCACCCAGAGTTCACAACTCATTCAGGTCCCCTTCACCACTGGTCGGGTGTTGGAAATTCATCGTTTCAACATTGCGTTGCTCGCCAAATCCGGTGACATCACCAGCAGCGACGGGCTGGCCGATCCGGACATGATCATCGCGCCGTGAACCGCGATACGGAGCTACTCCCAGCGACCCGATATCAGGACAAATGCCACTTTCGCGGGCTTACCCGACTTGTTGCTCCAGGCATGATTGGTGCCGCGCTGTATCAGCACGTCCCCTTTGCGCAGAACGGTTTCCTCATTCTCCATGATGGCCGTGATTTCACCGTCGATGACGATGGCATAGTCGATACTCTCGGTGGTGTGCATCCCCGGATGCTTGCCAATATCCGGGCGTCCGGCATCCTCGAAGAGTTTTCCAAACATGCCTGCGAACTGGCGTGCCATTTCTTCCGGGTCCTCGGGGTCGGGCGGATAGTCGATCACCCGCAACACGGTTCCCCCATCAGGCGGCATGACACCTTCATGGGATTCGACCGCATCGGGCGCCCCCACGACAGACGGTGCTGCACCCGTGACCCAGATATTGTTGACCACGTAGCCTGGCCGTGCGTCGACCGTCTTCACCGCCGGTGTCGGTCCGTCTTCTGCGATATAGGAATTTCCATCCGCATCGATTGCGGTTACCACCCGACGGGTGACGTCGTGATCTTGTGCCATGTTGTTCTCCCCAAAAAAGCCGTCAGACCCGCAATATTCTATATTCGTGCCCTTACGTCACGCTCTGCTACGATAAATGAAAAATTTGGCGATGGAGACAACGATGCCCGAAGCAGCCACGACCCGGGAGACCAAGGTCACAGTTCGCAGGATCGGTGCAGCCTGTGGCGCAGAAATCGATGGCATTGATCTCTCCCAGCCGCTGGACAATGCCACCTTCTCTGAGATTGAAGCTGCGTTCGTCGAGCATGAAGTCCTCGTCTTTCGCGATCAGGATATTTCAACCGAAGATCAGAAAACCTTCGGTCGGCGCTTCGGTGACCTGACCGTGCACCCCTTCGCCCCGAGTTCCGAAGACGCCCCCGAACTCATCGTCTTCGACAATGATGCCGACAATCCGCCATGGGGCACCGATGTGTGGCATTCGGACGAAACCTTTCGCGCCGAGCCACCGCTGGGCACCATGCTGCGCGCCCTGATCGTGCCCGACTATGGCGGAGACACCCTCTTCGCCAGCATGTCAGCCGCCTATGAAGATCTGAGTGACCGGATGCAGCAATTCATTTCCGGTCTGGAAGCCATCCATGATTTCAAACCATTCCGCAATCTGTTCGAAAGTAATCCCGCGAGCCGCGAGAAATTACGGTCTTTTGAAGACCGGTACCCGCCTGTTGCCCATCCTGTCGTGCGTGCGCATCCGGTATCGGGCCGAAAGGTCCTGTTCGTGAACCCGCAGTTCACGCTGGCGATCAAGGGCATGGACGAAGCAGAGAGCCAGGCATTGCTGCAACTGCTCTTCCACCAGGCCGAAATTCCGGAATATCAGTACCGCCACCACTGGGCCCCCAACACCATGGTGTTGTGGGACAATCGCTCCGTGCAGCATTACGCCATCCACGACTACTATCCCAATCGACGCAAACTGGAACGGATCACCATCAAGGGTGATCGCCCGTTTTCATCCGATCCGGTTGTCGATATTGACGTTGTGCGCAGCCGCAAGGGCGCGCGGGCGATCAGCGATGCCCATGGCGGGCATGCACCGAAAGAAGTCTGACGCTCAGACTTTGGCCAGCGCCCGGTCGAAATCCTCGATCAGATCCTGCACATCTTCCAGACCGACCGAAATCCGCACCACTCCATCGGAAATTCCCAGCTGCGCACGCTCGTCGGGTGACAGACGCGAATGGGTCGTCGTCGCCGGGTGACAGGCCAGACTTTTGGCATCGCCAAGATTGTTCGAGATATCAACCAGTGCAAGCGTGTCGAGAACCGTGAACGCCGCGTCCTTGCCGCCTTGCAGATCTATGGTCACCAGAGTCCCGTGGCCCGTCATCTGGCGTTGAGCCAGATCGCGCTGAGGGAAGCTCTCCAGACCCGGATGCCGAACGAGGTGCACCTTGTCGTGGGTTTCCAGATGTTTCGCAATCTCCAGCGAAGCCTGTGACTGATGCGCCACCCGCAGGGAGAGTGTCTCCAGCGACTTAGCCATCACCCAGGCATTGAACGGGCTCATGGACGGCCCGGTGTGGCGATAGAACGGAATGAAATGCTCGTTCATGAAATCTTCGTCTGCGAGCACGGCACCGCCCAGGCAGCGTCCATGGCCATCGATGTGCTTGGTTGCCGAATAGACGACGATATCGGCGCCCAGTTCCAGCGGCTTCTGGTACAGCGGCGTCGCAAACACATTGTCAACCACCATGCGCGCACCAGCAGCATGGGCCATTTCCGCCACGGCCGGAATGTCCACCAGATCGAGCATGGGATTGGACGGGCTTTCCAGAAACACCACGCTTGTGGGCAGGGCGAGCGCCGCCTCCCATTCGTCGAGATTGGTACCGTCGACAAAGACGGTCTCGATCCCCCAGCGCGGCAGGATCTGGTCGACAATGAAATGACACGAACCGAATAAGGCGCGTGACGCCACAACGCGCTCACCAGCACGCAGCTGGCAGGCGATGGACGAAAAGACAGCAGCCATTCCCGTCGCCGTCGCGCGACACATATCCGCGCCTTCAAGCACCGCCAGACGCGCTTCGAACACCGAGACGGTCGGGTTTCCGTAACGGCTGTAGATATAGGAATCGTTCTCGCCCTTGAATGCCGCTTCCGCCTGGGCAGCATTTTCGAAGACAAAGCCCGAATTCAGATAGAGCGCCTCGCTGGTTTCACGAAACTGGGACCGGGCCAGACCGGCACGCACCAACTGTGTCTGCGGTCGCAAATTCTCGTCGTTTTCGCTCATGACGTATCCCCATCGGATTTCGGAGTTCGGCCCGCTGCCGGATGTATATCAGGAAGACAGACAGCCTGTCCCACGATCCGAACATTGTCTTCAACCACCAGCACGGGATCGCCATAAAGCACATAGCCATCTGCCAGGGCATCACTGACCCGCGCGCAAAACGCGGCATCATCGGGACCGGACAGAAAGCGGTAACGTTTTCCGGGTGTTTCGCTCATCTCACGACATCCTCACAATCGGGACGCCGTGTATATGCCCATGATGACTTCAATTCCAGCGGCCCAAAGGGCATAAGCCTTTTGATGAGCATTCTCTGGATCCTCCTGACCATCGCCGCTGCCTTTTTGCAGAATGTGCGTTCGGCCTTGCAAAAGCACCTGAAGGGGCGTCTTGGCACCACCGGCGCGACTTTTGTTCGCTTTGGCTACGGCTTTCCCGTGGCGATCGCCTATCTGGCCATACTGATCTTTGTCTTCGATTTCGAGATGCCAAAGCCGAATGTGGCCTTCATTTCGTTTGTTGCCATTGGCGGCCTGGCACAAATCACCGCAACCGCCCTGTTGGTCACGCTGTTTGATGCGCGCAACTTTGCAGTGGGCACAACCTATTCCAAGACCGAGACAGTTCAGGCCGCGATCTTCGCGCTGATCTTTCTCGGCGAGAGCATTTCACTCACCGCCACGCTGGGCATTCTTGTCAGCCTTGTCGGGGTGATCGCCATATCCGCAACCAAAAGCGCGGGCGGATTGGGGGGGATTGCCAAAAGCTGGACCAATCGCGCGGCGCTCACAGGCCTTGCATCAGGCGCCTTCTTCGGCATCGCAGCCATTTCGGTCCGCGGCGGTTCCCTGTCGCTCGGCGGCAACGGATTCCTGGTGCAGGCCTCGTTCACGCTGGCGGTCATGCTGATTTTCCAGACCATCATCATGGTAAGCTATATGGCGGTCCGGAATGTCTCGGAATTGCGGGATGTGCTCCGCGCCTGGCGGGTTGCGATGTGGGTCGGTGCCAGCGGTGCCGTCGCGTCCATTGGCTGGTTCACGGCTATGACCATTCAGAATGCGGCACTGGTGCGCGCGCTGGGTCAGATCGAACTGGTCTTCACGATGGTTGCATCCGTGGTGGTCTTCCGCGAAAAGATCGTTCGGACGGAGTTGATCGGGATATTGCTGGTTGTCGGCGGTATTCTGATACTGTTGTTGGGATAATCAGGGAGTTCATCACCATGCGCGCGGTTCAAATTCAGAGTTATGGCGGCCCGGAAGTTGTCGAGGTCGTGGACATGCCCAAGCCGGAGCCGACGGCGGATCAGGTGCTGGTCCGGGCCCATGCGCTGGGGGTCGGCTACCCGGATGTGCTGCTGCGCACGGGCATCTACAAATGGAAACCGGCCCTCCCGACCATTCTGGGCAATGAAATGACCGGCCATATCGAAGCCGTGGGCGCCAATGTCACCGGCCTCAAGGAAGGCCAGCCCGTCCTGGTGTTCGGCACAGGCGGAGGGCGATATGCCGAATATAACGCGGTCGACCCGACCCTGATCACAGTGCTGCCGGAATCGGTCGATCTGGATGCAGCCACAACCATCCCGAACTACCTTGTCGCCTGGGCCGCCCTCCACGGGGTGGCGAATGCCGATCGTGCCAAGACCGTCTATGTCAACGGTGCTGCCGGCGGAACGGGAACGGCAATTCTCGATCTCTGCCGCAGCGACGGCATTCAGACCATCGCGGGTGCGAGTTCAGATGAAAAATGTGCCTTCGCTGCGTCGCTGGGAACGATCGGGACCGTGAATTATTCCCGTGAGAATATTGCCGAGAAAGTTCTCGAAATCACGGCGGGGCGCGGCGTCGATATCAGCTTCGATCAGCTGGGGGGTGATGCCCTCACCAATTCGCTGAGCATGATGGCGCCGCTGGGCCTTGTGGTGCTTTACAATGCACTTCTGGGCGCACCATCTGAAGATCTGTTTACAGCCTTGCGCGAACACCGCGGGCACAGTCTGGGCGTCCAGTGTTTCTCGCTGCATTCCTACGACAATGATCTGGATGAACGCACGCGTATCTTCGATGCGATCGTCGAACGCTTTGCCTCAGGTGCCCTGAACCCGCCGATCTACGACACGATTCCGCTGGAAGATGCGCGGCGGGCCCACGAACTGATCGATGACCGCAAGATTCTTGGAAAGCTGATCCTCAGGCCCTGACCCGGGATGCGGGAAAGCGAACAGTGACCGTCGTCCCCTCACCCGTGGTGCTTTCAATTTCGACCGTCCCGTCGTGAAGCTCAACCATGGATTTCACGAGTGAGAGTCCCAATCCGGTGCTCTCGTATTTCCGATCTATGCCCGAATCCACCTGCACAAAGGGCTGCATGATCGAGTCCAGATATTCAGGC
>Ga0055584_100001984_pt1 | contig 20092 bp, 21 predicted proteins | sample OSDHelmetaG_FD_58716 | JGI IMG/M metagenome (GOLD analysis project Ga0055584, IMG submission 58716) | Pelagic marine sediment microbial communities from the LTER site Helgoland, North Sea, for post-phytoplankton bloom and carbon turnover... | ecosystem: Environmental > Aquatic > Marine >...
ATCGGCGCGCTTTCAACCTGCGCGACGCCTCCCACGGCCATCCCAAACACCCCTGCTTTTTCTTTTAGCTTAGCGGGCGGTCCGACAGGGCACAAACCTTTGCTTGGCTAGCGTTTTTTCGCGTCTTGGTTCTTCTTCAGCACGAATTCCATCTTGCGCACGGCGATACGCGTCAGCTCTGCCTCGCTGGCGCGGGGATCACCAACGATCGAAGTTTCCGTGTTGGTGACGGGATCAATGACCGACACCTTCACGTAGGCGCCGATGTGGTGGAATTCGATGAGATAGTGCGGACGCGTCATGATTCCTCGGGGCGAAAGCATGCCCCCTCCTCGGCCACGCCGCAAATCGAACTTGACGCCACGTCGCGCGGCGACTCCATTAGGGGCAACCCACCATCCAGCGAGTGATGCTTTGACCACCGACCCGGCGCCCCGCCCCGCGGCAGGACCACAAGATACCGTCGCCCAGCGGTTTGCCTTGATCCGCGAACCGAACTTTCGGCGCATGTGGATCGTGGGTGGCGCCAGCATGGGGCTGCAATGGCTTGAGATGCTCGCGGGCGGCATCTTCGTTTTCGCTTACACGCAATCGGGTGTAGCGGTCACGTTCGTGACGTTGGCCCGCGCGGCGCCGATGGTGATTTTCGGCATGGTCGCGGGGAGCTTGGCCGACCGCATGAGCCGCCGCAACCTGTTGATCGCCGGCTACTCGATGCTGATCGGCACATCAGCGGTCCTCGGTGTACTGGCTGCCACGGACGCTATTAACCCCTGGCATGTCGGGATCGGCATGGTCCTCACCGGCGTTGTTTTCTCTATGGAATTTCCGATCCGGCGCAACATGCTGGGCGAGTTTGCCGGCATGGACCGGATCGCGACGGCCATGGGCTTGGACTCCATCGCCCGGAACGGCATGCGCATCATTGGCCCGCTCGCCGCAGGTGCGTTGATGCAATTCGTCGGGATCGAAGGCGTCTACTTTCTCTCCATGGCAACCTACGTCTGCATCGTCTACATGCTGCTGCGGGTGGATAACCGGCCGGCCAGTGCCGAAGCGGGCGGTCCGTCGCTCATGTCGACGATCATCGAAGGTGTTCGCTTCGCCCGCTCGGACAAGGCCGTACTGGGCATGCTGGCGATCACCATCGTGATGAACATCTGGGCCTTTCCCTACATCGCGATGATTCCGGTTCTCGGCGACGAGCGACTGGGGCTGTCGGAACTCCCGATCGGGATCTTAGCGGCGACGGAGGGCTTCGGCGGCTTGATGGGCGCATTTCTTATTGCCGCCCGGGGCAGCGCATGGGCCGGCGCCTATCGCAAACTCTACTTTTACGGATCGTGCGTTTTCATGGTGGCGATCGTCGGGTTTTCCTTGTCGGCGTGGTTCGAAGCGTCGCTTCTCATCTTGCTGCTGGGGGGCATCGGGGTGGCCGGGTTTTCGACGATGCAGGGCACGCTTCCCTTTGTGGTCGCACCACCAGCGATGCGCGCACGGGTTCTTGGCTTGCTCTCCGTCAGCATTGGGACCGGCCCGCTCGGCATCCTCCATCTCGGTCTGATGGTGACGCTATTTGGCCCATCGCTCGCAACGACGATCATCGGCCTCGAGGGCCTGATCGCGATGGCGATCCTATGGATCTGGATTAAGGAAGTGCGTTAGGCGGCGATGTAGCGCTGGATGTCGTGCGCCGACCACACATGGGTCAGAGCGGCGACCAGGTCATCCATCATCCCGTCGGTATGAAGCGGCGACGGGGTGAAACGCAACCGCTCGGTGCCGCGCGGCACCGTCGGGTAATTGATTGGTTGGACGTAGACGCCGAAATCGTTGAGCAACATGTCCGACGCACGTTTGCAGCACGGCGCATTGCCGACCATCAGCGGAACGATGTGCGTCACCGAATCCATCAGCGGCAATCCGGCACTGCGAAATCGCGACTTGAGCGCTGCCGCACGTTCCTGGTGCCGTACCCGCAATTCGCTATGCGTCTTGAGGTGCTGCACACTGGCCAAGGCGCCCGCCGCAATAGCCGGCGACAAGGAGGTGGTGAAGATGAATGAGGCAGCATAACTGCGGACAACATCGACAATCGTTGACGAGGCCGCGATGTAACCACCCATCACGCCAACCGCTTTGCCAAGCGTCCCTTCGATGACCGTGAGTCGATGCGCCAAGCCCTCACGCTCGGCAACGCCGCCGCCGCGCGGACCGTAGAGACCCACCGCATGCACCTCATCGAGATAGGTCATGGCGCCGTATTTGTCGGCGAGGTCGCAAATCTCAGCGATCGGCGCAATGTCGCCGTCCATCGAGTAGACGGATTCAAAGGCGATCAGCTTCGGCACATCGGGATCGGATTCCTTGAGAAGCTGCTCAAGGTGTTCAACGTCGTTGTGACGGAAAATCTTCTTGGCCGCGCCGCTTGCCCGAATGCCCGCGATCATCGACGCATGATTCAGTGAGTCGGAAAAAATCACGCAGTCCGGCATAAGCCCCGCGAGGGTCCCGATGGTTGCTTCGTTCGAGATGTAGCCTGACGTAAAAAGCAGCGCGGCTTCTTTGCCGTGCCAATCCGCAAGCTCACGCTCGAGAAGCACATGGTAGTGATTGGTGCCCGAGATATTCCGGGTGCCACCGGCTCCGGCCCCCACCGTGTGCAGCGCCTCTTCCATCGCTTTGATCACGACCGGGTTCTGCCCCATGCCGAGATAGTCGTTGGAGCACCACACCACGACTTCGTCCTGGTGGTTGCCGTGGTGATAGGTCGCGCGCGGGAAATCACCGGCGTGACGCGCCAAGTCGGCGAAGACGCGGTAGCGCCCTTCTTCCTTTAACGCCCCGATCTTGCGGGCAAAGAATGCTTCATAATCCATCGTCATCGGACCTTTTCGGCGACTTTATGTGCCCTTGGGCCAAGGAGCAAACATACTTGTTGTCGCACCCCCGGCTTTGCGGCATCTCAATTTGGCGCGTATATAGAAGCCAACACGCACATACCTAGGGTTAACCCCCCTAGGGCGCGCCTATTCCGTCACTTTCGGAGGATTTCATGACCGTCACCGCGCACGCTGATTCAGCCGCAAAACGGACCTCGTCCAAACCTGTTTTTCAGTGGGACGACGCGCTTTTGCTCGACGAGCAACTGACCGAGGAAGAGCGGATGATCCGCGATACCGCGCGGGATTATGCCCAAGACAAGCTGATGCCACGGGTGCTCGAGGCCAACCGCCACGAGATCTTCCACCGCGAAATCTTCAACGAAATGGGCGAGCTCGGGCTATTGGGCCCCACCATCGACGGATACGACTGCGCCGGTGTCGGCTATGTCAGCTATGGGCTGATCGCCCGCGAGATCGAGCGGGTCGATTCTGGCTACCGCTCGGCGATGAGCGTGCAGTCGAGCCTGGTGATGCATCCGATCCACGCCTACGGCACCGAAGAGCTACGTCAGCGCTTTTTGCCCAAGCTCGCGAAGGGCGAGATTGTCGGCTGCTTCGGCCTGACAGAGCCCGATCATGGCTCCGATCCGGGCGGCATGAAAACGCGCGCCAAGAAAGTCGACGGCGGCTACGCCCTGACCGGCAACAAGATGTGGATCACCAATTCGCCGATCGCCGATGTCTTCGTGATCTGGGCCAAAGATGACGACGGCAAAATCCGCGGGTTCGTCCTTGAAAAAGGAATGGAGGGTCTCAGCGCGCCCAAGATCGAAGGCAAGTTCAGCTTGCGCGCCTCGATCACCGGCGAAATCGTCATGGACAATGTGTTTGTGCCGGAGGCCAATGCGTTTCCGGATATTCGGGGCTTGGGTGGTCCGTTCGGTTGCCTGAACAATGCGCGCTTTGGCATTGCCTGGGGCGCCCTTGGCGCCGCCGAGTTCTGCTGGCATGCCGCGCGTCAGTACACGCTGGACCGCAAGCAATTCGACAAGCCGCTGGCGGCCAATCAGCTGATCCAGAAAAAACTGGCCGATATGCAAACCGAGATCAGCATTGGGTTTCAGGCGTGTCTACAGGTTGGCCGTCTCAAAGACGAAGGCCGCGCCGCGCCAGAGATGATCTCGCTGATCAAACGCAACTCATGCGGCAAGGCCTTGGATGTCGTGCGCATGGCCCGCGACATGCACGGCGGCAATGGCGTTGCCGACGAATTCCACGTCATCCGCCATCTGATGAATCTGGAAGCCGTCAATACGTACGAGGGCACGCACGACGTGCACGCGTTGATCCTGGGTCGCGCCCAAACCGGCCTTCAAGCGTTCAAATAGACGACGCCCCATCAAAACAAAAAGGGCGGCCCGTGGCCGCCCTTTTTTTGTTGGTCTCAATCGTTCCTCAGCGCGTCCCGCCGTAACGAATTTCGTCGCTCCAAAACCGCTCGAGCGCCTGCAGCGTATCGTTCATTTCGCTGAGGGTGCCGGATCCAAGCGGGCCGCGCGTCAGGGTCACGACGTGGGTTTCATACAGCGCATTGATCTTTTCGTAGAGATCCAAGCCTTTTTCGGATAGGCGCAGACGGATGGAGCGCCGATCGTGCGGCGAACGTTCCTGCTCGAGATAGCCGTTCTCGACCATCTTCTTTACGTTGTAGGAGACGTTCGAGCCAAGATAGTAGCCGCGGCTTGTCAACTCGCCGACCGTCATTTCATCGCGACCGACATTGTAGAGGATCAGCGATTGAATGTTGTTGATGTCCTGAATGCGCAAACGATCCAGTTCGACCTTCACGACGTCAAGGAACCGGCGATGCAATCGCTCGATCAGCTGAAGCGAGTCCAAATAGACTCGCTTGAACTCTTCGATATTTTGATCGTCAGCAGTTTCAGACATTATTCTGGTTCCGGCAGCAAGCGCCTGGAAACCCCCATGATCATCAGGCGCCCAGGAAAGTACCGCGCACCACGCCCATCTGCCAGTATTTTCTATAGAATCAAGGCATAACGAAGTTATCGTAGCGCCAAGCCTTAGGTACGGCCCTCTCCAAACACCAAATCAGCGGACTTTGAATGTTTCAGCATGATCTTTTGCACGACAAGCGCATCCTCATCACCGGTGGGGGGACCGGCCTTGGCAAGTCGATGGGCGCGCGCTTGGTCGAGTTGGGCGCTCATGTCGTGATTTGCGGCCGGCGCGACGAAGTATTGAAAGCGACAACTCAAGAGTTCAACGACGTCCGGGCAGACGCCGCCAGCTGGCATGCCTGCGACATCCGCGACCCTGAAGCGGTCAATGCGATGGTCGATGCAGCGTGGGACGATGCGCCGCTCGATGGCCTACTCAACAACGCGGCGGGCAATTTCATTGCCCGTTCCGAAACGCTGTCGCACCGCGCAGTCGATGCCATCCTGAGCATCGTGCTGCACGGAACGACTTATGTGACCCTGGCCTGCGGGCGCAAGTGGTTGGCCGCAAAACGACCCGGCAACGTGCTGTCCATTCTGACGACCTACGCCACGACCGGATCGGGTTATGTCGTGCCGTCGGCGATGGGCAAGGCGGGCATTCTGGCGCTCACACGGTCGCTTGCCGTCGAGTGGGGTGGCCGCGGTATCCGGATGAACGCGATTTCACCCGGGCCGTTTCCGACCGAAGGGGCCTGGAAGCGATTGTTCCCAGAAGGCATGGCCGAAAAACGCATGATGTCGCGCATTCCGATGGGTCGAGTCGGGGAACACCAAGAACTTGCCGACCTCGCCGCCTACTTGCTGGCCGACCAGTCGGGGTTCATCAACGGCGAGAATGTCACCATCGATGGCGGCGAATGGCTGAAGGGGGCGGGTCAGTTCAACATGATGGAAGAACTGACCGACGAAATGTGGGACGCCATGAAGTCGCAAGGCAAGGGTTGATCGTGGCCACATTGTTTGTCGCCAAGAGCAAAGACCTTCAAGATTGGGGTCATGGGGTCGGCGTTACGAAGTTCCTGTTCAAAGTGGGTGTGGCCGAGGGCGCCGGAAACGCTCTGGTTGCCGAACTTAGTGCGCGGAAGGCTGCCGGCCGGGAGGACTGGAAGTTGCTGGGGTCACAGGAGACGGACCAGGACGATGCGACCGCGCTGGCGCAGCTTGCCACGCGCGAGCAACAGCTTGATCCGGATTTCTACCCCGCGCTGCGCAGCGAGCATGGAGTCTTCAAGATCAAGGTCAGCAACGTCGAAAACGACATGATGTTGCGCGCCGCGCTGGCGAATGAGAACGAGCAACTGAAGACGCTAAAAGCAAAAGAGAAGGACATTGCGGCTTATTTGTTGCGCCGCGCGTCGCAAACCAAAGAGTTTTAAGAGCCCTTGATGCCACAGCCCCGTTACCCACGCACCCGTATGCGGCGCAACCGCAAGGCGGACTGGTCGCGCCGATTGGTGGCGGAAAACGCCCTGTCAGTGGACGACTTGATCTGGCCGGTCTTTGTCATTGAAGGGCAGAACCAGAGTGATCCGGTGGTGTCGATGCCCGGCGTCGACCGCCTGACGATCGATCGACTGACCGAAGCGGCAATGCGCGCGCGCGACCTTGGTATCCCGGCTATTGCCGTGTTCCCGGTAATCAATCCCAACCAGCGTCGCGACGACGGCGCCGAGGCCACCAACGCCGACAACTTGGTTTGTCGCGCAGTCCGAGCGGTCAAAGACGCCTGCCCCGATATCGGCGTTATGTGCGATGTCGCGCTCGACCCCTTTACCAGTCATGGCCATGACGGGCTTGTCCGGGGCGACGTCATCCTGAACGACGAGACTATTGCTGTGCTTTGCGAACAAGCCTTGGTCCAGGCCGCTGCGGGCTGCGATGTCATCGCCCCGTCGGACATGATGGACGGGCGAGTTGGCGCCATCCGTGATGCGCTAGACGGCGCGGGGTACCAAGATGTGTCGATCATGGCCTATGCCGCCAAGTATGCGTCGGGGTTCTACGGTCCGTTTCGCGACGCGCTGGGCAGCGCCACCCGTCTGAAAGGCGACAAGCGGACGTACCAGATGGATCCGGCCAATACCGACGAAGCCCTGAACGAAGTGGCGCTTGATCTCGAAGAAGGCGCCGACATGGTGATGGTCAAACCGGGCATGCCCTACCTCGACATCGTGCGACGGGTGCATGAGCGCTTTGGCGTCCCGACCTTCGCCTACCAAGTCTCCGGAGAATACGCGATGCTCAAAGCCGCCGCGCAAAACGGCTGGCTTGACGAGGAACGGGTCGTAATGGAGAGCCTACTGGGCTTCAAACGGGCCGGCGCGGCCGGCGTCCTAACCTATTTCGCGGTTGACGCCGCGCGTCTGATCCGCGAAGGGTAAGGCCATGGCAGAAACGACATCAAACCAACGCCGCTACCCCAATATGATCGGGGCGGGCACCCTTGCCGGGGTTCTAGCAGGCCTCGCAATCGGCGGATGGCAAGGCAATTTCGGGCTTTGGGTGCCGGTTGTCGGTATCTTGGGGACGCTCGTCGGGTTCCTACTCCACGCCTATGGGGGCAGCGACCGCGGCTAATTAGGGCACTGCCCTTCAATTTTGATTGCCGCCTTTCAGGAATTGGTTTAATTGGCGCCATCCCGGGTGATTTGGCGCCCCATCGCAACCCTTCCTGAGGACCGAGACCGATGAACAACATTTCGTCTGCCGTGCAAAACGCGGTGGCGGAGCCTGCTTCTCAGCATGCCGAAACGCCGATGAAACAAGATGCCTGGGGTCAGCACCTCGTGCTCGATCTTGGCGGGTGCGATCGTGATGCGATTACGAACGCAGACACCATTCGTGCGTTTTCCGCCGCGTTGGTTGAAGCGATCGATATGACGGCTTATGGCGATCCGATCATCGAGCACTTCGCGACCCACTCGCCCGAGGCTGCGGGGTATTCTCTGGTGCAGTTGATCGAGACGTCGAACATTTGCGCCCATTTTTCGGACCTAACGGGGGACGTCTATCTCGATGTCTTCTCGTGCAAGCCGTTTTCCAACGAAATCGCACTCGGCGTGTGCGAAAAGTTTTTCAATCCGAAAACCGTGACACAACAAACGCTGATGCGGACCGCCCGCCAAGCGTAATCCACGGGACCCTTCGACGCCGGGACGAGTGTTCCGGCAATCGGTCCCGGCAGCAAAGCCAGGGCCGCAATGCCTGAGACCCCTCCCCTCCCCACACTTGAAGATATTCGCAAGACGGCCTCCGTCATTGAGGGCGCTGTCCTGCATACGCCGTGTGAACACGGCCACACGCTGACGGCGATGACCGGCACAGAGCTTTGGGTCAAATTCGAAAACCAGCAGTTCACGGCGTCGTTCAAGGAACGCGGTGCGCTCAACAAGCTGGTGTGGCTCCGCGAGCAAGGCCCGGTGACGGGCGTGGTCACGGTATCGGCCGGCAACCACGCCCAGGGCGTTGCCTATCACGCGAACCGGTTAGGCATTGCGGCCACCATCGTCATGCCGCGCAACACCCCGCTCAACAAAGTACAAATGACGCGCACGCTTGGTGCCAACGTGGTGCTTGAGGGCGACGACTTGGAGGCCGCCAAGCACGTTGCCGACCGACTTGCGGAACAAGATGGATTGATTCCCATCCATCCCTATGACGATGCCCAAGTCATCGCCGGACAAGGGACGGTCGCCCTCGAAATGCTGGCTGACGTGCCCGAGTTGGACTGCCTAGCAATTCCGATTGGGGGTGGTGGGTTGATATCGGGCATGGCGATCGCGGCAAAAGCGATCAAGCCCGACATTCAAATCATTGGCGTCGAAGCCGACCTCTACCCGTCGATGGTCAATGCGTTGTCGGGTTTGCCGCCGGCGCGGGGCGGCCTGACGGTGGCCGAGGGCATTGCCGTCAAAAAGATGGGCCGGTTAACAACCGAGATCGTGCGGTCGTTGGTTGACGACATTGTGACGGTCGGTGAACCAGCCCTGGAACGCTCGGTCATTCACTACCTAGAGATCGAAAAGACCGTCGCCGAAGGGGCCGGCGCCGCCGCCCTGGCGGCGGTGTTCGCGCACCCCAAGGTTTTCGCCGGCAAGAAAGTTGGCGTGGTGCTGAGTGGCGGTAACATCGATTCGCGGTTGCTGGCCTCGATTATCATGCGGGTTCTGTATCGGGATGGCCGTCTTTTGCGGCTGGAAATCGACTTGAGCGACGTGCCGGGCGCGCTAGCCGAAGTCGCCCGAATCATGGGCGAGGCCGAAGCCAACATCATCGAAGTGGCGCACCAACGCGTGTTTTCGCAGCTTTCTGCCAAGGGCACCGAGATCGAAGTCGTGGCTGAGATCCGCGATGGCGCCCATGGCGAACAGGTCGCAACGGCGTTGCGGCACGCGGGATACGCTGTGCGCCTGCCCGATCATGGTTAATGGCCGATCAGGCCCCAACAGCATGGCATAGGGCTAGAAAAACCGTACAATAGGCTCCAGATTCCAGGGACAAGAATGCGTCACGTCTACCCGGTGGCGAAGTCGTGCAAAACGCACGCATTGTACCAGGTGTTTTTTCGGGTATAGCCGCACAGACAGCATCATGCGGGGCAAGTAGTCCAGATGGAAGCCGGTCACAACCAACCGATCATCATCAACAAGAAGGTCAAGAAGGGCGGCGACCATGGCCATCATGGCGGCGCTTGGAAAGTCGCCTATGCCGACTTCGTGACCGCGATGATGGCGTTCTTCCTGATGTTGTGGCTGCTCTCGACCACGACGGTGGAACAACGCGCCGGCATCGGCGACTACTTCACACCGACAACCTCACTGGCCCCCGGGGCCAGTGGCGCCGGCGGCATTCTCGGCGGTCAGACCCTCAGCGACTCCGGGGCAAAGATCGGCGAAGGCGGCACCCCCTCGGTGGTGGTCGAACTGACGCCCCCCAGCAAGCAGGCTTCTGAAAAAGACATTGAAGAACTCGCGGCAAAGCGCGAGCAAGAATCCTTTGATGAGGCAGTCGAGGCCTTAAACAAGGCCATCACGGACTCGCCTGAACTTTCGGACCTGAAGGACAACATCCAGGTCGACATGACATCCGAAGGCATGCGCATCCAAATCGTCGACCGAGAAGGCGGCGCCCTTTTTCAGGCGGGTTCCGCCAACATGACCACCCGCGCCCGCGAACTGCTGGAACAAATCGCCAAGGTCGTGGGCGAACTGCCGAACAATATTTCGATTTCAGGTCATACCGACTCCAACCCCTTCAGCCGGGGCGATTACTCGAACTGGGAGCTTTCGTCGGACCGGGCCAACGCAAGCCGCCGCCAGTTGGTGTCGTCGGGGATTGATTCCAGCCGGATCGTCCAGGTGGTAGGCAAGGCGGATCAGGAACCGTTGATCGAGGAAGATCCCTTCTTGCCGCAAAACCGCCGCGTGAGCATCTTTCTGAAACGCACCTCGGCTGTTCTTCCGCCGGGTCTCTTCGAATAGCGCTTGGCAGGTCCGCCGCGGGTGCTCAAGATGATCCCGTGTCCAGTCGTCCGATAGATCACGCGTGAATCAAGTTCCGCAAACCCCCCTGGTTCGGTTCTACAAGACACCGTCCATGCAATGTCCCTACCTCGACGACCAGAGCGAGCAGTTGGTGTTCACTCACTTGAAGCCTGGTGGATCGGATGCTTTGCACGGGGTGCTTGCGCAGTCCGGTTTTCGCCGCAGTCACAACATTCTCTATCGCCCGGATTGCCCGACATGCAATGCCTGCGTCCCGGTACGGGTATCGGCGCGTGACTTTGTCCCGTCGCGCTCGCAAAAGCGCGTCTTGTCGCGAAACGACGACGTGCCCGGCGCTGTCCTCGAAGCCGTCGCCTCGGCCGAGCAATTTGATTTGTTCATGCGCTATCAAGCATCGCGGCACGGCGACGGCAGCATGGCGAAAATGGATTTCGACGACTATCAGTCGATGGTCGAAGACACCCCGGTCAAAAGCTTTGTCATTGAGTACCGCGACCCGACCGGTACCCTCGTGGCCTGCGCGCTCTCCGACACGCTTGGCGACGGCCTGTCGATGGTTTACAGCTTTTTCGATCCCGACGAAGAACGCCGCAGTCTGGGTACGTTCATGATCCTGGACCATATCCGGCGCACCGCAGCGCTCGAACTAAACCATGTCTATCTGGGCTACTGGATCGCCGACGCGACCAAAATGGCCTACAAGACACGCTTTCGCCCCCTCGAAGCGCTCGGCCGAAACGGCTGGAAACGGGCCGAAAGTGATCCTGACACGGGTTGACCTTAGGGCACTTCAGATCGCTATCTCCGGATCGACGTTTTTCGTACAATCGAGACAGCCCAACACGCATAACTGGGTGGTCTTACGAGGGAGCAAGCGATGAAACGGCGAGAGTTTATTACAGGCGCGGCTGCGGCCGGCGTAGCAACAGCAGCAGCAACCGCCTTGCCGACCCCGGCGATTTCGCAGGGTCTTACCGAAATCAAAATGGTCACCACGTGGCCGAAGAATTTCCCCGGCCTTGGCACCGGCGCCCAGCGGCTGGCCGATCGCATTACGACGATGACCGAAGGGCGCATCACGGTGAAGTTGTTCGCGGCCGGTGAACTCGTCGGTCCGTTCGATTCATTCGACGCGGTATCGCAAGGCAATGCTGAGGGCTATCACGCCGCTGAGTATTAGGGGCAGGGCAAGTCCAAGGCCTTCAACTTCTTTACGGCGGTGCCGTTTGGATTGACGGCGTCGGAACTGAACGCGTGGATCTATCATGGCGGCGGGCAAGAGTTGTGGGATGAGCTTTCCGCCGACTTCGGCCTGAAGTCCTTCTTGGCCGGCAACACCGGCGTGCAGATGGGTGGCTGGTTTGCCAAGGAAGTGAACTCGGTTGACGACTTCAAAGGATTGAAATTCCGCATGCCGGGCCTCGGCGGCGAAGTGTTGCGCCGGATGGGTGCCGCGGTTGTGGCCCTTCCCGGTGGTGAAATTTTCCCGGCGCTTCAGTCCGGCGCGATTGATGCCACCGAGTGGGTCGGTCCGTGGAACGATCTGGCCTTTGGCTTCCACAAAATCGTGAAGTTCTATTACTTCCCGGGCTTCCAAGAGCCCGGTTCGGGCCTTGCGTTCTCGATGAACAAAAAGGTCTGGGACGGCTTGATGGATAGCGACAAGGAAATCGTCAAAGCGGCGTGTGCTGCGGAAAACGACATCATGTATGCCGAGTTCAACGCCCGGAACAACGATGCCTTGACCACGCTGGTCCGCCAGCATGACGTCAAGCTGCGCAAGATGAACGATCGCATCCTGAATGAGATCGGGCGTCATTCCGGTGAAGTGATGGCGGAGACCGGTGCCGAAGGCGGCATCACCAAACGGGTCTACGATAGCTTCCTCGACTTCCGCAAAGGCGCGATCCGGTGGTCGCGTATTTCGGACCAGGCGTACTGGAACGCCCGTCTGCTGCCGTTCAAATACGGCTGAGCCGACGACTGAACCTGAGAGAAAGCCCGTACCAGTGAATACTGGTCGGGCTTTCTCGATTTTCTAGGTCAGACCGCGCCCACGCTTGTCACTTTCATTCGGATTGTCGACGTTCTGAACGAGCGCATCGGCCGCACGATCTCGTGGGTCGCGCTGGCGATGGTGCTGCTGCAATTCCTCGTTGTCGGGATGCGGTACATCTTCGGTATCGGGTCGGTGTTCCTGCAAGAAACCGTGGTCTACATGCACGGTACCCTGTTCATGGTGGGCGCCGCGTACACGCTGTTGCATAACGGGCATGTCCGGGTCGACATTCTGTACCGCGAAGCCTCACCCCGGCGAAAAGCCTGGGTCGATTTGTTGGGTGTTCTGTTCTTCTTGATGCCGGTAACGATCTTGGTGTGGATCGTGTCGGAGCCCTACGTCTCGCAATCCTGGGCAATCCGCGAGGGCTCGAAGGAGACCAGCGGCATCCAGGGCATCTTCTTGCTCAAAACCATGATCCTGGTTTTCGCGACGTTATTGCCGTTGCAAGGGTTGGCGCTGGCGGCGCGGTCCATCCTCACCCTGGTCGGCGTCGAGGCCCCGCCCCCGCCCGACGATTCGCCAGCGGACAGCGTGTAGATCGTGCAGGAAATTCTCGACATCACGATGTTCCTGGTGGCCATCGTCTTCTTGATGGCCGGCTTTCCCGTCGCCTTCACGTTAGCAGGCACCGCGCTAATCTTTGGCCTAATCGGTTTTGCGATCGGCGTCTTCGACCTCTCCTTCCTCGGCCTGTTCCCGCAGCGTTTGTTCGGCACGATGACGAACGAGGTGCTGATTGCGGTGCCGCTGTTCGTCTTCATGGGTGTGATGCTCGAGAAGTCAAAGGTCGCCGAAGAACTGCTCGACAACATGGGCAAGTTGTTCGGCACGCTACGCGGCGGGTTGGGCATTTCCGTGACGGTGGTGGGTGCGCTGTTGGCGGCCTCGACCGGTATCGTCGGCGCGACGGTCGTGACGATGGGTCTGTTGTCGCTACCAACGATGTTGCGCCGGGGCTATGACCCAGCCCTTGCGACCGGCACCATTGCGGCTGCCGGAACCCTGGGCCAAATCATCCCGCCATCGATCGTGCTGGTGTTACTAGGCGACGTGATTTCGTCGGCCTACCAAAACAGTCAGTTGGCGCAGGGCATTTTCTCGCCCGAGACGGTCTCCGTCGGCGATTTGTTCGCCGGCGCTTTGTTGCCGGGCCTCGGCCTGGTCGGCATGTACATCCTTTACCAGGTCGGCGTTGCGTGGTTGCGCCCCGCTGCTTCGCCCGCAATCCCGCGCGAAGAGCTTGATGCCGACGGGCGATCGCTGTTGGTCGCGACACTGAATTCCTTGATCCCGCCGATCGCCCTGATCATCGCCGTGCTGGGCTCGATCCTGACGGGCGTCGCCACCCCCACCGAAGCCGCGGCCGTTGGTGCGATTGGTGCCACGCTGCTGGCCGGCCTACGCCTGAAGAAGGGCGGCGGCTTGCCCATCTATGTCGGGGCGTTGTCGGTGGCCGGGTTGTTCATCTTCAACGAGGTTTTTGACCTCCGGCTCAACCGCGACCGACCATTGATAGACGACATCGGGGTGATCCTCGCGTTCATCTTGTCGGCGGGGGTGTTCTGGGGCCTGGCGGTCAGCCTGTGGCGCACCTTCGGCCAAAAGGTTCTGCAGCCGGTAATGCGATCGACCACGCAGATCACCTCGATGGTGTTTGTGATCCTGGCGGGTGCCGCGCTGTTCTCGCTGGTGTTCCGTGGACTGGGCGGTGATGAGACAGTCGAAAGACTGCTGACCGACATGCCGGGTGGTGCCGCCGGGGCGATGATCATCGTCATGCTGGTGATGTTCATCCTAGGATTCTTCCTCGACTTCATCGAAATCACCTTTGTGGTAGTGCCGATCGTGGCACCGGTGTTGCTGACGATGGGCATCGATCCGGTGTGGCTCGGGGTGATGATGGCAATGAACCTGCAGACGTCGTTCCTGACGCCGCCCTTCGGCTTTGCATTGTTCTACCTGCGCGGCGTCGCGCCGGCATCGGTGCGCACGATGCAAATCTACAAAGGCATCATTCCGTTCGTGATTATTCAGGTGGTTGCGTTGAGCCTATTGGCAACGTTCCCGCGCATCGCGACGTGGTTGCCTGAGGTGGTCTACGGCCAGCCTTCGGCGGTGACCCGACCGGTTGAGGGCGACGATGCCGGCACGCGCGAAACCGAAGAACGCGAAGAGGACGAGTTCAACAAACTTTTCGATGACGACGAACAGTCCGAAAGCGACCGCCAAGACGACGTCGATAGCTTGTTTGAAGACGAAGAACGCTCGGAAAGCGATCGACAGGACGAAATCGATTCGCTGTTCGAGGAGAAAGAGGACGCGGCCCAAAAAGAGGTCGACGACCTATTCAAGGACGACGACTAGGCGCTGTTCGGTAGCACCAAATCGCCACGCGCCAACCGGCCCAGCGTTTCGATCAAAAATTGTTTCTCTGCGGCCTGAACCCGTGCGGCAAGCGTGTCCGACGTATCGTCGGGTTTAACCGGCACCTCGGTCTGGGCGAGAACCGGGCCGTGATCGTATTCTTCGTCGACGCCGTGGACCGTGACACCGGTCGTGGTCTCCCCCGCCGCCAGGACGGCCCGATGAACATTCATGCCGTACATGCCCTGGCCCCCGAACTTGGGGAGGAGCGCTGGGTGCGTGTTGATGATGCGCCCATCGAATGCCGCCAAGACGGCAGGGCCGAGCATCTTGAGATAGCCCGCTAGGACGACAAGATCGATCTTGGCTTTGACCAAAGCCGCGGCGATGGCGACGTCGGCGGCGGCAGCGTCCCCTTCGGTTTTGGCGCTGATGTGTTGGGCTTGAATACCCAAGCGCCGCGCCCGCTCAAAGACGCCGGCCTTACCGTTGTTACCGATGACGATCACCGGGTCCAGAGGCAAGGCACCGGATTGGCAGGCGGCGACCACTGCTTCGAACGTGGAGCCTGCGCCCGATGCGAAGAAGCCGACCCGTCGGATCATCGCGGCAATCCGATCAGGTGAACTTGTTGGTGCGCGAGAAGCCGCGCGGCGCAAGACGGCCGGCGTTGCCGCGTTTGTTCACCCAGGTGACGAGATCGGTTTCGGTGCGAAACTTGCCGCCGGTGCGCCAGGTCAAGCCTTCGTCTTTGACGAAACAGATTGCATCCGACAACCCGCCGTCTTTGTAGCGCTGCAGGGTGATGCCGCGCCCCCGCGTCATCTCGGGCACATCCTCGATGGGGAAGATCACCATCTTGCGATTCTCACCGACGACCGCGACGGAATCGCCGCCCGCCGGGGTGCACACCACAGCTTTGTTCTTGCCCGACACGTTGAGGACTTGTTTGCCGCCCTTGGTCTGCGCGACGACGGCCTCTTCGGGTACGATGAAGCCGCGGCCATCCGATGAGGCAACGAGAATGCGGCGTTCGGCGCTGTGCACGAACAACGCGACGATATCTTCGTCATTGCCAAGACCGACCATGAGACGGACCGGATCACCGAAGCCGCGACCGCCCGGTAGCTTGTCGCAGGCAATGGTGTAGAAGCGGCCATTGGTGCCAAAGACCAGCAGCTTGTCGGTTGTCTCGGCCTGAATCCAGAACCGCGCCTTATCGCCGTCTTTGTATTTCTCGTCGCCCTTGGGCTCGACATGGCCTTTGACGGTGCGAATCCAGCCCTTAGCCGAACAGACGACGGTGATGGGTTCTTTCTCGATGAAGGTATCGAGCGAGACGACCTCGGCGGTGGGCGCATCGCCGATCTCGGTGCGCCGCGCGCCAATCTCGGTCTTGGGGCCGAATTCGTCGCGGGTCGCTTTGATTTCGTCGGTGATGGCTTTCCAGCGCTTTTTCTCATCGCGCAGCAGAGCTTTGAGCGCTTTCTTTTCGGCGCTGAGCTTGTCGTGCTCGCCTTTGATCTGCATTTCCTCAAGCTTGCGCAAGGCGCGCAAGCGCATGTTGAGGATAGCTTCGGCCTGCACATCGGTGAGCTTGAAAGCCTTGATGAGCTTGGGCTTGGGCTCATCGGTGTCGCGGATGATCTTGATGACTTTGTCGAGATTCAGGTACGCGATGAGGTAGCCCTCGAGCACCTCAAGCCGGTGTTCGATATTGGCCAAGCGGTGCTTGGAGCGACGCACCAGCACATCGTGACGGTGGTCGAGGAATGCTTGCAGGACCTCGCGCAGGTTCATCACCTTGGGCGCGCGGCCTTGGTCGAGCACGTTCATGTTGAGCCCGAAACGGGTTTCGAGATCAGTGTTGCGGAACATCAGTTCCATGAACTGTTCGGGATCGACGCTGCGACTGCGCGGGATCAGGATCAGGCGCACGTCTTCGGTGGATTCGTCGCGGATGTCGTCGAGCAGCGGCAGTTTCTTATCGTGCATCAGCTCAGCGATCTTTTCGATTAGCCGTGCCTTTTGCACCTGATAGGGCATTTCGGTGATGACGATTTGCCAGGTGCCGCGCCCGAGGTCTTCGACCTCCCAGCGCGCCCGGATGCGCATCGAGCCGCGCCCCGTGGTGTAGGCCTCGTTGATGGCTTCGCTTGATTCGGCCAGCACGCCGCCGGTGGGGAAGTCCGGCCCGGGCATGAACTCCAACAACTTGGTGATGGTGGCGCGGGGGAACTTGATGAGGTGCAACAGGGCCGCACAAATTTCGCCCGCGTTATGCGGCGGGATGTTGGTGGCCATGCCAACCGCGATGCCCGATGACCCATTGGCCAGCAAATTGGGAAAGCGGCCCGGCAGGACGAGCGGTTCTTCCTCGCTGCCGTCGTAGGTTTCGCGAAAGTCGACCGCGTCTTCTTCGATACCGTCGAGCATCGCCTCGGCGACGGCGGTGAGACGGGCCTCGGTGTAGCGCATGGCGGCAGCGTTATCGCCGTCGATATTGCCGAAGTTGCCTTGGCCGTCGACCTGGGGATAGCGCGCAGCGAATTCTTGGGCGAGCCGTACTAGCGCGTCGTAAACCGACTGATCGCCGTGCGGGTGGTATTTGCCGATGACGTCGCCGACGACGCGGGCGCATTTCTTGAAGCCCGATTTGGGGTCGAGCTTGAGTTGGCGCATCGCGTACAAAAGCCGCCGATGAACCGGCTTGAGGCCATCGCGCGCATCGGGCAACGAACGCGCGGTGATGGTGGATAGCGCATAGGCGAGGTAGCGCTCGCCGAGCGCCTCGGTCAGGTTGGTGTCGTTAATGGCGCCGGTGGGCGGCGGCGACGAAGCCGCAGCCTTACGGCGCCCAGATTTACGCGCAGCCCGCGCCATGCCTTACGTCCAAGTCCTGGGGTTGAAAGAGGCCCCTCCCCCAGCAAGCTGGGGGAGGGAGAGACGACGTCTCTGAGAAGTACCTTTGCAACAACGCCTTATATACCAGATGTTGTGGCAGAATGCGAAAGACGATCTACCAGTCGTAGGCGCGCCGGCGGCAAGTGGCCGCCATGGGCCTCCAGCACGTGATGGGTAAGAAAATGCCCGGTGAGCCGCAAGCCGGCCGCCAAGGCCGCCCCATCGGGTTCGGTGTCGCTCCCTTCGATACGCAAAAAGTCCGGCAAAATCAGGAGTTTATCCTTGTAGGGTAGCCCGGCATCCGCTGAGACCGCGCGGCCTGAGCGCGGCGAGACGTAGATCAGATCTTCCGTTGTGCCGGTACTGGCGCAATGGCCGAGATCGAGCCCGTAGCCGAGGTCGGCCAGCAGCGCCAATTCCCACCGCACGTACGCTTGGGCCCAGGCCGGATCGTGATCGAGCGCGTTCATGAAGGCGCAAAAATCGGCATAGACCTCGGGGTGGCTTTCGCGTTCGGGCAGCGCGGCCTCGACCACCGCTGCGGCCGCGGTGAGTGCGCCGAGCCGCCCCGCATCATCCAGCCACGCCGCCGCGCGGGCCGCGGTGAGTTCGACGGTAAAACTGCCGAGATGTTCATCCAGCCGACCGCGCCACGACACGCGCACCTGGTTGCCCGCTTGCAAGTTGCCGCGTTGGCGCCGCCCGGCGCCGCCGCGCACCAAGCCCGCGTGCCGACCGTGTTCGGGGGTCAGTACATGCACGATCGCCCCGCCCTCGCCGTACTTGCGCGCGGACAGCACGATGGCGTCATCGGACCATTGCATGGCTCAGCGCCCTTTGAGACGCACGACGTTGGACCACCCGGTGGGGTGGCGGGAGGCGGTGAGGGTCGAAATTACCAAACGAAGCCAAAGAAACGAGTAAAAACAAACACTTGGCATTTTGGGGGTACGAACGAAGCCAAATTGGGACGCGGGCTCATGGGGTTAGCAGCTTTTCGGTCCTTCGCGCGGATTGCCCGCCATCTGTTGTGGAAAACACGCTGCCGATTCTAGGCGGGATTGAGGCCGGCGACGAATCAACTTCTCAGTCCCCACCGCCTGCCTCCCTGAAATGCGGCGTCGACACCTGGCAGGAGGTGATTCCTCGCTGTCATTGGCCGAGCGATCCTCCGCTTTCCATAGAGAAAAGGAGGTCAACGCGCATAAAATGACCGCATGAACCTGTTTTCATCGCCGACCCCTTCGAACACCCGACGCATCGTGGACCGGCTTGTCAGAATCGCCGGACCATCACGTGGCAAATGGCGGATGGTGGTGGTGCTGGCCGGAACGCTTGGGCTTCAGGTGGAGGGCATGGCGCCGGCTGTGGCGGCGGACGAAGTGCAGAAGGCACGGGCGACGTGTTTCGACCAGCAAGCCCCGTTGGATGCGCGCATCGAGGCGTGCACCTATACCGTTGAAGTGGCCGGGATGCGCGACATCGACGTTTCCGACTACTTGGCCCACCGCGCGGCGGCGAGCCGCGCAGAGGGCGCGCTGGAAGGGGCCGAAAACGACTTGAGCGTCCTCGTGTCGCGCGCGCCGACCTATAACTTCATAACCGATCGCGGCACCGTGCGTCTTGCGATGGGGCGTTACGGACAGGCCCTCCTCGATTTCGATGAAGCCCAACGCCTACAGCCGGACGCCTTTGCGAGCAACGCGATCGGACGCGGCCTCGCCCTATCTGCCCTTGGTCGTCACGATGATGCTGTTGATACGCTCAAGGCCAGCCGTAATCGGTGGAGGGACAAAGAACCCGTTCGCGCTTATGCCATGGCGCGATTCGCCCGTGGCGACGGCGCCCAAGACGACAACCGCAGTGCCTGGTTCCAATTTGAGTTTGCCGATACCCGCGGCGACAAAAACGCCCACAACCGATTGTGGCGTTACGTGACCTTGGCTCGCTCGGGGAAGGTGAGCCGGTTGCTGCTGACCGAATACGGTGCGACATCGTCGATGGGGCCGGGCGAAGCGATGCGGGCCGTCCTCGGCGCCCGCCCGAACGGCGGATCGACACGGGCGACCCGGGAAGCGTTGGTCACGTGGCTGTTTTTTACAGGCGAGTCCTACCTGTTAGATGACGACCCTGTGCGGGCCCAACAGCTGCTTAGCGAAGCCGTCGAGGTGGGCGTGCATGAAAGTCTGGCGCATATCGCCGCACTGGCTGAGCTACGCCGGCTTGAGGCGCGCTAGTTCCACGAACGCCCCCTACCCCTTAGGAAAATCGAGGCCCATGGCTTGGTATCGTTCGGGGTCGTCGACCCAGTTGTCGCGGACTTTGACGAAGAGGAAGAGGTGGACGCGG
>Ga0055584_100001985_pt1 | contig 20086 bp, 16 predicted proteins | sample OSDHelmetaG_FD_58716 | JGI IMG/M metagenome (GOLD analysis project Ga0055584, IMG submission 58716) | Pelagic marine sediment microbial communities from the LTER site Helgoland, North Sea, for post-phytoplankton bloom and carbon turnover... | ecosystem: Environmental > Aquatic > Marine >...
ACCGGGGGTGCAGCTACTTATGGTTATCGATGCCTGGCGCACCCACTGCCGGCGTGTGCTGCAGAATTTCCTGGCAGCATGGATGAAAGCACAGTTACCGGGTCCGAAAAGCCGAGGCGACCAACCGGCCTAAGTGTATTTTGCCTGCTTGGTCCTTGTCCAGATGGAAACGCTGAGGATGCTATAGCGTGGCAAATTCAATAATTTCATTGGTGGTCAGCCCGGGCATCACGAAATCAAAAGTGAAGCCTTCTTGAAAACTTCAAACCTTTTTTCGAGTTACTATAGCGCTTGTCATTGAACGGAAGAAGGGCGAATAAAAACGGGGCCGGCTTAGTCCGGAATCACGGTCGTTCGAGCGCAGAGTACCCGCCGCCTGTTTCTGATCGAATTTAATCTCGACAAAAGGATTTTGTAAAGTTGACTTGATTTTCCATAACCTCTCTCTAGAACTCGGATTTCGATCGATCAATCAAGACCGCCAAGGCCGCGACCACAATAATACCTGTTCCACCCAGCTCAAGAATCCAGTTAACTTTGGTCTCTGCAAAACTTACCCCAAGCAGTTGATCTACTTTATGAAAGGAGGTGGCGCGGGTCAGAATAAAGAGAAATAGAAACACACAGCCAATCAGCGCGAGTTTAACCTTGCTGTTGCAGTGCCTTAGCAGCACTATGGTTAACACCAGAAACATCATACCGAGCAGCCCCAACGCTACTATGAATAGCGTCTGCACCACGGCTCGATCCTCATACCAACCTTGTTGCATCGCTATATCACGACCAATCTGGGTAAACAGACTTTGCAGATCCAGCTGCTTATTAAAGCCCAGGGCAATTAACAGCAACGCCAGTAACAGCCAGAAGAGTCTGGGGTTTGAATCAACATCTTGCCGCTTGATGACGACATACTGGCGTTTTCTTGCCGCTGCAAAACACAATAGGGCACAGATAAAATAGGCTGCCACGGTGACCCACCCGATCATGGTTGGGTCGCCAATACCTGGCACCCATCGTTCGCCGTCAATCGTCACTGTACTTAGCCAGGTTGTTAAATTGGATCAGTCGTCTGGAGAACCGTTGTCCAGTTCGAGCAAGGCAACAGACTGCACTGCATTACCGGCGATGCCTTTGATGGAGCCATACATATGGTTGGTATTTAACAGCACTTTTTCGATCTGCTTTTCCCTTTTCTTCCAGATCTGTGACATCGAGCGTTTTTCAGACTCAAGGTCTGACTGCATCTGGGTAAAGCCCTCTACGATTGCTTCCACCTGCTGACGAAATTCATTGCCAGTGAGAAAATCATAGAGCATGCCCATTTTATCCCCCTTGTTTTCCTGACTGGCGATGGCGGTGCTCATGCGGATTGCACCATCGCGCAAAACCATGGACAGGCCGCGAAACTCATCGAATGTGCAAACCCATACGCCATCTCTAAGCCCCATCTGGAGCATATCTGCGGGCATGGTCTGGGTAACTAACACACCGATGTCGGCGCCCTTTTCCCTGATGTCGTGTTTAAACTTTTCAATCCAGCCTGACTGAAAGGCTTTGGCGCGCTTACTTTCATAATAGATAGTGCCGCAGTTCTGGTGCTGACGGCTATGCACAATCTGCAGACAATCTGCACCTTTAGCACCTTTCCTGATTTCTTCAATGGTATCCAGGGGGAACTGCTCTCTCAACCAGTCTTCAATGGCCAGCTCCTGGACTTCGCCCTGTAGCTGAGTAGAGCCCTGTTCGGCTTTTCGCTGGGCTTCCTTTAACTGATTCGAAAGGTCGGAAATGATTTTATCTCTTTCCGCAATAGTAAGCTGCGCGCTCTGATCGGCGGCTTTCCGAATTTTCAGTTTTTCTTCGGCAATGGTCCTGTTCAGGCGCTGTTCCGATTCAGCGATAATTTCATCCCGCAGGCTTTCCTTTTCACGTTTAACGCGCTCCAGTTCAGTTTTAGTCCGGTGATACTCTTTCAGCTGCTCGGTTTTTTCGCCAAGCTCCTTGTTCATCGCACTGACGCGCTCGGACTGTTCGGCTAGTATTTTCTGCTTCACGGAATCCATTAAATCCGCCTCCCGCTCTTTTATCCCCTGGGCGATAGCAATCTCAGCGTCTTGCTTTAACCGGGTTTTAGCCTGCTCCAACGCCTGCTGCTGCTGATGCAGTGTCTCTCGCTGAGCTTCAAACTGTTGTTTCTCTTCAGCTAACTGATCACCGAGTTCTTTTTTAAGTCTGGCCTCAACCTGGTGCGCCAGAACATCATTAACATCGATGCCCTGGCCACAGTTCGGACATACTATTCTATTACTCGGCGATTGATCGGGGTCAGCCAATGGCGTGACTCCGCCTGTATTGGTTCAGCTCCTTGTGCAATGCCGCCTTGCGTGTATCGCTGGTAAAGGAAGCATCAATGGCATTATAGCTAAGCCGGGTGATTTCATCCTCACTCAAACCCAGCGCATCATTCACCGCATTAAAATTGTCATCCATATAACCGCCAAAATAAGCAGGATCATCTGAATTGATGGTGACCTGCAGATCAAGTTCAAGCATTCGCTTAAGTGGATGTTTTGCCATCTCTTCCACCACGCAAAGCCGGGTATTAGAAAGCGGGCATACCGTCAGTGGCATTTTTTCTTTTACCAGCCGGGCAACCAGCTTGCTGTCTTCAAGACAGCTATTACCATGATCAATCCGATTGACATTTAGATTATCAAGGGCGCTGTATATATACGCGGGGGGACCTTCCTCTCCGGCATGCGCCACGCCAAGGTAGCCTTTTTCTCTGGCGGCGGAAAATACCTGTTCAAACTTTTCCGGGGGATTACCGCGTTCACTTGAATCCAGTCCAACGCCGATAATGCTTTCGCGAAATGGCTCCGCCAGTTCCAGCATACGAAAGGCATCATCCTGGTCGAGATGGCGCAGGAAACACATGATTAACTCGGAGCTGATATCAAAATCCTGTTCCGCCTTTTGCAGCGCAGTGGAAATACCGTTCACCACCACTTCAAAAGGAATCTTGCGCGATACATGTCCCTGTGGATCGAAAAAAATTTCTGTGTGGCGAACATTATCCTGGTGAATTCTTTCAAGATACGCCCAGGTCAGATCAAAGAAATCCTGTTCAGTCTGCAACACGTTCATACCCTGATAATAAATATCGAGAAAGTCCTGTAGTTCCTTAAAATTATAAGCCTGGCGTAATGCTTCGATATTTGCGTAGGGCATGGAAATACCATTGCGTTCAGCAATTGAAAACATCAGTTCGGGCTCAAACGTACCTTCAATATGGCAGTGCAATTCTACTTTGGGAAGATTTTTAATAAAGGTGCTCATCAGAAGAAGATATCACAAAGCCAAGGGCAAATGACTTGCCACTGAAACCTCCCTGACGGTTATTCTGTGTGCCGGAAATAAAACGCCCCTCGTGTGAGGGGCGTGGACTCCAAATGGTGTTTATTTCTTTTTTGCGGCGTATCATTGAATGATCGCTGCGTGAGGATACAACAAAATTCCTTCCCGGGGTAGCCTGACCAGAGGGTATTTTTTCATGCCGTTACTCGCTACTGAAACCTTGCCTGCAGTAATCCACCAGTTTTTTATGAGGCCACATGTGATCGGCAGGCAAGCGGTCCAGCAGCTTTTGCATTTTGCCCGGCAGATTGCACCCTGCAGCGGTTTGAACCACCTGTAAGGCAAGCAGTCGACTTGTTTTTTTGCATTTTGCCCTGCAGACATCAGCTCACACTTATTTGACCACCTGGATATGTTGCCTGGGTGGGAATCCCCTCTGTTCAAAGTCGTGACAGTCCTCACGGCGGTTGGACCAATATTCTTGAGGAACCGGGCAGATTGGCATGAATCTTGTCAGATGAAAATTCATTATCCGCTATCTGCAAGCAATGCCGCATTGCCCCCCGCGGCGGTGGTATCGATACACAGTGATCGTTCTACTGCGTAGGCAGCAGGATAAATCTGTTCGGTAATGACGCGGACAATAGGTCCAGGGCGCGTTGCCACTGAATTTTTCAGCGCCTTTATATCCATGGTGTTATCCACGGCGATGGCGTCAATATCGACTTCAGACAATTGTTGCAGATCAGGAGGGGCGTTGACGGCAACCAGGGGCATGTCCCCGGCCAATAAAACACCAAGGTGGCGGCTGGCATCTTTTCCACAGGCCATCACACGATTTCCAGCTCTCAATGCCTGTACCACCATATCCAGCAGACTGTCCTGATTATCTGACAGACATAGAACCACGCCCACAGGATGGAGGGTCAGCTGATTGGCCTCTCCGGTCGGTCCAGGCAAGTCCACGGGGCCGACATCGAGAGCGGCTGCAGCCGCCATGGCGTGGGCTGCACGGCCACGCAGCAGTTGTCTAAGTGTATCTACCCGTGACGATCTGTGAATCAATGGCTTACTGTTCAATTTTTGCATTGCGGCGTTGAACACATCAATCTCCACCGTCAGGCGGGCGCCTGTTTTCGCTGTTTTTGCTTCGCTTTGTGCTTTGCGGAAGCGTCTCAGGTAATGCGGGCCGCCGGCCTTGGGGCCTGTCCCCGACAACCCTTCTCCGCCAAAGGGTTGAGCGCCTACGATGGCACCGATCTGATTGCGGTTAACGTAAAAGTTACCAACCATTGCCTGGTTCACAATTTCCTGCACACGTTTATCGATGCGGGTGTGCAAACCAAAGGTTAATCCATAGCCCGTCTGGTTAATACTTTGTACAACCTGGTGTAATTCGTCTGCTTCAAATTGCGCCAGATGCAGTACAGGACCAAATATTTCCTGTTTAATTTCCTCGATCCCGCTGACGGTAATTATACTGGGGCCGATAAAATAGCCTGGATCCGGTATACCAACCTGGTACAGTAATTTATCTTTCAGTTTTTGCGCGTCGAGATATTTCTGGATATGAGTCCGCGCCTCAATATCAATTATCGGACCCACATCCGTAGGCAGTGCAATGGGGTCACCCAGGACCAGGGTATCCATAGCGCCTTTCAGCATGGTGATCAAGCGGTCGTAGATATCTGTCTGAACGTACAGCATGCGTAACGCCGAACACCGTTGGCCCGCGCTGCGAAAAGCGCTGACCACAATATCTTCGACCGCCTGTTCCATCAACGCGGTGGAGTCGACGATCATGGCGTTAATACCGCCTGTTTCCGCCACCAGCATTGCGTCGTCGGCAGCGCTCGCGGCGAGCTGTTTATTAATTAACTGGGCCACAACTGTTGATCCTGTGAAGCAGACACCCGCAATATTCGGGCTGCGGGTCAGGGCAGCACCAACCGTTTCCCCTGAACCTGTGGCAATAACCAGTGCGCTTTCGGGTATGCCTGCCTGGTGCAACAACGCCACTGCTTTTGCCGCCACCAGAGGCGTTTGTTCTGCGGGTTTTGCGATGACCACATTGCCCGTTGCTAATGCTGCGGCAATCTGCCCACTGAATATTGCCAGGGGAAAATTCCATGGAGAGATACAAACGATGACACCACGCGCTGTTGTGCCCTGCTCCACGGTAGCAGCATTGACAGCGTAGTAACGCAAAAAATCTACGGCCTCACGAAGTTCAGCAATGGCATCTTCAAGGGTCTTGCCGGCTTCCCTTCCAAGCAGGGCGAAAAATTCTGCAGCATTCTGCTGATAGAGATCTGCTGCATTCATCAGCCACTGACTACGTACCTCAGGTTCAGTTTGTGACCACGTTTGCCAGGCATCTTCTGCCTTTGCCACTAACGTCTCCACCTGGGCTGATGCAATGTTAATCACCGTTCCAACAATTTCTTCCGGATCAGCCGGATTCAGTATTGTCTGGCAGGCATTGTCGCTGCACTGTTTTATCTCTGGAGGCAAGTCCACTGTCCATTGATGGGGTTCATGCCATTGTTGTCTTGCCGCGATTAAATGATCACTCATGAGCTGATCATTAATATCCCAGCCTCGTGAGTTTTTTCGGCTGCTGCCATAAATATTTTCTGGCAGCACAATACGCGGGTTTGAAAGTTGATCGAAACAGGCGGTGCGGGCCACCGGGTCATCGGCGATTTCTGCCGGTGCAATGGACTGGTCCACAATCTGATTGACAAAGCTTGAGTTGGCGCCATTTTCAAGTAAACGCCTGACCAGGTAGGCAAGCAGATCTTCATGGGTGCCCACCGGGGCATAGATACGGCAGCGCGTACCCTGGGCCAGTTTAACGATGTCATGGAGCGCATCGCCCATACCGTGCAGCCGCTGGAATTCAAAATTATCTTTGTCACTGCCTGCCAGCTTCAACACCGCTGCAACGGTGTGGGCATTGTGGCTGGCAAACTGGGGGTAAATTCGGTCTCGCATGGCCATCAGTTTACCGGCGCAGGCGATATAACTGACGTCGGTAGAGGTTTTGCGGGTAAACACAGGGTAGCCTGACAAACCAAGTTCCTGGGCGCGTTTGATCTCAGTATCCCAGTAAGCGCCTTTTACCAGTCGCACCATGATTTTCCGATCAAGGCGGGATGCCAGATCGTGCAACCAGTCAAGCACATAGGCAGCACGCTGGCTATAGGCCTGAACCACCACACCGAATCCATGCCAGCCCTCTAAGGAAGCATCCGATAAAACGGTATCAATGATGTCCAGGGACAAGTCCAATCGGTCTGCTTCTTCGGCATCAATATTCAGCCCCACTCGCGCGGATCTGGCCGCCTGGCATAACTGCAGTAACCGCTCGCACATCAGCGGCAACATAGCGCGCTTCTGGGTAAAGACATAACGTGGATGCAGGGCGGAGAGTTTTACCGAGATACCGGGGTTATCCCTCAGATCATCAGAATGCGCTCGCCCCGCAATAAATTCGATGGCGGAGAGATAGGCAGCATGATAACGCCTGGCATCGCTGTCGGTGCGCGCCGCTTCACCCAGCATGTCGTAGGAATAGGTATAGCCACGACTGACCAGGGCATCACCGTTGCTGCTGGCTTCTTTAATATTCTGACCCAGAACAAATTGCTCGCCCATTTCACGCATGGCGCGCTCTACAGCGAGACGAATCAAGGGTTCACCCATAGTGCGCAGCATTCCCTGTAACGCACCAACCACGCCATTCGCTTCTTCTTCCAGCACACGGCCGGTTAACATCAGTGCCCAGGTAGAAGCATTCACCAGGATCGATCCCGAATCACCAACGTGAGAAGCCCAGTCGTGGGGCACAATTTTGTCCTGAATCAACTCATCTATGGTTTCGGCGTCGGGGACTCGAAGCAACGCTTCCGCCAGACACATCAATGCCACGCCTTCGTCGGTAGACAGACCATATTCTGCCAGAAAGGCCTGCATCACACCGGGGTCGCTGCGTTGCCTGACTGCAATGATCAGTTCGCAGGCATGAGTACTGATCCTTTTGTGATCTTCTGTGTTTAATGGAATCTTCTGCAGCAGCCGACCCAGAGTGTCTGCCTCATCTTCCAGATAGGCCTGACGGATATTAAGACGGTGTTGATTTTCCATAGGACGCTGCATTTACACCAGGTAAAGTTGATTATGCAGAATACTATTCTATGCTGTCCGTATGTCAATGAAAGTGTTGGCCAGATGTGCCGGTGAAATCAACCCGGGGATGCAGCGACTAAACAAAGCCCGCCTTTGAAGTGATCAATAAACCGGAGACACCACCAGACCTACCATGCCGCTGTCGCCAGGCCGTCCGGAAATCGCCGACGTGTCAATCATCCTGACGAATACCCTCTTGCCATCCAGCTCTATCTGAGCGTGTACCAGCCAGGTCGGAATGCTGCATTTAGTGGGCAGCTGAACCATGTGCATTGTTCCATCTTCGAAAGGTACTGAGTTAGTTGATTGAAGCTTTTGCATGTTGCTGTCCTCTCCAGTAGGTGACTCTATTGTCACACTGCGCCCGGTGACGGGCTGTGACCTGGATCACCAGCGGTTGGTGATTTTTTACCCAGGAACACGTCAAGTGCGTCTGTCTATAGCCTGAAACCTTTGGAATACAGGCTGCTTATACACACTAACGCTGGAGCAGATGGAAAGTTTCACCCGATTCATGGGGACACCCGCCGCCACAATATTCACATCGTATTGGGCCGGCCATCATCGTTACAATTCTGTGTTGCCATGTTGGCGCTAACTGTTCAAAAAGCTGGTGATCTGTTGATTAAGGGCTATGCCACCAGTCTGCTTTATCAGTACCTTATACGGTGAACAATAATATGCAGCAGACTCAATGTTCAACGCCTGCCTGACACCCCAGAGAATACTGGATCAAAATCGTTACCAGCAGAATTTTACTGACCCGGATCCATCGGTGAAAGCACACTTATGCCGTCATCGATACCCATTTCAGTCGATTGAATTGTGACCGGCTTATAAAAAACAACACTCACTCAGTGTTCAGTTTTTCCTGTTGCCATTGATCCAGCATCCGACGTGCTGATTCTCTGGCAGCGGCAACCTGCTGGTCATGATCTGGCCGCTTGGCGGTCAACTCAATGACATAACCATTAGGGTCGCGGAAATAGATTGAATCAATAAATCCATGATCCGAGACCCCGCGGGTCTCGATACCGGCAGATTTTCCCTTTTCAAACATGCTGTGCATATCTTCCGCTTTCACTTCAAGGGCGATATGCAAATCAAAATCATGCTGCTTTTTGAAATCAAAAGGCATGTCCGGCGCCTCAAAAAACGCCAGGAAAGAACCGTCATCCATCTGGAAAAAGGCGTGAAGTGTTCTGGTCTGTCGGCCACTCTTGGTTTGCTCGATCTCGAAGGCATTAGCCAACGGCAAGCCAAGAAAATCTTCATAAAACTTCCTTGTCTGTTCGGCATCCCGACAGCGATAGGCATTGTGATGTAGACCTTTGATCATAAAATCCTCCAGGCAAATGATCTGGGAGAGAGCATAGGATACACCTAATCCGGGGTAATTACGCGAGTGCGACAGTCAGTCGTGACGACATATATGTATGGTTTAGAAAATCGCAGTTCCTGGCATCGACAATCATTCCCCAACAGGCGTTTGGTCGGCCGGCAAGGTGCTTTGCCAGTTGCTGAACCACAAGTGACCAACCCCTTTATATCCGGGCATTGCTGGAACAGAGCTATACACAGCCTGCTGAAACTGCTGGATGATGAAAGTGGCAATCTGCTCTATGGTAGCATTGCCGCCAGGATCTGAAGTAAACAACGGCTGTTGCAGACACGCATATACTGCGGAATCATATACCCTGATTAATCTGACAAGCTACTGCACCGACTGTAGTACCATCGCCGGTCATTTCCGAATTCGAGAGATCATGGCCCGCACCGGCATTGTGTTCAGCACACTCATACCGCTGTTGTTTGTAGCACTGTGGAGCACCGGGTTTATCGGCGCAAAATATGGTCTTCCCGAGGCGGAGCCTTTTACCTTTCTGTTAATCAGGATGTCGATCACTGTACTGATCCTGCTCCTGATCATTCCTTTTTTTAAAGTAAAGTGGCCGCGCCAACCCACCGCGTATTTCAATCTTGCAATAGTTGGCATCTTGATTCACGGGATATATCTGGGTGGTGTATTTTCGGCCATATCCCGCGGAGTCGATTCCGGGCTCAGCGCCGTAATTGTTGGTTTGCAACCACTGGTCACCGTCATTCTTTCGGTGATCTGGCTGAAGGAATCCCTGAGCCTGGTTAAAATCGCCGGTCTGCTGCTCGGCCTGACGGGGATCATACTGGTGATTCACAGTCGTGGTATTGGGCTTGATGGCATCGATCTCATTGGACTATTGATGTGTTTTGCATCCCTGCTGGCGATATCGGTGGGCACTATCTATCAAAAGCGTTACTGCACCAGTTATGATCTGCTGCCGGGGATTTGTGTCCAGTACATTGGCTGTTCCATATTCCTGCTGGCATTGTCGCTGCTGCTGGAAAACCACAACGTTGTTTGGAGCACTAGATTTATTGTTGCACTCAGTTGGCTGGTACTGGTGTTATCCATAGGTGCGGTACTGCTGTTGATGTGGTTGATTCGTCATGGTGAGGCTGGGAAAGTCGCCAGCCTGTTCTACCTGGTGCCACCCTTTGTTGCGGTAGAAGCCTGGTTTCTGTTTGGTGAAAAACTCTCAGCTCAGGCGCTTGTTGGAATTGGCTTTTGTGTGGCTGGAGTCGCCCTTGCGATCAACGCTGCCGACAAAAAGCTCGCGCCGTCTTGAAATCATCTGCTTTTATAGCATCGCCATAGACGTTACTATTGTTATTGTTTCCTGGTGCCCTTGAGGAGCAACCCATGACTGACAAACCGAAAGGTCCAAACGAATTCGTTTCTGATGCTTATTCGCTGAAAGACAAAGAAAGCATAATGGCATTTTATCGCAAATGGGCAGATGAGTATGATCACCAGATGCAAAGTGAAGGATACTGCTCGCCACAGGGAGTTGCCGAATTGCTCAATGAACACATACTGCACACTGATTTAGAAGTGCTGGATATAGGATGCGGTACCGGCCTTACCGGTCTGCATGTCGCCAACAGTGGAATTACCGCACTGGATGGCCTCGATCTATCCGGGGAGATGATCAAGGTAGCACGCTCCCGTGATATCTATCGTCGCCTCATTGTGGCCGACCTCAACCAGCCCCTGACCCTGGAAGATAACAGTTACGATGCGGTAGTTTCTTCCGGCACCTTTACCCACGGCCACGTTGGCCCGGAGCCTCTTGGCGAAATTTTTCGGCTGCTTAGAGCCGGGGGTTTGCTTGTCTGCACCGTGCATTTCGACCTGTGGCACAACAAGGGATTTGATGCTGTATTCGCTTCATTGATGAGCCGGGGGGTGATTAAATGTATCGCCCTGCGGGAAGGGCCATATTATGCTGACCAGGATGCTGAAGGCTGGTTCTGTGTCTATCAGAAGTGCGAGTAATCTCGCCTTGAGGCACATTGTATCGTGAGCAACATCCTGATCATTGATGATGACGAGCGACTGGCAGCGCCATTGGGTGATTATTTTGCCCGCCATAGCCTCAGCCTGATCAGCGCCACCCATCCAACCGAAGGCCTCGCTTTACTGGACCAGGGGGATTTCGAGCTGGTGATTCTTGATGTGATGCTGCCGCAAATGGATGGCTTCGAAGTATGCCGGGAAATCCGTAGAAGAAGCCGGATTCCCATCGTCATGCTTTCCGCAAGAGGCCAGGTCGATGACCGGGTAGTCGGCCTTGAACTTGGTGCCGACGATTATCTCGCCAAGCCTTTTGAGCCCAGAGAGCTTGTGGTAAGAATTCAGAATATCTTAAAACGCAGCGACCGCCCTGGAGTTGAAAAACCGGTGCTGAAGTTCAAGGACCTCATTATTGACCCATCGCTGCAAAAGGTTACCGTCAAGAACCAGGCGGTTAGTCTGACCACCAATGAGTATCAGCTTCTGCTGTTACTTGCATCCTCTCCCAGTGAGAAGTTCAGTCGGGACGATATACTCAACAAACTCAAGGGAACCGAGGTAGAGCTTTTCTCCCGCGCGGTAGATATTCAGATCAGTCGATTACGGCAGAAACTCAAGCCCACCGACTATATAAAAACCGTATGGGGAGCTGGTTACCAGTTTGTTGGCCCGGCAGAAGCCGAAGACCCGGAATAAATCGCTGATGTTTGCACGAATTTTCCACTCACTGTCAGCGAGACTGCTATTACTGTTTATCTGTGCGGGTGCAGTGCTTATCCTGATTGTCGGCTCTATTGTTGGAAAGGGTTTTGCCGGTCACTTCAGAAATAGTATTGAGCCTTTTATGGTGCATTACGTCGAGCTGATGGAAAGGCAGCTTGGCACCCCACCCGACCAGGCGCGGGCAAAACAGATCACTTCTAACATACCGGTCAGCATCCACGTATTTGGCAAACAGCAGAGCTGGAGTACAAATGCCATTCCCCCGGATATTGAGTCCCTGTCCCGTCTGTTCTCGCCGCCACAAGGCGGGCGCATTGATCATGGAAAATACCAGCTTCGTACCCGCGGGGAACAATTCGTGCTGTATACCCGGTCTGGAGACTACGACGTCTATTACCAGGTTTACCAGCCAACGGAATTGCGTCGCGGCGGCACTTTTGGTCTCAGTTTGTTGCTGGCAATTGTTGGTATTCTGGTGTTGATTTTCTACGCAACAAAGGCGTTGTTCAGGCCCATTGAAGATATTCAGACAGGGGTTCAGCTTATTGGCAGCGGGCGCCTTGACCATCGCATCAGCAAGCGCAGCAACGACCAGCTCGGCGACCTTGCAGACAATGTCAATGCCATGGCTGACGATATCAGCGACATGCTCGAAGCCAAACGCCAGCTGTTACTTGGCATCAGCCATGAATTGCGCTCTCCGATCACCCGCAGCCGTGTCAATCTGGCGTTAATGGAAGAATCAAAGTCAAAAACCGAAGTGGAACGCGACATCGCATCCATGGAACAAATGATTACCGAGCTGCTTGAAAGCGAGCGGCTTAACAGTCGACACGTGAGCCTGAACCTGGAGACGGTGCGACTCGACCATTTGATCAGAGATCAGGTGCAACGGGAATTCTTTCGAAAAGTTCAGGTGATGGATCTGGTAGAACTTGAAACCCGTCTTGATCAGGCGAGAATAAAACTGCTTCTGAGAAACCTGCTGCAAAACGCCATCAAACACAGCGTCGACCCAAACCGCAAACCAAGGATTTCTCTGGTCAATGAGGCGGATCAGTTCTGCATTTATGTTACCGACAGTGGTGACGGCATCGACCCGGCGCATATTCCTCATCTGACCGAGCCATTTTATCGTGCGGACCCCTCTCGACAACGAAAAACCGGCGGATACGGTCTCGGCCTGCACCTTTGCAAAGTGATTGTCGAAGCCCATGGCGGTGAATTATCGATCACCAGTGAAGCCGGGCTTGGCACCACCATTAGATGTATCTTTCCTGCAATTACATAAGGGTATAATCCGGCAAAATAAAACACGACACTGATTCTTACATATTCAATGAACGTTAACTGGAATTACCCTACCGCCGTAAGATGCGGTGAAGGACGAATAAGTGAAATTGCCGACATTTGCCGGGAGTTTCAAATATCCGCACCGTTACTGGTCACAGACCCTGGTCTCGCTGAACTGCCTATGACCAGCGCCATCCTTGCCAGCTGCAATGAAGCAGGATTCAAGGCGAAGTTATTCAACGACATCAAACCCAATCCAACTGGTACTAACGTTGACAACGGCATCGCGGCTTATCTGGCGGGCAATCACGATGGTGTGATCGCGCTGGGTGGTGGCAGTGGTCTCGACGCCGGAAAGGCCATCGCCGTCGCGGCGCGCCAGAACTGCAGCATGTGGGATCTCGAAGATATCGGAGATAACTGGCTCAACGCAGATCCGGCAAAAATCCCGCCGATCATTGCAGTGCCCACTACAGCAGGTACGGGTTCAGAAGTGGGTCGCGCCTCGGTGATTGTGCATGAGGAGGAGGAGCGCAAAGCCATCATTTTTCACCCGCAAATGCTGCCGAACTGCGTCATCCTTGATCCAGAACTAACCGTTGGATTACCCGCCGGGCTCACTGCGGCCACAGGCATGGACGCGCTGTCACACAACCTTGAAGCTTTTTGTTCTCCTGTTTATCACCCCATGGCAGAAGGCATTGCTATTGAGGGTATAAGACTGGTGAAGGAATATCTGCCTGCAGCGGTAGCCAATGGTAAAGATATCGAGGCAAGACGACAAATGTTAGTGGCATCCTCCATGGGCGCAACTGCTTTTCAGCGCGGTCTTGGGGGAATGCATGCCCTGGCCCATCCACTGGGTGCCATTTATGATGCTCATCACGGCACACTCAATGCCGTATTGATGCCTTACGTTCTGTTGGCTAATAAATCGGTGATCGAACAGCCCATCGCGCGTCTTGCCCGATATCTCGATTTAGCTGCAGATTTTGACGGCTTTATGCAGTGGGTGCTGGACTTGAGAAACGCCATTGATATTCCCAATGATCTCGCCGCCATCGGCATTGATGACAAACGACTGGAGGCCCTAGGGCATATGGCGGTTGCCGACGCGGCCTCTGGCACCAATCCTGTCCAGCACAGCCCTGAAAACTATACTGCCATCGTCACTAACGCCTTACGCGGAGAGCTGAAAGCGATATAAGTTTTCAGCTCTTCAGCAGATGCTTCAGATCGATACGGCGCAGGATACCGGCATCGAGCATACGATCCCTGGTCGCCGAATCCATCATTACCCGTTCCTGGTATATTTTTTTTGCGGCTTCGTCATCCCCGGCCACAAATACATCCCTTGCATCGAGATCAAGCTCGGCACCGTTACGCCTTAAGTCCTTATCAATTCGCACGTCACTGAAATTTCCGCGGTGATGATACTTTTGCTCAAAATATCGGTATCCGCACACCGAATAGTGCAGTATGCATGGATTGAAAAACATCACTTTTTCAAGTGCGCGATCAGCATGAGCCCAGCGGTGTGCGCCCAACGGATACACTCCGGGCATAACCCGGGTCATACTCTTGCCATTGTTATAAAAATTAAAATAACGACGACCCGACGGCCAGGTTCCCTGCCGTTTGATTTTCTGATGTTGCAGTAACTTGATCGGCTTTTTAAAGATATTGACCTGCTGAAAGTAATCTTCAATATCGAATGCTTCCGGTACCGCCTCGTAATTGTAGTAAACGGCGGTTTCTTTGCCTGAAGATTCGAGTATTTCAATATGACCGGCCAGGTCAATTTTGCTGACAAAGAACAGTTCGTCAATATCAATATGCAACAACCAGTCGATACCCGATTCCAGCGCAACGTTGAAACCGTATTCAATATTGAGCAGCTGTCGCGCACCCACGGTCTGATCAACATGATCTCTACAATGCTCATAATACCTCAGCGACCGCCATGCTTTGCGCACCACGTCGTCGACGGCAATAGGAACCACCCCTTCAAGTGTCTTAGCAAGGGCAATATCCGGATCATCGGGGTCGTCAAACAGAATAATAAAATCAGTGAACCCAATACTGCGATGATAGTTTACAAAGGTCGTCAATACAGCGCCGGGATTGCGCATCATACTGACGATTCCCGTTCTCATACGGATTTCTTGATAAATCCCACCAGGTCCTTAACCTTCATCCGTGAGAATATTTCTCTCGCCTGGGCAACATCTTCCGGTTCTCTGCTCATATGCTTTTTCGATACTTTCGATCGCATACCCCAAGGCACCAGAGCTTTTACACTGGGGAAATTTTTCGCTGAATTCACATCCGCTTCAACAGTAGGGATCAGCAATGTCGGAATATTCAGATTGCCAGAGACATGATAAACCACGGTGCCAACAGTAATAACCGCATCGCAACTGGCAATAATATCGATAAAGGCATTGATATCCCCGGAACGGTCAGACATATCGACAATCCTCGGGTGCTCAAGCCCGACGGCAACACAGCATACAAAGATGACCTTGGTTTGATCCAGCACCTGCTGCATCAGCGGTACAAAAATATCTTCAGGAATGGTTCGTAGAGGCGTGCTGGCCGAAGGATGCAACAAGACTATCTTGCTGCGATTTGATCCACCGGCGCGACTGATAATCTCTTGTCTGTTTTCCGCAGTTGCGGCAGGTAGAACGGACAATTCAGTTCTTTTATCTTTCTTTCTACGAATTTCCTTCTGCATTGACAGCGCGCCCAGGTAGAAGTCATAAAGCGGCAGTTCATTGAAACCAGGCAAGCTGAGAAGATCGCTCAAATCGATATAGGCATCGTAGCTGAAAAACTGGGTAACACTCACCGGAAGCTGCACCGTCTGGTTTACTATCGGATAACGCGAATACAACACACTTTGTGGCCCGGCATTCCTCTGCAGCAGGTCAATCTGAACTTCTGAAAAACGCGAACTAAGGTACCGATGGAGATGCTGTAACACACCGAGACCAGCGACATTATCACCGAAGCTCCGCCCCATACCGTTCAAGATACCCAGCCTGATCGAAGCTTTTTGCGCCACAGGGCTATTGTCGATAGCCTGTTTTATACCCTCAGCACGAAATGAGATATTGACTGGGCAACGCTTGTGGTTGGCGATGAAACCTGTCGCGGCATCCTCCAGCTTAACAAGCTTTCCTGCCATATCACCGTGTCTTACAAACTGACCGACCTGGCTCATGGAAGTCACATAGATGTGGCTAAAGGGAATCATGCCATTTCTTCGGTTTCTCCTACTGCCACGAAACTGAAGAGCAGGAAAGCGAACACTTTCGGCTAACTGGACATCCTCTGGCGTATGAAAAAAAGCTAGCATTTTTCTGCACCAATACTTAACTGGATAATGTTCAATATATATTTCATTGTCTTGTGGAACACATTGTAGTCAATCAAATTGCCACCCTTGAAGGCAATGCCCAGGGTAATACCCTGGCTGCAGGAACTAACTTCTTTGCGAGAACGCCACATTGTAGCCGGCAAACTTGCGAATATTTATTACGCCGCTATCAAGCATCAGATACTGCCCCTTGATCCCCTGTAGTTCACCAGTTACCAGCGGAGTTTTATCGAAATTAAGGCTACTCACTTTATCTGGATGCTGCTGGACCGGGAACTCGATTTCAATTCCGGGCTGCTGTAATGCCTCAGCCTGGAAATCGCCATCTTCGGCAATGATCGCATCGATATCCGGTTTGGCCTGCTCCAGTATTTCGGCAGCCTTGCCGGCCAGGTCCACTAATTCCCCTCCTCCTTTAAGCATTTTGCGCCAGTCTGTACGATCGCTGACGTGCCTTTTGATTGCGGCCTCCAGCAGTCCAGAATGATATCGGTTATCCACTTTAAATATGGGCACGGCCTGGCGGGCGCCCTGATCCATCCATCGGGTCGGGATCTGATTACCTCGTGTAATGCCTACTTTCAAGCCGGAAGAGTTGGCGATGTAAACATAGTGTTCCTGCATGCAGTGGCCCTCGGCCCACTCGTTGTCTCGACAGGTGCCTTTATGAAAATGACAGGTTTCCGGCCGCATGATGCACATGTCGCATTCTGCAAGAGATTTAAAACATGGATAGCAATACCCCTGATTAAAACTTTTACTGGTTTTACGATCGCAGTGAATACAGTGAATTTCTCCGGAATACTCCATTGATATGTTTGCGCCTATCAAAGGATTAAGCGCAATCAGGCTATCACCAACCGGCAACGAATATTCAACCACATCGGCCAGCCGTGTTTTCATTTTCCGCAGCGAACCTGTAATCATTTCACGAGTCATGACAGAACGCGGTGATGTTGGATTAGCGGCCACCAAAAAGAGAACCTAGCAGACCCCGGACTACTTTGCCTCCAATCTGGGTTCCCGCGGAACGAGCCATGCTTTTAATCATTGCCTCAGTGGCCGACTGACGCTGGCTGCTGCCGCCGCTGCGGCGTTTCTCTTCCCGGGCAGCTTCCCGCTCCAGCCTCTTTCTCTCTTTTTCCGCAGCAAGCTCCGCTTTTTTCGCTTCTTTAGCATCCAGCGCTGCTTGTTTTTCAGCGGCTATTCGTGCGGCTTCCTCTTCTGCCTTTTGCAATTGCTTTTCTGCGCGATGCTTGAGCTCTTCCACTGCCGACTGGCGATTCAATGCCTCATCATATCGTCGGCCTATTGGTGAACGTTTGATTTGTTCAGCGCGCTCCTCATCACTGGCAGGACCTATTCTCGACTGCGGTGGTCGTATCAGAATCTGCTCCACTGGCGTTGGTACACCATTTTCATCCAACACCGACACCAGCGCTTCCCCAACACCCAATTGGGTGATGACTTTTTCTGTATCAATACTCTCATTTGCACGAAAATTCTCCGCCACCACCTTGACCGCTTTCTGTTCTTTAGGGGTAAACGCCCTTAGAGCATGCTGGATCTTCATCCCCAGCTGACCAAGTACATCTTCCGGAATATCCAGTGGACTCTGACTTACAAAATAAACACCAATGCCCTTGGACCGAATAAGACGAACCACCTGCTCAATCTTGTCCACAAGTGCCTTTGGCGCATCGTCAAATAACAAGTGCGCTTCATCAAAGAACATCACAAACTTTGGTTTGTCTGCATCACCCACTTCAGGCATGTTTTCGAACAGCTCCGACATCAACCACAGCAAAAAAGTGGCGTACAGCTTCGGGCCACGGGAAATAATGGTGGTAACGTCCAGCACGTTAATAATGCCGCGGCCGGAAAAATCCTGTCTCATCAGGTCATCAAGTTCCAGCACCGGCTCACCCAGAAACACTTCCGCATCCTGTTCCTCCAGCACAAGCAGATCACGCTGAATGGCGCCAATACTTGCAGAAGTAAAATTACCATAGTCACCACGTAGCTCAGAGGCATTGTCAGACATCCAGCCCAACAGGGACTGCAAATCTTCGAGATCAAGCAATAACATGCCGTGCTCATCAGCAATTTTAAACGCCGCATAAAGCACCCCTGTCTGAGTTTCGTTCAGATCCAGCAGGTTGGAAATCAATAACGGCCCCAATTCACTGACTGTTGCTCGCACCGGGTGTCCTTTGATGCCATAGAGATCCCAAAAAACCACTGGATTCGCCTGCATCTGGTAATCGGTAATACCAATGGCCTCATTCCGTTCATCAATTTTAGGATGTGGTGTCGCTGCACAGGCCAGTCCGGACACATCACCTTTCACATCTGCCATTAAAACCGGGACGCCGGCCTTGGAAAACTCTTCGGCCAGGATTTGCATTGTTACGGTTTTGCCTGTGCCGGTGGCCCCTGCAATCATTCCATGACGATTAGCCATTCGAGTATTCATCAGGACCTGTTTCTGGCCCACGCCGCCTATAAGAAGTGTGCTTGGTGTTGTCATTTTATGTGTTGAATTAATATATTGGATTTATGCTAATCCGGAGCCCCCCGGCCAAGGACCGGATTAACTAGCATTCTACCTTGGATAATACCTTGTTCAGGCCAGGCAAAAAAGGCAGATTGCCCTGTGGCCTGCCGGTGCTACAATCAGGTTTTTGACTTTAAAATCCAACCAACCTGATGAAAAAACTCAAGCAGCTGGCCGATAACTACCAATCCATACTTGATCTAATTGGTGAGGACTCAACCCGGGACGGACTGGCGGACACCCCAATGCGCGCCGCCAAGGCAATGCAATATCTCACTAAAGGCTATGATGAAGATCTGGAGAAGGTCGTCAACGGCGCCATTTTTGAGTCCGACAATGATCAGATGGTGATCGTCAAGGATATCGAGCTCTACTCCATGTGTGAACATCATTTATTGCCATTTGTTGGCAAAGCCCATATCGCCTACCTGCCGGAAGGAAAGGTGATTGGATTGTCCAAGCTGGCCCGTATCACCGATATGTATGCCCGTCGACTGCAAATCCAGGAAAATCTTACTGAACAGATTGCCAGGGCAGTTGAAAAAATGACTGGGGCGAGCGGTGTTGGCGTTATTGTCGAGGCCAAACACTTCTGCATGATGATGCGTGGCGTAGAAAAACAAAACTCCGTCATGAAGACCTCAATGATGCTCGGCACGTTTCGTGCAGATCATCGCACAAGAACAGAGTTTCTTGATCTTGTTCACTCATAAGCAACAATACTACCTGGGAGAACGCAGGCTCCCTGTTGGCTGATGAAGGCACTGTTGATCGATGGATATAACCTGGTTAGAAGAATATTTGCGGCAGTGCCAACGCCAGCTGAAGGTAACAGGCAAAGCCACATTGAAGGTGTTATAAAATCATCAACGGCGTCATTGCAGCGTGCGCTTCGTTTCCATCAGCCGAGCCACTGTGTCGCAGTATTTGAACAAGCCGGGCGGACCTGGCGTCATCAGCTATTTCCGGATTACAAAAAGAATCGTTCGCAGATGCCCGCTTCACTTGCTGAAGCCATGCCCGAGCTTAAACTGGCATTTCAAAATGCCGGCGTCAACAGCTTCGAGCGAACCGGATACGAAGCAGATGACGTCATCGCCACCATGTCCATTAAAATCGCCCACAGTGCCGGAGACGCCGTAGTACTCTCTACTGACAGAAACCATTGCCAGCTGCTGTCCGAACA
>Ga0055584_100001986_pt1 | contig 20085 bp, 19 predicted proteins | sample OSDHelmetaG_FD_58716 | JGI IMG/M metagenome (GOLD analysis project Ga0055584, IMG submission 58716) | Pelagic marine sediment microbial communities from the LTER site Helgoland, North Sea, for post-phytoplankton bloom and carbon turnover... | ecosystem: Environmental > Aquatic > Marine >...
GAAAGCCCGTGGGGCCGCGGCAATCATTGTCGACGGCGCGATTCGCGACGTGGCCGAGCTGCGCGACTCGGGTATCCCCGTTTACGCGCGGACGAGCGTACCCAACGGCCCGCAAAAGGCATGGGGCGGCGGCGTCAACGTACCGATCCAGTGCGGAGGTGTGACGGTCAACCCCGGGGACATCGTTGTCGGAGATGATGACGGCGTGGTCGTGTTCGATCCCGTTCAGCGGGCCGCGCTGCTGAAGCTTTGTCAGACCCGTCTCGACAAAGAGACCGACATTTTGAAACAAATCGACGCCGGCAAGTCGACTGTCGAGATCATGGGGATGCCCGCACCCGACAAACTCGGCTAACGGCCGACCCTTCGCGCCAGGAAAACACTGGTGATGGCCAGGAAGAGACCGGGCACCGCGAGGGCCGCCAACATTGCCGTCATCCCAACACCACTACCGCTCTCGACGGTGCCCACCAGAAAACTCGAGAGCGACATCGCGCTGAATGACGCAAAACCAATCAGCGCCGCACCGGTGCCGGCTATTTTGGGGTCGACCTCCAACGCGCCAGCCATCGCGTTCGGAATGTTGATCCCGACGCCAACGGTGTAGATCATCATCAACGGGTAGATGATTGCGATGTTGAGGTTGCCCGACCAAACGAACCCGAACGAAATGCAGGCGGCAGCGGCCGCAAGGCCACACCCCGTGATGACCAGCGGATGCACCGACATCCGTCCTGAGACCCGGCTTGATATCAAGCTGCCGACGATGAAGCCGCCCGGGAGCATCGCGGTCAAGATGCCGTATATGCCACTACTGACCCCGAGCGTTTCGATGATCACAAATGGCCCACCCGTCATGAAGCCGAAGATCCCACCACTCAGCAGCGCTTGCGACAAGGCGTAGCAGAGAAACAGCGGTGAGCGCAGCAACCGGCCATAGTTGGTGAGCATGCGAAATCCGCCATAGGCGCTCACGTCGCGATCTTTATGGGTTTCGGGCAGAAAGATGATCGCCGCGCCGAGGAAGAAGAAGGCGATCGCTGCCGTCACCCAAAAAATGCCCTGCCAGCCAAGCGCATTGGCAACGAAGCCACCGGCCACCAGCGCCAACAATGGCGCCAACGTCCCGCCGCTATTGATGAGCGCCATCGGCCGACGAACGTGCTCAAAGTCCCAGATGTCCCGCGCGATGGCGCGCGCGAGGATCGTGCCGCCGACCGCGCCAAACGCCTGCAGCACGCGGGCCAATGTCATCCACTCGATGGTCGGGGCCAGGGCCACCGCGACGGATCCGACGCCGTAGAGAAGCAAGCTGGTGATGAGGACCCAGCGCCGTCCGTACCGATCGGACAGCGGGCCGTAGATCAGTTGTGAGACCGCAAAGACCGCGAGAAACACGGTCAAGGTGAACTGGGCTGCCGCCGGATCAGTGCCGAGGTCGCGAGCTAACTGCGGGATGGCCGGGGTGTACATGACACCGCCGATCCAACCAATGGCGCTGAGGCCCGCCAGGAGAATCAACACGCGGTTAACAACCTATGTCAGGGAAAACTGGGACGCTGCGCCACGATAGACGCTTCTACTCTGTGCGCCCACCCTGGATCTATTGCGGCGGTCGTCCCACGAAATGATTGCACCTTGTAAGCAGACGTACCGTGCTTGCGCGCGGTAGACCTACAAAATGCCAGCACCAAACCGCAACGGCGTGCCCCTATCGTGGCTTGTTGACGAGGGGATGCGCCTGTTCGTGTGGTGTGTTGCATGCCATCGCCATGGGCCGATGGACGTTTTGCCCCTCATCGACCGACTAGGGAGAGATTTTCCCATACCCGAGGTTGCCGACAAGCTCATCTGTAAGGCGTGCGGCGGAAACGATTTCACCGTCAATCCAAATTGGAATGATATCGATATCCCCGGCGCGCCAAAGGTGTTTCCCGTAGCCCCACCCTAGGCCGCGTCTGGGGCGACGAAGATCCCTTCCTCGGTGTACTGCTGCACGACGGCCATCGTGGGTTTCATACCGCGGTACGGAAAGTCGCCAGCATCGTCCGCCCATAGATCGTTCGGCAAACCCTGACGGGCAGCGTAGACGTGGCCGTAGACCGCAGGTTCATCCCATGCCGCAAGGTTGCTGAACGGATTGGCGCGGGCCTTGCGCAAGGCGCGCAGATCGATCCGACCCTCTAGGGCAACCCGGCCCGGACCATCGGCAACGACCTGAACGTTGCCATCGTAATTGACGATCTTTGCGTGACCGCGCGAATAAAGGTTGGGCACGGTGTCTGCATGGTTCAGGTACTCGCCGCCCATCGCCGCCGAAACGACATAGGCCGTATTTTCGAAGGCGCGTGTTCGGCGCCCCATTTCCCAAGCCGAGCGGCCGCCGCCATGCGGTTCGGATGTCGGATGCAAGATCACCTCCGCGCCACGGCGCACTAGCGCGCGAGTCGTTTCGGGGAAGTTCATGTCGAAACACACAATAGTGCCAAGACAGCCAAGCGGCGTGTTCACCACAGGAAAGAGGTGGTCGTAGCCGTATTTGTCGACATAGCGTGAATAGATGCTCCCCGGTGTCGTATCGGGGAGCGTCCCAAGCACATCAGCGCATTGGATCTTCCTGTAGCGATGAATGACCGTGCCACTGTCATCGATAATGAAGGCCGTGTTGAAGAACCGACCCGGCCAGTCATCGTCCGCCTCGAAACAACCGCCCGCGACGTAGCACCCCATGTCTTGGGCAAACTTGCACAGCCGGTCGATCTCTCGACCGGGAAAACGCACACCGATTTGTGCCCACACCTCGGGTGTTCGGTTAACTTGCGCGCCGGTGATGAAGAATTCGGGGAACACGACAATGCCCGGCTTGGTGCGCTCAACGCGAAACTGAACGAGCTCAATCGCCTCTTCGACGTTGCGCATTTTCGTTTCGGCCGCGAGGTTGGCGTCGCGCAAGATTCGCACCACGTGCTGCCCCAAGACCACACCGTAGTTCAGCCGCTCGTCTTTAGCGGGTTGCGCCGCGGATGCGGCGACACGGCGCTGCCCTTCCTCTTGCCATGCGTCGCGAGTCGTCGGCGATGGGGCGACGTTCTGACCCGAGGTGGCATAGCCGGGCGCGTAAAGTTGGGTGCGAAGGATGGCTGGAAAATTGGGGCCCGGCGCTTGCCGCAGCCGCCGCAGTCGATCGATATCGGGTGTGCACACCACGAAACTCTCGTCGCCCTGGGAACGGACCGTGTTGCCGATCCAATCGTTCAGCGCCGACGCCGCCGGCAAGGTAACCTTGGCTCCTTCAATGGAGGCGGCACGGGGCGCGGCGCAAGCGAGGTAGATACGGTTCTCGTAGGGCCGCGCGCGCCGTACGATCTGACGCATCTCGAACCGGTCGTCACTGGTTTCTCGAACCGGGTTGAGGAGGAGTTCGCAACCGCTCAACGTGAGCGCACGGACCAAGTGTGGAAATAGGACGTCTTCACCAACAAGAAAACCGACTTGACCGTGCGGTGTTGCCGCAACGTCGAATGCCGCTGGCACCGTGAAGTCCGCCGTCGCATCGCTATAGCGATCCACCAGATCAGGCGCGATTTTTGGTGTGCGCAGAAGGCGCGTGCCGTCCGGGCCAAAAAGATAGGCAACGCTCTGGGGATGTCCGGTAGCCGATGTAACGACCTGGGCCGCACCGGCAAGGTAGACCCCCGCGGCTTGAGCGGCCTCACTAAGTGCCGCCTCCATCGCCGCTTCTGCCGGGGTTTGCGATGCCGGATCGGCGAGAGGCAAGAGAACGAGCGGCGGCAAGTCGTCTTCCAGCCGGCGCTTCGACGCACGGATCAACGCCTCAGTCTCGCCAGCTAGGGTATCTAGTCCCCATGGCTCCTGGGAAATGACGAGCATGGCCTCTACCTCCGTGATTGCGGGGCGATTGTTTCTATCGCGCCGGAACCGCGCAACCATGCGATGACCCGTTGACCGCCCTGCGCGTCAGGACCATCCTGACGGCCAAACGACCACCCAGGGAGGCTGTTATCACCCGTCTATGCCGCAGCACATTGTTCGTACCGGGCAATCGGCCCGAACGTTTCGAAAAGGCCGCTAAAAGCGGCGCCGACCTCATTGCGATCGACCTCGAAGATGCTGTCCCGCCAGAGAACAAGGACGAGGCCCGGGGCATCGTGATGGACCATCTCCAACAACCCTATAACGGCGCTGCACGGCAGTTTGTCCGAATTAACTCCCCGAAGACCGATGCCGGACTTCGCGATCTCGTGGCATTGATCGATTCGCCAAAAGCCCCCGACGGCATTCTCATTCCGATGATCGGAACGCCCGAGGAAGTGCGCTGGGTAGACGACCTACTGGCCGGACACTCTGATATCGAGCTTATTGCCGTCATTGAGACCACTGAAGGGCTAGACAACGCCTATGACATAGCCGGCGCCTCACCGCGTCTATGCGGCGTTGGGTTTGGGTCTGCCGACTTTACGGCCGAAACCGGTGGCACCATGGAATGGGACCCCCTGCTCTACCCCCGTAGCCGCATCGCTGCCGCCTGTGCACGCCACCAAGTCGTCGCCATTGATGGTGTCTGGCTTGATATGGGCGACGAAGACGGCCTTGTCGATGAAACGCGGGGCATCCGAGCGCTGGGCTATCGCGGCAAGATTGCAATTCACCCCAAACAGATTCCCGGTATCCATAGAGGTTTCGCGCCATCCGAAAAGGAAATTGCCTTTGCGAAAAAGGTGGTTACTGCATTTGAGGCCGCTGGCGGTGCCGCCACCAAAGCCGATGGCCAGATGATCGATCTGCCACTATACGAAACCGCCCAACAGACACTTGCCGCAATACAGGAGTAGGTCATGTCATCCGTGCCCCTCATCAACATCGCCGGCTTCCTCGATGGGAGCGACAAGAAGGGCGTCGCCGCCCAATTGGACGATGCGTGCCGCAACATTGGGTTTCTTGTGGTCGAAGGCCACGGGGTCGACAAAGCGTTGATCGCCGAAATGCACCGGATCAGCAAGGCGTACTTCGATCGGCCGTTCTGGGAGAAGATGCGTTACAAAATGCCGCCCGACCGCTATCGCGGCTACACGCCGTACGGCGCCGAAAGCCTGTCCTACAGTCTGGACGAAGAACTGCCGCCCGATATCAAAGAATCGTTCTCGATGGGGCCCTTCGACCACGACCTCGACGAGTACCACTTCGGCGCCGCGGGATCGCGATATTTTGCGCCGAACTTCTGGCCCGACCAACCAGGCGAAATGCGGACCGTGTGGGAGACCTACTACAACGAGATGAATCGCCTCGCGGGCGACCTGATGCGCATTTTTGCTGTGGCCCTCGATCTCGACGAAGACTGGTTCGCCAACAAGATTGACAAACACATCACCAATTTCAGCGTCATTCACTATCCGGGCCAAGAAGACATGGCACCGGCGACCGGGCAAAGCCGCGCCGGTGAACATACTGACTACGGAAGTCTGACGATCGTTCAGACCGATACCGATGTCGGTGGCCTGGAAGTGCAAACCCGAGATGGAAAATGGTCGGGTGTGCCGTGGATTCCCGATACGTTCGCCATCAATCTCGGCGACCTGATGTCCGAATGGACCAACGACGAATGGGTTTCGACTTTGCACCGCGTCGCTAACCCGCCGCGCGACAAAGCGCATATCAGTAAGACGTCATTGCTGTTCTTTCATCAACTCAACTACGACGCTCTCATCGAGTGCATTCCGACCTGCACCGACGCGAACAACCCCCCGCGCCACGCCAAGATCACATCGGGCGATCATGTGACGATGAAGATCAACAAGCATCGTACGGTTGATGACGTCATGAACGCGGCGGAATAGGTCGGTATTCGAGAAGAGATAGGGAAGTCGGCGAACGAACCGTCGGTCTGCCGGTCTATGACCCGGGTCGGGTCGGAATGTGAGACGGGAAGAACAATTGTTGACCGTTCACGCGGTAGTCACCGATCGCCGCTTGGCCGATTGGCCCGACCAACCAGTCGATAAACATTTGGCCATCCACCGCCCGCACGCGGGTGTGCTTCGCCGGGTTGACGAGCATAATGCCGTAAGGATTGAAGAGACGTTCGTCGCCTTCCACCAATACGATCTGCCCACCTTTGTTGTTGAAGCTAATCCAGGTACCGCGATCGGTGAGCGTGTAAGCGCCCATTCCCGTGGCCGTATTGAGGGTAGCGCCCATTCCCGCGCCGGTTTCGCGATACCAGGTGCCGCTGGCCGCGTCGATATCGGCGCCAGCCTGTTCCCACAACGCGCGCTCCTTGAGGTGCGTGCCGCTTTCATCGCCGCGTGACAAAAAGACTGCCTTCGCATGGGCGATCCTAGTCATTGCGGCGACTGCGTCGGTTATACCGCGCACCCCCGCTGGATCAGTTGGTGGACCGACAAGCACAAAGTCGTTGAACATAACGTCGTGGCGCTCAACGCCCCAACCTTCCGCAACGAAGGCCTCCTCGGCGGCACGGGCATGAACCAGGACAACATCGCCATCGCCGTTGCGAGCATTCTTGAGCGCTTGGCCCGTGCCTACCGCAACGACACGCACTTCGATTCCTGTCGCCGTCTGAAAACGCGGCAGAATGTGATCAAACAAACCGGAATTCTGTGTTGATGTCGTGGATTGCACAATGATGAACCGGTCCGCAGCCAATGCCTCAGCGCTTACAACCGCAGCAAAAACCGCCAATGCTACAAGCGTTGCGCCAAATCCGTTTCTCATAGGACGATCCTGCCGTCGATGAACGCGCGGGCCTCGTCTGTCGCCGGTGCGTCGAAGAATTGAGACGCAGGCGCACGCTCTTTCGCCTTGCCCGCCACCATGAACACCACATCATCGGCAATCCGGCGCGCTTGATTAAGATCGTGCGTCACCAAGATGAGCTTTGTCCCACCGTCTCGAGCCGCGCGCAGCAAATCTTCGATTGCAATGATTGAAGCACCATCAAGATTGGCGCCGGGTTCATCCAGAAAAAGAACCTCCGGTCGACCGCAAAGCGCCCGCGCGACGGCAAGCCGCTGCTTCTCTCCGCCCGACAGCACGGTGGCCGGGCGACGCGCCAACTGGGTCAAACCGGCGCGGCACAGCCATTCGTCCACTTGATCACGAAGGGCTGCACCCCGAAAGCCGTGAATGCGCAGCGCATAGCGCAGATTCGCCGCCACCGAACGACGCAGGACGACCGGGTCCTGAAACACCATCGCTTGGCGCCGTCGGGTATCACGGTCGAGCGGGCGACCATTCCACGAGACCGAGCCAGTCGTTGGCTCAAGGAGGCCATGGAGCAAACGAAGCAGGATGCTCTTGCCCGCACCGTTCGGACCAAGCACGACGGTCGCGCCCGTTTGGCCGATTGTGAGGTCGACTGGACCCACCCAGGTGCCTGAGGCGGTCGCATAGGTGAGATGTGACGCGGCAAGCGGCAGGATGGGTTGGGGTCCCGCTGCGACAACACCAAGCCGCAGGCTAAGGTCAACCATAGACCCGCCCCATCCATTGGCTGCGCAGCGTCATGGCAAGACCATTCACCGCCATGGCAAGAAGGATAAGGATGATCCCAAGCGCCAGGGCCAACCCGAGATTGCCTTTTGAGGTCTCGACGGCAATCGCCGTGGTCATGACCCGCGTTACGTGATCGATGTTGCCACCGACCGTGATGACGGCACCGACTTCGGCGATGGCGCGGCCAAATCCCGCGAGGGCGGTGGTGAGAAGACTGAAACGCGCATCCCACAGCAGCGTGGCGGCCTGTCCGGATACGCCAACCCCGAGGGATCGCAGTTGCTCATCGTATTCACCGGCGAGGTCTTCCACCGTCTGGCGCGTCAACGCTGCGACGATCGGTGTCACCAGAACGCATTGCGCGATAATCATCGCAGTAGGAGTGTAAAGCAACTGGAGTACCCCTAAGGGGCCGGCATTCGAAAGCAGCATGTAGACCAGGAGGCCTACCACGACAGGTGGCAACCCCATCAGGGCATTCATCGCAACAACCACGCCCTGACGGCCAGGGAAACGCATGATGGCTGTTGCGGCACCAAGCGGAAACCCGATGGCGCATGATAGCGCGACGGCGATCAGTGTGACGCGCAGCGAAAGACCAACGATTTCCGCAAGATCAGGATCTCCGCCCAGGATCAAGCCGAATGCAAGGCCGAATGCGTCGCCAAAATCCTGCACTCTTCCCTCGTCCGCCTACGTCATGATCCAACAAGTATTTTGACAGGTCGCCCGCCGGGCTCCAAATCAGGGAGCCGAGAGAAGTCACAATCCAGGCTGCGCTACGATCGTCTAAACCAGTATGATCTATCGGTAGAGCCGGGGAAGAAGGCTCTCGCGCCCAAGAGGATTGACGATGGAACAACAATTTCGGCATAGCCTGCTCGTCCAAGAAAACCATGACGAGGAAGCCCGCGAAGATTTCGCGATGGACTTGGCCGGCCACCTCGCGAAGGACGTCTTCCCCGGCACACGGGCGCTCTATGACATTCGCATTGAGCCTGCCTTTGCGCGCCAGCGAGACCGCCCCCCGACCCGCACAGAAGCGCGTCGCGCGATGCTGCGACAGCCGTATTACCAGATGTGGAGTTCGCTGAAACGGACCGATCAGGAAATCTTGTTCGATATCGTCGGTGAAGTTGTCGAACATCAGCTCGCCGACATCACCACCCGCAGCAAAAAACCGACGCGCACAGCCGGTGGATCGCTCCAGCTTGACCCTTCAGTCAAGCCGCCCCGCTACCTCACCGCAGTCGATATCCACTGTATGCCTGGCAACTACACTGCCGACCTCGGTGAGGACGATGTCTCTGCCGGTGCGATCTTCGACCGCAGCCTATTTCTGTACGGTCGTGGCGGATTGGGGCCGCAAAGCGATGACATGGGGGCCTCCGTCTGTGCGTGGCTGAAGAAGGCCCACCCGAAGTTTACGCCCAACGTAATTCTCGACATGGGCTGCTCAATCGGCGGCAACACGCTCCCGTTTGCGCGGACCTTTCCTAAAGCAACCGTTCACGCTATCGACGTGGGTGCCGGCGTCTTGCGCTATGGACATGCCCGCGCCGAGGAGTTCGGCGTGCCAATTCATTTTTCGCAACAAGATGCCGAACGCACATCATTCGCGGACAACAGCGTCGATCTGATCGTGTCGCATCTTCTCGGTCACGAAACCTCGCTAAAAGGGTACCGAAACATTATGCGCGAATGCCATCGTGTGCTTCGGCCAGGCGGCATGATGTTGCATACCGAAACCGAATGGTCGACCGAGACCGATCCGTTCAATCAAACCGTGTTGGACTGGGAAACGCACTACAACGCCGAACCGTTCAAAACCAAACTTGATACTCTCGACAGCCAAGACATTGCTCGCGAGGCCGGCTTTTCAGCAGGGAATGCCTTTATCGAACGCGCGCCAAGCCTTCGCGCCGGCACCAAGTATTACCAGGGACGTTGGGTGATCTTCGGCGCGACCAAGTAGAGATCAAATCTCCAGGATGATGTTGCCGTAGAAGTCTCGGCTTTCGAGCAATTGATGCGCTTTGTCCGCCTGGGCGAGCGGGAAGCGCGCCGCAAGAACCGGCCTTAAATCGCCGCGTGCCAAGAACCGCAGGACCTGTTTTATCGACTCCTTAGGAGTGAAATGCGTTCCGGTCATCATGATTTGGCTGCGTACCAAGAGCCGGCGGATATCGACCAACGTTTCGGTAGGCTCGATCGACCCGGCACTCGACAGGCGACCGTTGGGAGCCAGCGCATCGAGGCTTTGACGGAAGATGTCGCCGCCAACTGTTTCCAAGACCACGTCAACACCGCGACCGCCGGTTGCCGCGCGGACGGCTTCGGTGAGGCTCTGGGTGCGGTAGTTCACCCCGACATCGGCACCGTCTTGTTGGGCGCGTCGCAGCTTTTCGTCGGCGCCGGCACTCGCCACGATGCGGCAGCCGGTCATGTACGCGATTTGAACCGCAGCACTGCCCACCGCGCCGCCCGCCGCATTAATAAGGACCGAATCTTCGGGTCGTAGGTTCACCTTGCGCGCCATTTCCCACGCGGTGGCATAGGCCACGAGGGAGGTTGCCGCATCGAGGAACGACACATCGTCCGGTAGCGGCAACAAACTGAACTGATTGACCTTCACATACTCGGCGTAGGTACCCCACCGGGTATGTCCGAGCTTATCGAAGGTTGCGCAAATGTTGTCGTGCCCTTGAAGGCAGTAACACACCGGCTCGGCGCAGGTTCCCTGAGATACCGTCAGCACCGGTACCACACGATCGCCAGGCTTGAACCCAGCAACACCCGCGCCCACCTCGGCAACGGTTCCGGCCCCCTCAACGCCCAAGACATGCGGAAAAGTCACCGAGGCATTCGGGACGTTGCCGCTACGCACCAACATGTCAAAGCGGTTGATACCAACGGTGTCGATTTGGATCAGAACATCGCCGGGTCCGACCGTCGGCGTCTCGACATCCCCATAGCGCAGGGCGTCGGGCCCACCATGCTCGTCGATGATGACTGCCTTCACGGCGGTTTCCTCCCCGGGGTTTTCCTGATCGACGGCTAATCGTTTGCCGCGTGCCTTTGGTCGAAGTCTGGCCCCGACGGGCTTTCTTGTCGATGGCCGCAACCAGCGCATCCGACGGTTTCCCGGGCAACAAACGGCGCACCATCGACGGGCATTTCCCATGTTGCCGAGAGGCGCCCCCAGCCAGGCGCGCCACACTTGGGGCAAGGGGTGGCGAGACGCTGACCGAGTTGCACCGCGAGTGCGTTAATAGTGCGCATCCGTGTCGGATTGAAATGGGCCCGCATATCGGTCTCGACATGCGCAAAGCCATCGCTCGACATTGCCGCGCAGCGCCGCACGACTTGATCCAGCTTGGCGAGGTCGGAAATGCCTTTGAACACTTGCTGGTCGGGTACGTTCTCGAGGACCAGACGAATACGATCGTCATGACCCACTTTGATTCGGTCGTTCGGCACGACGATGAGCCCGTGGGTCGGAAATTTCGCGCGGTCCAGGAACTCGAACATGCCCGCGGTATCACGCGCCTTGGCATTGCCGAAGTTCGTATCCAAGGTGAACAGGTCTTCGACAACGACGAGGCCGACGTCATCATCCACAAACGCCATGAGCTCATGACAGCCAACAACAAAAGACAACTCTGCGTGCGGCCGAAAGCTGCCCTCGCTGGCCACCCCGAGCGCGACACCAGCCGCAGCCATCCCGAAACGCGCCTTGCGCACAACGACGTTGCTCGGCGTTCCGTCGCGCTCGACCTCTCCGGAGAACGTGCCCAACAGGTCGGTATCAAGATCAGCGGGGACAAATACCGACAGGCCGATCGCTTCCTGCAGGGGCCGGCTTATTGCCTTCTCTTTATGATGTTTTGTGGCGAGAACCGCGCGGCGGTTACGATATGGTGACACGTGCGACTTCATTGATGGTAAGGAGGGCGCGATCTTACCGCGACCCAGAGTTGTTTCAACGATGATTCCATTCTACCGCGAATACACACCCCGGTTCTTCTTACGGGCTGCGGCCATGGTATTGGCTGCCGTTCTGTCGCTGGCGTCGCTCAATGCCTTCGCAGAACCGGCCCGTGTTCTGGAAGACCACCCTCTCGCCGAGAAAGTGTGGTCAAGCTTTACCAACCAACTGACCTCCGTCGATGACATTGTCGCGGCCGCCGAGGCGTCACACGGCTTGCTGCTCGGTGAAAAGCACGACAACGCTCGGCATCACGAGATTCAGGCTGAACTGATAAGACGAATGGCGGCTGGCGGCAAAAACGCAGCGGTGATCTGGGAAATGATCGAACCGACAAAGGATTCGATCCTCGCTGCAGGACATGGCGCGAAAGCACTGGGGTCAGAGCTTGGCTGGAACGATACCGGATGGCCTGACTGGTCGGAATATGCACCGATCGCAAGAGTAGCCATCACCCAAGAACTGCCGATGTATGGGGCGGCACTATCTCGGTCGCGTGTGCGTGCCCTTCTGGATGATGTCAGTGTGACGGACGGCCTTGCGCCGCGCCGCCTTGACCAGGTTCGGCGAGACGCGTTGCTAGACCAACTCGAAGCATCCCATTGTGGCACGGTACCGCGCAGCGCTCTGGCTGGGATGGCCAATGTGCAGATCGCCCGAGACGGTGCCTTAGCGCGCGTCATCGCCAAGAGAATTGAGCGCGGCGCCTATCCCATCGTGAACGCCGGGGCTGGTCATACACGGCGCGACCGCGGTATTCCCTGGCATCTGCCCCGTAGAACGCTGCTCGTGGTGGCGCTTGTCGAGGTCCAACGCGGTGTCAGTGATCCGGCTGTCTACCTCGAACCCGGGACCGCGGACTTCATTTGGTTCACCCCCCGGGTCGACGAAAAAGATCCCTGCGAACGATTTCGCCGCTAGGGCGCCGACTTGCGCATCAACGAAGTGCCGGCCGCCGCGAGAAAGATCCAGCCAAGGATGAGGATGCCCCCGCCCAGTGGGGTGACCATCGGGACAGCCACGCCGCCGGTTAGGGCATGCACGTAGAGCGACCCGGAGAATAGGATCGTACCGACGAAGAACGCCATTGCGGTTGCGTGTAACAGGCGGCGGGCGCCACCGGTCGCGCGACCGCCGGCAAACCCGATCGTTACCAGCGCAAGGGCATGCCACGCGTGATAGTCCGCAGCGAGGCCGAAAAGCCTCACGCGTGCGGGATCTTCAATCACACCGTGACTGCCCGCCGCACCAATCACAACCAAAGCAGCGCCATCCAGAGCGCCTAAAAGAAGCCAAAACGGTAGCATTGGCAGACGCTCCGTCAGCGCAGTCGCGGAGTCAAGCACCACACCATGCTAGGATGAGATCCGGAGGGCATCGCATGGTGACGATGGACGATCTATTGACCGATTCGGCGCGAGCGACCTACGCGGAAGACGGCGCGGTGTGCTTGCGCGGCTTGTACGACCCCAAGGCCGTCGCCGAGGTGCTACACGCATGGGACCGCGTATCGGCGGACCCCGTGGCCAGCGGACTGGTACCGCCGGGCGCTGAACACCGGGAGGTGGGCGACCGTGCAAACATCATTAGCCGCCCTTCTTACGCGGTCGACGCATTCCGCGCCTTCATCCGTTCTTCGCCCGTTCCTGCCCTGCTCGGAGCCCTTCTCGACGCCCGGGAAATTGGGTTCTACTGGGACACGATCTTTGAGAAACACCCGGGCAGCACCTGGCCCACAACGTGGCATACCGATGCGGGCGCGACGCCTATTCGGGGCAACAGCATGGTCAATGTGTGGACCCCGCTGACCGCAGTAACGCAGGCAAGCAGCCTTGAGATACTCGCCGGATCGCATAAGAACGACACTCTGTATTGGCCTCGCTCGCCGAACGGCGCGCGGCTCCAGCGCCCGGCCGACCGCCCCTGGTGTCCTAACTACGAGGAAGTGCGCGACGACCCCGACCATCGGTTTGTGTCTTGGGACATGGAACCCGGGGACGTCGTGGTCATGAACCTGAAAACAGCCCACTACAGCCAAGGCAACCCGACCGGCCAGCGCCGTGTGGCCTATGCGACGTGGTGGTACGGCGACGATGTCGTCTGGGATCCACGCCCGGAGTGCGAAGAGGGCCACCCCGAAGCGCCTTTTGCCGCCATGCCACGCGGCGAACGCCCCGACCATCCGCTGTTCCCGATCCTATGGCGGACAGCCGCCTGACGGCCTAATCGAAGAAGGCGAAAGTCCTGATTTCTATGCTTTCGCGCGGCGGCGCATTGGGCAGGGTGCCGGGATCATCAAAGGAGCCATGCGCCGTGAAGCGCGCCCGACCATCAAGCAATGAGTCGTAACACTTAAAGATCATCACCTCGTCCGGCGTCATCTCCGGGAAGTAATACCAACGTTGCGCTGGGTTGCTGGCTACGTGATAGATCTCGCCAACACGGTCGGCATGTCGGCGCTCCGCAGCGATTAGATCAGAAGGCGCGAGGCTGCGCGCGTCGCAAATCGCGAGCGGATCGCGCAACACGGGGCCGGCGGTCGGCCGCCAGGCCTGGATGATCGCCATGCGCCCGGCCAACATGCGATCGGCCTCATCGGGAAAAAGATCACGCACCCGTTGCGGCCCGGACCAATCGGTATAGTCGTTGTGAACGATGCGCACGGGTTCGCGGAGGTGGCGCTGCGCTTGCGCCGCCTCGTCGCCGTGGCGCAGCGTGTGATCAAACACGATCACCCGATTGGCGCCGGTCTGTGTGGCGATCAAGGCCTCGACCTCTGGGTAGTAAATACGCGCAAGGGTCTCGTCATCGTGGAAGTCGCCGACCGCAGACGGGCTCGCTACCAGTCGGAAACCTTCGCGATCGAGGTTTGTTTCGCCAAGATCGCGACCGTTGTCGATCGGCACGTCGACGATGGCTTGGCGCCCCTTGTGATGCGTGATCCGACCCCCCGGCTCGTCGGATCCACTCACAGGCTTGGCGCCGGTATCGATGGTGAATGTCAGTTTCGCCGTTGTCGCTACCACGTCTTCACCGGCGGCGACTTAACTTCCAACTGCACCGATTCTTCCAGCGCTTCGGATTGATGGGGCACACCCTTGGGATGAAACCAGGTATCGCCGGGATGAGCCACAAAGGTCTCGTCGCCGATCCAGATCCTAAGCTTGCCTGAGACCAAGTGACACGTCGTTTCGTGGTCGTCGTGCTGGTGCGACGGACCGAGACGGCCCTTGGGAAACTGAATCGAGAGCATCAACATCGTGTCGCTCTTCATGTGGACCCGCACGCCGACTGGGGTTTCGACCGCCGATCCCTCAACTTTCTCGATCCGCTCAACGAGCGCTGCCGCTGCAGGCACGAAAACACCGGTTGAATTCTCAAGACCCTTCGACATGTTCCTCCCCATCCACAATCATATTTTGTTCCGGATTGCCCACACGATAGGATGGCGGCGCATTCGCGCAAGCCGTGGGAGCTATGATGCCGCCCACCAAGCATTTTTGAGGAGATCTGCCCATGCCGTCCATGGATGTTGTGTCAAAAACCGATATGGCGGAAGTCGATAACGCGGTACAGGGCGCCTTGCGCGAAATCGGCACGCGCTTCGACTTTAAGGGGAGCAAGTGCTCGATTGAACTGGTCGAATCGACCCTCGTCGTCACGGCTGATGACGACTTGAAGCTCAAACAGGTAGACGAATTGATCCGGGGCTACTTAACCCGCCGCAAAGTCGACGCCGGCGCCTTTGAGTTTGGAGCCGGCGAGAAAGCTTCGGGCAACACTTTGCGCCAGGTCGTGACCATCAAGCAGGGCATTGATCGAGAGGTTGCCCAGAAAATCACCAAAGCCGTGAAGGGCTCCAAGTTGAAAGTCCAGGTCGCCATTCAGGGCGACGAACTTCGCGTGTCCGGCAAGAAACGCGACGACCTTCAGGCAACGATGGCCATGATCAAGGAATTGAAGACTGATTTACCGCTACAATTCGTCAACTTCCGCGACTAAACCGCGATGGCGTGACGCCCGAGGTTCGAAGCGAGATAAGCATCGAACGCCGCGGCGGCGACCCGCACAAAGGGTCTCCCCTCCTCGCTCATATCGAGGCGACGCCCACTGAGCGTCACCAACCCGTCAGCCACTAAACCATCAAGTCCCGCGATATCGTCGTCGAGTGTGTCGGGTGCCACGCCGTGTTTATTCAAGACGGTCTCGAGGTCGACCGACATGTCGCACATCAGCCGTTCGATGACGTCGCGACGAAGGCGATCATCTGGCGTCATGGCGACACCGCGGCGTGTCGGCAGCTGCCCGGCCTCTACCGCGGTCGCGTAGGCACGCAGATCAGGATTGTTCTGCACGTACCCCTGCGGCAGAGAACCAATTGCCGACGCGCCAAAACCGATGAGGCTTGAGGCCTCGTCGGTCGTGTAACCCTGGAAGTTGCGGCGCAGGCGGCCATTGGTTTGGGCGCCGACCAATGTGTCTTCCCGGCGCGCAAAATGATCTAGACCAATACGGTGATAACCCGCTTGTTCGAGCGCTTTGGCCGCCGCCTCCGCCTGTTCGAAACGCAGATTCGCATCAGGCAGAGCAGCCTCATCGATGAGCTTCTGGTGCGACTTCATCCAAGGAACATGGGCATACCCGAACAGGGCAATTCTCGAGGGGGAGAGCGAAATCGCCTGGTCGATACTAGAAAGCACGACATCCAAGGTCTGGTGCGGTAGCCCATACATAAGATCGAGATTGATCGAATCGATGCCCGAGTCGCGAAGCCAATCGATGACCTGCGCCGTCATGGAAAACGGTTGAATGCGCCGAATGGCGATCTGCACGTCGTCGTTGAAGTCTTGGACGCCCACGCTGACCCGATTCACGCCCGCCGCGGCGAGTGCCCGGATGTAATCCCGCGTCGCGGTGCGGGGGTCCAGTTCGACGGCAATTTCCGTTGCCGCACTAATATCAAACGCTTTGCGCAAATGATCGTGCACCCGGCGCCAGTCATCGCCGCGCAGCATCGTGGGACTCCCGCCACCCCAATGAATGTGTGTCGAACGGAATTGGGTGGGGAGCGCCGCTCTGAGGAGGTCGACCTCCGCCTCTAGCGTCTCCAAATACCGCGCTACAGGTTCGTACCGGCGGACGATCTTGGTATGGCGTCCACAGAACGAACACATCTCTGCGCAAAACGGGACGTGAAAGTAGAGCGACAGGGGTGCCTTGGGGTCCAGTTCCGCGAGCCAACTACGATAGGTTTGTTCCTGAACGGTCTCCCTGAAATGCGGGGCCGTCGGATAGCTGGTGTAGCGTGGCACGTTGACGCCGTATCGCTCGACAAGGTTTTTGCTCATCCGGCGATTCTGGTCGTATCTAACACTGCTGCCTTGATATGCAGCAACTGAACACGATATCGCCGACCGTTGTGGGCAGTTTGCTATCCCAGCAGAAAATCCGCGCAGAGTTGAGCGGTTTGCTCCAAACCATCTTGGGTCTTGGGATCACCGCCAACGCCGACTTGGGCACCTGGAATGAGGCTTGCTGCTTCCTCAAGATACGGCCGAAGCATATCGGTTTCGGCGGCCATCACCATGACAGGGAGTTTGAGCAGCGCGACACGGGGGCGTTTGTCGTAGCCCAACGCAGCCCGGTAGTTGTGATGGTATGTTCGGATGGACTTGAGCAATTCGACCACTTCGTCGTGCATGGTATCGGCATCGTTGAGCCCGAGTCCGCGCACGCCCTCTTTGGTGCGGTTCCACCACGGCCAGAAGATCTTGCCGTCCCGCACCAGGTGCCAAGCGCGCAACAACTGCGTGCCTTCTAGATCGGGCGTCATTTCCGGGGCCTGATTGGCAAGTAGATCGGCTTGGTCTTTCGGCGAGTACAGCCCCATTCCATCAATCACGAGTTTCTTAATGGTCTGGGGTTGGGCCAGCGCGGCCTCGATGCCGATGTTGCCGCCAGTGTGGAATCCGTAGACGTAGTAGTTGTCCAAGCCAAGCCCCGCCATGGCACGCATCATCGCATCCGCCATGTAGTCGATCGTCACTGGGAATTTCTGTTGGGGCGACGAATCGCCATTACCGATGGTATCGGGCGCAATGACGCGGAAATGACGACCCATGGCGCGGATAAGAGGAATGATGGAGTACGAACTCAACGGGGAGCCATGCAGCATCACCAAAGGCGGTGCGTCGGCCGCACCGCTGGTGCGATAGTGGATCTGGCCTTCGTCGATTTCGACGAAACCGCGGTTTACCCGATCAGTCATGGTCTGTGCCCTCCCCGGCATCTTCCGACTGCCGGACGTGTCCGGCGTATTGGAGACCATAAGATCACAGAAAGGGACGAGAGAAAATCCAAGCACCCTTCTGATCAGATTGCGAACACCCTACACTTTCCGATGCAGCGCTTCGCTCGCCCAACCGCCGAGGACAGGATATGCCCACAACAAATCTAGACGTCATTATTGTCGGCGCTGGTTTCTCCGGGATCTACATGCTGCACAAGTGCCGCGCCCTGGGCCTCTCGGCGCGCATTATCGAGGCTGGCACCGGTGTCGGCGGCACCTGGTATTGGAACCGCTATCCCGGTGCGCGATGCGACGTGGAGAGCATGACCTACTCCTATTCCTTCCTGGAAGATCTTGAGCAGGAATGGCGGTGGCCGGAGCGTTATGCCGTCCAATCCGAAATCCTCCGATATATCGAGCACGTCGTTGATCGCTTGGACCTCCGGCGCGATATCCAATTCGAAACGCGCGTCACCCGTGCAGCTTTTGATGACGCGAGCAATCGGTGGACCGTCGACACCGATCCCGAAGGACAATTCATCGCAAAGTACTGCGTGATGGCGACGGGCTGTCTATCGACCCCGAACCTGCCGCACTTCGAGGGTTTGGATCAATTTGAGGGAGACTGGCACCACACCGGATTCTGGCCCAAGGAGGGCGTGGAATTCGATGGGAAGCGGGTTGGTATCATAGGGACAGGATCGACCGGCATACAGTCGATCCCCGTGATCGCGGCCCAGGCCAAGCACCTGACCGTCTTTCAGCGAACGCCTAATTTCACCATTCCGGCGTGGAACGGGCCCATTGCGGACGATGCTGTCGCGGCTTGGAAAAAGGCCTATCCGGAACTACGCGCGCGCGCCCGTGTGTCGCCGGTCGGATCGCCATTTGAATCACCCGATATTTCTGCTCTCGATTTCTCCGAGACCGAACGGGAGGAGATATTCGAGACCCGATGGCAACAGGGCGCCTTCAATTTCTTAGCTGCGTTCTCCGACCTTCTATCAAGTAAAGAAGCCAACCAGTACGCAGTCGACTTCGTTCATCGTAAGATCCGCCAGCGCGTGGATGACCCTACGGTCGCCGAGTTGCTATGCCCTAAAGACCACCCATTGGGCACCAAGCGCCTGTGCGTCGATACGAATTACTACGAGACCTATAACCGCGACAACGTCACGCTTGTTGACGTGAAAACCACACCCATCAAGAAGATCGTTCCATCTGGCCTTTTGGTTGGCGATACGACATACCCGCTTGATGTCATCGTGTTCGCGACCGGCTTCGATGCGATGACCGGCGCCCTGATGAACATCGATATTCGTGGCCGCGACGGGTTGTCGTTTCGCGAGAAATGGGCAGACGGCCCCAGCAGTTATCTCGGCCTTAGTGTTGCCGGGTTCCCCAACCTGTTCACCGTCACCGGACCGGGCAGCCCCTCGGTGTTAAGCAACATGATGGTCTCGATCGAACAACACATTGAATGGATCGCCGACTGCATCGCGCACCTTGAGAAGACGTCGATCAGTACCATCGAACCTGAGCAGGCAGCCGAGGACGCATGGATGGTGCACGTCAATCAAGTGGCGAGCGAACTGCTCTACGAGGACTCAAACACGTGGTATTTGGGCGCCAATATCCCGGGCAAGCCACGTGTTTTTCTGCCCTATGTCGGCGGAGTCGGGCACTACAAAGAGATATGCGACGACGTCGTTGCCAAGGGATACGAGGGTTTCACGCTAACGCCCTGATCGAACTCAGGAGCCCAACCTCCTAGACGCTGGGCCTACCCCACGTGCGGCGAGGCCCGACGTTTTCGTGCGCGCACGATTTGGTACCCCGGACGCCAGAGGTAGCGCAGCGGGACACTGAGCATGTGCACCAAGCGAGTGAAGGGGAACAGAATGAAGATCGTGAGACCCAACAGAATGTGCGCTTTGAATACCGGTGCAGTGTCGGCGATCAGGGCGGCTGATTCAGGCCGGAAAGTGAATATCCCTTGCGCCCAGCCCATGAACTTCAGCATCTCTCCACCGTCCAAGTGATCGAGCGAAGCACGGATCGAGACGAGGCCAATGATCAACTGGGCGTACAGCAGCAGTAGGATCAAGATATCGGTGAAACTCGATGTGCGTCGTATGCGAGCATCGAACAACCGGCGATGCAAAAGCAGCCCGCCGCCGATCAACGCCATGACACCCGCGATGCCGCCAAGGCCAACCGCCAGTAATTGCTTGGCCCCATGCGAAACGCCTATGGCATCGAAGATCCAGATCGG
>Ga0055584_100001989_pt1 | contig 20079 bp, 17 predicted proteins | sample OSDHelmetaG_FD_58716 | JGI IMG/M metagenome (GOLD analysis project Ga0055584, IMG submission 58716) | Pelagic marine sediment microbial communities from the LTER site Helgoland, North Sea, for post-phytoplankton bloom and carbon turnover... | ecosystem: Environmental > Aquatic > Marine >...
CTCACATTTTACTTTTTCACTTTTTTATTACCAATAATAATCGGCACATCTTCATATGTGAATGAAATTTTGATTCCGAAATATTTAATAAGAAAAAAATATTTTCATTTCACGTTTTATGGCCTGTACACAATTATAATTTCATTGTATTTACAATACCTTATCATTTTTGGAGCCCTTTATATTTTCAGCTTTTACAACAATGAAAGAATCATAATCGAAACTCTTAATATTGGCCAATTAAATCTAAGTCTCTATTTGCTAATTATTGTTAATGCTTTTGTTCATTTATATGATATATATCAAGCAGACAAAGTGGAGCTAAACCAACTAAAAACAAAGTTAACTCCAAGGGATTCAGATCATATCACGATTAGGTATAAGAGAACGAATTATCCTATAGAACTAGACAGTATTCTATTCATTGAAAGTCTTTCCGATTATATTCAAATTACGCTTAAAAATGATAGATTAAACACTAAAGAAAGAATTAGCAAGTTTAAGAATAAACTACCAAGCAATTTCATTCGAATACATAGATCATTCATTATCAATAGTGATTATGTAAAAAGTTACAATAAAGAAATTATCTCTATTGATAACTTTGACTTACCCATTAGTAGATCATATAGAAAAGATGTGATTGCCACTCTTGCTACTTTATAGATTCTTTCCACCACTTTTCAGGTTTCTTGCGTTCACCATATTTTAGGACTCGGTCCAACCATATCATTACTGATCGCAAAGGACCTCCAGCCATTTTAAGACCAATTCTATTCCACCACTTAGAATAGTCTTTGTTATATGGACACACTCTAATACAAATAGCGCAGTCAGTATTCATACCTACCCAAAACTTAAAGCACTTTTCTGCATTTACGGTCCATTTTTTTATCCCTTTCAAGCTAGAAAAGTTGGGTGGTTTTGATTCAGGGTCGCCTTTAGGAATGGCTTTAACTGGGCATGCATTTGCACATTTTCTGCATACATTGCAAAACTGTTTTACTCCAAAATCTACAGGTGCATCAATTTCTAGCGGCAAATCAGTAAAGACCTTTGCTATCCTAACATTTGGTCCGAACTTTGGTGTAATCAAAAGACCATGGCGACCGTATTCTCCTAGACCCGCCTCAATGGCCATAGGTATATTAAGTCCAGTATCATTCATTGAAGCTACCGCCTCATAACCTAGATTTGTAATGAACTGTGCTAAGGCATTAGCGGTGTTAAGACATCTGGCATATCCATCCCCAGTCGCGGTTCCACTCAATGCAGCTGGGAAAGTTTGACCTAATTGATAATTCATGGGCATAGTAAAAACCAAAGCAAATTTTAAGGACTTTGGCAAATCCATAGATCTTGACTCGCCATTTTTTCGACTGAATTGATGAGAATAAATCCACCTTTCATCGATTGAACAAATGCCAGCTGACCCAGCCCCTAATGTTACTGCTGCTTTTTTTAATCTCATTGAAGTTTCAGTTGAGGAACTGATTGAAACTTTGTTTTTGGCGCCAGGTCGATTGATAGAATAATAGTCAGTAAAACCTTCCACTCTTCCTTCTGTTTCGTATTTAAGTTCCCCTACTACATCGGTCATATGCCAACTTGCATTTCTCAGTGCATAATCCCAATGATCAAACCCTTTTGATTTTTTGGGTTTATAATTTGCGATGTCATAGCTAGAGAAAAAGTCTTTGGGTTTTACTTTTTCATCCCACAGTGCTCTATTGAAGATGTCGTTTTTAGCATCAAATCGCTCAAAATCATTTTGAATGTCAAATTCTTTTGTTAGGTATGATCGCGATTTCATTTAGATCGGTTAATTTTTCATATAGCCCATTGTATCCATCCACTCTCCCACTCTTTCTATCCATTTGTCTGTGGGAAGATTTTGTGTCTTCATTCCGAATCCATGTCCCCCCTTGGCATACATATGAAGTTCTGCTGTAGCTCCTTTTTTGATCCAGTCAGAATACAATTCCACACTTGCAGGAGCTAAAAATAAAGGGTCATCTGTAGCACAAACTGCATTCATTGGAGGTTTGTAATCTGGAACCTCTTGCTCTGCTACAATACTCATCCATGCATATACGGGCACTATGAAATTAGGTCTATTTACTTCTTGAGATTTGTAAGTAGCTTCCATAGTAACTGCACCACCTGCAGAGAATCCCATAAGTCCTATTTTATCAGATTCAACGCCATATTCTTGTACGTTTTTTCTGATGTGAGTGATTGCATTTAAAGCATCTTCGTGAGCATATTTGAGCATATTTGAGGCCTTCTTCCCTACTTCCATGCCATCGTCACTCAAATCTTCAGCTCCATCATCTCCTGTAGGTACGAGTCTATACTTTAAAACAAAAGCTGTTACTCCTTGATCAGTTAACCATTTTGCTACCTGATTCCCTTCAGATTCTATGGATAATAAATACATTCCTCCTCCTGGGCAAATAACCATACTTGTACCATTTGCTTTAGCTGGATCAGGTCTAAAGACTTCCATTGTTGGTATAGAAACATTAGCTACTGTCTGAGTTTGCCAAGTATTGTTAAAATAAGAGCTTTCCTCGTTTGGCCATTCTACATCAGATGGAGAATTATTCACTTGAATTTGCACTATTTCTTGAGCAGAAATGGATACTGAAATCATAAGGACAATAATTGTAATGAAACGCATTTTAATCTGTTTTTAATTAGGAAGTCAATTCAGGATATGCAGTTATAATATCTTGCCAAATAGGTTGATACTGAAACCAGCCTGCAGCAGGAAAGCCCACTTCATTGTCTCTTGTGCTCCGAGCAGTAGCAGGATCAATTGGAATCGGTTTTATTCCTGTACTTTCAGCCAGAATCTGAGCATGGCAGCATCGCTCCATACAAATGAACCACCAAGCAGCCTCTTCTACATTGGCTCCTACAGTAAGAAGGCCATGATTTTTGAGAATAGCGGCCTTTTTATCTTGCAAAGCCTTTGCTATGTTGTCTCCTTCGGAAGTATCCAAAACCACTCCTGTATAATCATCATAAATAGCATGGTCTTCAAAAAAAGCACATGCATCTTGGGTCAATGGATCAAGTAACCTACCCAAGCATGACCATGTTTTTCCGTAAACAGAATGAGAATGGGCCGCAGCAATCACATCAGGTCTTGCTGCATGTACTCTTGAATGAATAGCAAAAGCTGCTTGATTGAGATTTTCATGCTTACCTTCTACAATTTTACCATCATGATCAACTAAGATTAAGTCTGAAGCGGTCATTCTATTAAATGATATGCCGAATGGATTTACCCAAAACATGTCTTCATGTTCTGGATCACGAGCTGTAATATGCCCTGCGACACCTTCAGAAAATCCAAATTTTCCAAATACTCGGAATGCTCCCGCTAATTGTATTTTTCTATGTTGCCTTTCTTCTTCAATAGAAGCCCTCGTTGGGACCATTCCCTTCACATGTTCTGGATTTCTTACTGCCATATTCTTTTTGTTGGATAAATATTAAATATCTCTATATTGATATTGAAGAAGGTAATTTATAAAAAGAATACATTAAAAGAGTTCAACTCTTGAAAATAATTTTAGACTTGTCTTTATTTTTCATGTCACAAAAGAATCATTAGAATGAGTTTTCCTAACAGACCAAAAATATTGATTACATGGCCTCTAAATCCAATGCGTTTTGATTCCCTTCAGGATAAATTTCAAATTGATGTTCTAAAAAACATTCAGAATCGTAGAACTGAAGTTTTAGAAAAAATTGAACATTATGATGGCATGTTAAATATGAACATAGATGTAAATGAGGAACTTTATTCAAAAGCCAAGAAATTAAAAATTGTAGCCAATTATGGAGTTGGTTATGACAACATTGATACTGCTTCCGCTCAAAAGTTTGGAATAGCCGTATCAAATACACCCAGGTCGACTACAAATCCTACCGCTAACCACATGATAGGATTAATGCTCACATTAATGAGAAAAATATCCAATCACGATAGAAGATTAAAATCAAATTCATTAGAAGACTGGTATAACAGTAAAGAATTAGGACATTCTCCAGAAGGAAAGACTTTAGGAATTATAGGAATGGGAAGAATAGGCAAGGCTGTAGCGAAAAGAGCTAAAGCTCTAGAAATGAAAGTAATTTATTTTAATAGAAATAGGCTCTTAGCGGAAAATGAAGCTGAATCGGATGTTTCATATGCAGATTTAAACACTCTTCTATCTTCTTCGGATATTATTTCTATTCACACCCCTCTGAATGATACCACAAGAGACATAATATCAAAAAAAGAACTTGACATGATGAAACCAAGTTCATACCTGATTAATACTGCTAGGGGTGGAGTAATAAATGAGAATGATCTTATAACACATCTTCAATCTGAAAAAATAGCAGGAGCTGCAATCGATGTTTTTGAAAATGAGCCTAATGCCAATCCAGCATTTTTTGAACTAAACAATGTAGTCCTTACTCCGCATAGTGGTACTGGCACTCATGAAGCAAGAGCGAATATGATGAATGAGGCTTTAGGAAATATTATAGCCTTTCTCAATGGAGAAGAAATGACCTCTAGAATTGTATAGTTTCCAGAAGTTATATACCCAAATACAATCTTCTGAAAAGCCAAAATTTTCATAAATAATTCTTATGAAACCCAATTATTGAAAACATGGGGTGGATTTTATCATTTTGATCCCTATTTTAGTCGATCTGAAAATTTGACAAATGAATAAAAAGAAAAATAGTGTACATCCATCCAGAAGAGGATTTATGAAATCTACAGCTTCAGCAGCGGCAGGGTTCTTTATAGTACCTCGCCATGTCTTAGGCGGCAAAGGATTTATAGCACCGTCTGACAAATTAAACATTGCTTGTATAGGTGCCGGTGGAAAAGGGTGGTCTGACATTAGGAACGCATATGCTGATGGTGAGAATAATGTAGTAGCAATTTGTGATATAGATACTAACCTTGCTAAAAACGCCATTGAAAAATGGCCAAAGGCAAAGTTCTATAAAGACTTTAGAATTATGCTTAGTGAAATGAAGAATGAGATTGATGCCGTCACTATATCAGGTCCCGATCATATGCATGGTGTAGCAGCCATGTCTGCAATGAGAGAAGGAATGCATGTATATGTTCAAAAACCTCTTACCCATAATATTTATGAGGCTAGGCAGCTAACCGAAGGTGCAAGGGAGTATAAAGTTGTTTCTCAAATGGGAAATCAAGGTGCTTCTAATCCGGCCCAACAACAACTAGTAGATTGGTACAATGCAGGTGAAATAGGCACTGTAAATGAAGTATATGTATGGACTAATAGACCAGTTTGGCCACAAGGCATTCCATTTCCATCAGAAAAGCCTGAAATGCCGAGTCATTTAAACAAAGAAGATTGGGATCTCTTTATAGGACCAGCAGAGTATATGGATTATCATCCACTATTTCACCCGTTCAAATGGAGAGGATGGTGGAATTTCGGTACTGGAGCACTCGGAGATATGGGATGTCATTTAATTGATAGTCCTTTCAGAATATTAGAATTGGGATATCCTACTGAAGTAGAATGTAGTGTAGGGCAAGTATTCACGAGAGACTGGGTACCAGAATTTATACCAGAAGGATGCCCTCCAAGTGCAAGTGTACAGTTGAAATTTGGAGCTACAGAAAAGAATCCATCAGATATTAAATTCAACTGGAGTGATGGAGGAATAAGACCTTTTCACCCAGACCTTATCCCAGCTGATCACTTTATTGGCGAGGAAGGAAGTGGAAATGGAGTGATAATGATAGGTGATAAAGGAGTAATGAGTTGTGGAACATATGGCAGAGTGCCTAGACTTTATAAAAAAGGTCATGAGATGGTAGAAATGCCAGATGATTATGAATCAGGTATTCCTTATCAAGACAAACCTGAATCTGGACATCAGTATGCATGGACAAAAGCTTGTAAGGAAGGATTTGGCAGCAAAGCACATCAATCATTGACCTCTTCATTTGACTATAGTGGGCCTATGACTGAAACTGTTTTAATGGGCAACCTAGCTATAAGAAGTTACGCTCTTGCAAAAGAAGGAGAAAGTGGAAGAAGAGAATTCTTTGGTAGAAAGAAACTAATATGGGATGGAGATAATATGAAGGTGACTAATTTTGAGGAAGCGAATCAATTTGTAGGCAGACCATATCGTGATGGGTGGAAGTTGATATAGATTCAATTCTACCATAAAACATAAAGGGCTGATATTCAATTGAATGTTGGCTCTTTTTTATTCAGTTAAAAACAAGCACAAAGAATGTCCAACTCTTCAAATCAAATGCCCTACTTCATAAAACCATCCATAAACTTTTCATTAAGTGAGAAAGAAGAAGCTTATCAGCACGCCTTCACTGAACTAGAGTTATTATTAAAAGGTGAAAATGACACCATTCTTAAAATGTCTAGTATCAACTCTATACTAAAGACACATCTTCCCTACTTCTATTGGGTTGGATTTTATTTAATGTCAAATGGAAGATTATCAATTGGGCCATATCAGGGGACTTTAGGATGCCTTCACATAGAATTAGGTAAAGGGGTATGTGGTAGTGTCGCAATGTCAAAACATACTAAAATTGTGGAGGATGTAGATATATTAGTTCAAGGCACTGAGCATATATCATGTGATCCAAATTCAAAATCTGAAATTGTGATCCCAATTTTTGATTCAAAAAAAGATCTTATTGCTGTTTTTGATGTAGACAGTACCCTTCCAAAATCATTCGATGTTGTAGATCAAAAATATTTAGAGAGAATCATGATTAGATACTTTCAAGGCCAGGGCTGATAGCTGATTATTGAGGTGATAACTCTTACAATATCAGTCAAGTGAATATCTCAGTTTGAGCAAAGAAGCAATTCTGGAAACTAGTATAATAGTTGTCAGCCCAGAAAACATGGCAAGTGTTCTAAAAGGAAAAAGAGATTGTCCTTCTGCCATCATTGGATAATCGATAAAGGCTGGAATTCCTAAAGTCACATCTCCACCTCCAAAACGAAGAGTAGCAGCTACAACAAAACCAAAAGCAGCACCATATACGTTAGATTTTTTATCAAAAAGAGCACAAACTAGAGGAGGGAAAAGTAGGCAGAACACAAAGTCGCTGCATAAAAACCATAACTCATATACACTTTCAATGTTCAGTGCTAAAATTGTTGCCGCTATTCCAACTATCCAAATACATCTCTTAAGGACTTTCGCTAGGTTAGTTGGTGTTATGTTAGGTTTTACTAATGGTCGATATACATTCCAGGTGGACATAGATGCTGCTGAAAGAATAGAAGAATCAACAGAAGACATAACTGCTGCCGCTATAGCACCTAACCCTATTGCTCCAATTATAGAAGGAGTCAGATACCTCATGACATGAGGAAGAACACTTGCTGAAGTTTCAGGAGCCGGCAGACCCATTGCGGCCCAATCTGTAACGGCCCCAATCATTCCTATCATAGAGGCAGGAATAGCAGCCAAAATGCAAATAAAGGCCGCAAAAAAAGAAAGTTGTACTGCCGTATCAGCATCTTTTGCTGAAAGCACCCTTTGAAAATATACTTGCCAAGGTACACCTCCAAAAATAAGCAAGAGAGCATAGTCCCACCACTGCCAGTAGTATTCACCTAGAGCTCCTTTTGAGGGAAGAAGAGTTGCCAATGCACCCATTTTCTCTTGGTAAAGGATCCAAGTGTCAGAAAATCCACCTAAATGACTAACAGCAAAAGGCAGTACTAAAAGAAGTCCAATAAAAAGCAAACTCAGTTGAAGCATGTCAGTTATTGCAACAGCCCATAATCCACCAATGGCAGTATAAGCAATTGCAATTAAAGCTGAAATCACAATAGCTGCTTGTAAGTTAATCCCGAGAATAATTCCGAAAGTAGTACCTAGAGCAGTAAGGATTGCTGCAGACCAAAATATCTCCCCACTGAGGGCAGGAAGGAACAAAACTGAAGCCATTCTTTTACCAAATTTTTGTTCTAAAGGATCCAACATCGTTTTATATCCTTCATCTCTCATTTTTCGCGCAAAAAATAGTCCACCTACAATCAAACTGAGTGCATAACCCCATGGAGCCTGTACCCAAATCAACCCATATCCAGTATTATAAGTATTCTCTGCTGTTCCATTGATAAACCCTCCTCCTATCCACGTAGCACTCATAGTGAAAATGGCCATAAAAAGAGGAATCTTTCGACCTGCTAATAATACTTCATTTACATCTTCCTCAGATTTCCTTGCTGAGGCGTAAATACCAAAACCAACAATTCCGATGTAGAAAAATCCAACTATTAGTAGACTCGTCCACGAGACATCAGATGCGGTAAAATAAAAAATATAAATAGTTGATAATGACAGCATAATGGTCATTATGATAATACTTTGAATAGTACTTTTATCTAATCTCATCGAATTCTCAACTCAGGAAGTGCAAAATAGATTATTTTGACATCTTTGATTCCTTAGCTTTCTATAAACGATAAAACATTTTGATTAAAACTACTAGAACGTTTTCTATTACTATGGCCTGGTTGGTTCATATTTTTACTGCTTCAGGCATAGTTGTAGGGTTTTTAGCCTTACTCGCCACAAAAAATCATGATTGGAAAATGGCCATGTTTTGGCTTGTCCTTGCCTTAGTCATTGACGGAGTTGATGGATTCTTTGCCCGATTGTTCAATGTAGAAGAGAACTTACCTTTTATACAAGGCAAAAATATAGACTATGTAGTCGATTTTGTAAATTATGCATTTATCCCGGCATATATGTTTTACGAATTGGCATTAGTCCCTGATCCTTGGTTACTTGCATTGTCTTTAGCTATTGTTCTTGTTTCTGCTTTATATTATGGCAGAGCAGAAATGGTAACTGCTGATAAATACTTCATTGGATTCCCGGTATTATGGAATATGGTTTTATTCTACTACATCTTCATAACTGACTATAATTCAATCCATTACATTTGGATCACTGCCCTAATAGCGGCTCTGCACTTCATACCAATCAAAATGGCTTATCCAAGTCAAAACCACAGATTAAAAATGCCTTCTTTATTTGCTTTTTGCGCATTCGTATTTACTATACTAGGCGCTCTATACTACTACCCGCAGAAACCTTTGGGTATTGTAATTAGTGCTTATAGTGTGCTCATTTACTTTTCTGGATTAGCTCTATATGACACCTTCAAAGAAAAATAAATCTACTTATCGCTGGACTACTAGCCGATCAGTAATAATTCCTTCTTTTCCTTTTATTTGAAATACATAAACCCCACTTGACAAATCAGAAGCATCAAACTTTATCCTTTGTTGATTGGACTTTAAGTTTAGTTTCTTTGATTGAATCAAAGAACCATTAAGGTCAAAAACTTCAAATGAATAATCATTCGATAAATTCTCAGCATTAAATTGGATTAATGTTTCTTGAGAAAATGGATTTGGCGCTACTCGAAGCTGAACATCATTATTTAATGTTTCTTTCACAGAAGTAGTTCCTGTAGGCTTTATCGTCAATTTATACTCACCCGGAAAACCCGCTATAATTCCAGGAATAAAAGCATCTGTACAACCTTCGAACATTACATCTGGTGCAGTTAAACAAGTTCTTACTGCAAATGTCATAAAATAATCTCCTGGAGTAACATTCTCTGAAGGAGTACCATTTAATAAAATGCAAGCTACGGGTTGCTCAGAATCCGGAAGTGCAGTACCATTTTCAGGAGTAATATTAAAACTTAATCCCTCGGGAATAGAGACAGTATCTCCTTCGAGCACCCATATTGTTCTATCTAGAAAAAATTGAATTGTATCTGCATAGGCAATTCCACTCAAAGGATTATTAAAAGTATCTGGCCAAATCATGGTCCACTTGAAATCGAATGGACTACCTACTACAGCTTGTTTATTAATGCCTAATCCTCCTTCTTCCTCTGAAATAACACCAAAAGGCAATGGATAAATTAATGCTGTTTCCAAAGATAAACCTTCATGAAATTCACATTGTCCAGAGACATTTACTGAGATAAGAGTAGAAAGTAAAATAAGTAATAATAGATTCTTCATTCTTTGACTTGTTTTGATAGTATTTCAAATCTAAAGTAATAAGATTTTTGGTTATTCTCTTTCTACATCTTCTTCTTATATTGGCAGTATGAACCAGCACCAGTTTTTTCTCTTCTCTAACAGGATAAAAACAATAAGCAACTACTTCACTTTTGCTATTTGTACAATCCTTGCTTTTACATCCAATGCTCAGTCAACTTCAATAAATGGAATCATATCAGACAGTTATCATCAACCGCTTCTAGGTGCTTCAATTTCTTCAATGGACAAGACAATAGGTACTGTCACTAATGTGGATGGATATTTCGAATTGTCTTTGCCAGATCAAATTGCCGAAGTTGTTGTAAGCTACATAGGATTTAAGAGCAAGATCATCAAGTTGTCCGATTTTGAACAGGAGATGCAAATTGAACTGCTTCCTGATATTTTGCAAATGGAGGAGATTGTAGTAAGTGCCAATTTTAATGATAAGTCAAAATTGGAATCTTCAGTTTCTGTAACCACACTAAATGCTGCTAGCATTAATCAATTAACCCCGAATAGTGCTTTAGAGGTATTAAAGACTGTCCCAGGAGTTTATGTCAATGATGCTAATGGAGAAGTAGGTGTAGAAATATTAGGTAGAGGCCTGTCCACACCTTATTTTTCATTACAAGAAGATGGCCTTCCTTCTTCCATATCAGAGATGGCTTCAAATGAAAAATTCACTAGAGACATGTTCATCAGAAATGATATTATGACTCAGAGAGTGGAGGCTGTGAGGGGAGGAAGTGCTTCAGTAATTTCAGCCAATTCACCTGGAGGTATTTTTAATTATATATCACGAACTGGAAAAGAGGATTTTGAATTTGAATTTAGAAATAGATTTGGCCTTCAGGCTAATCAAGAGGAAGTGTATAACAAACTAGAGGCATTTATGGGAGGAAGAATAGCCCAAACAGGATGGAATTATGCTGTAGGTGGACATGTCAGATATGATGGTGGCATTCAAAGGACATTATTCCCTCACAGTGAAGGTGGGCAATTAAAATTGAACCTAACCAAGGTATTTAGTGATGATCTCACAATAAAAATCACTGGCAAGTATCTAAACGATCGAGTCGGACTAAATCGGCCCACACTTGTAACTGGATGGAATGATATTGTTCCTGCTCCTGGGTTCAACTTTGACAATAATTTAGTTCTTCCCGATGTAGCATTCAGTATAGCAGATGGATTTAGAATAAAAGAAGACCCTTCTGCTTTCAAAAACATCAGGTCAAGAGATCAGCAGAAGATAAATGACAGGTCTATAGGTTTAAATATGAGCTACAATCTTAGCGATAATTGGAGAATAAAATTGGTTGGAAAATATGCCCGAAAATCCCTTATTGTTAATCACATAGCTGAAGAGGGAGGAATGGCGACTATTCCTATTAATAGTCTGTTTGCCAGACTCTTTAGCAACTTCGATCTATTTTTCACTGATTTGGCACCTATGACTTTTGGGGAATACCAAATATTTGACTTAGAAACAAATCAAACCTTAGCCACAGTTAACACAGAAAATCTAATAAGAGGAAGACAACCAGAAATCACTTCAAATAACTTACCAGGAAATGGAGAAATGTTTTGGGCTCTTGTGGATAATGATGAATTGAAAATTAATGAATTTGTCCAACAAGTTACTCTTAACGGGCAGCTCAATGACCACACTCTTACTTTTGGAGGGTATTATTCATTGGCCTCAAACACTCGTGTATTGAACTCAGCAACGGCTTTTCTCACAGTAGAAGAAGAACCTCGACTATTAGGAACAAGAGTTTTAATGGCTGACTTCGAACAATTTGCTCAGTTCGTTCCAGAACTTCAACCTGTTCGTCATTTGAGTAATCAGACCGCAATTTTTAATAATACATCTGGTCTTCATGGTTACAATAGTCAAGTGAATGAATACAATGATTTAGATGAAATAACCACGGCATTGTTCTTAAGTGATGAATGGGCTGTTAATGAAAATGTGAATATAGATGCTGGCATTCGATACGAATCAATTAAGCATAAAGGAAGAAGTGGATTAACAGAAGTGCAGGATATAGATAATGAACTGGGTGGTATAGACGGAAATGCCCTGACTGTTTCAGATAATGTATATGGAGCATTTAGTGGCGACTATCTCGATTTCGATGTAAATTATAGTGGCCTTTCTTACAGTGCTGGTGTTAACTTTAAAATAAATAACAATACAGCCATTTATGGAAGATATAGTCACAGTGAAAAATTGCTCGATGCATTATATGTTCAAGAGAATTTTACAGATGGCGAACCACCTACTTTTAAACCAAGAAAGGTATCCCAAGCAGAAATAGGACTCAAATATTCAAAACAAAGATTCGGTCTATTTGCTGTAGGTTATCTATCTGCAGAACGAAATATTTTCAACCAATTACTTGTCATTTCTCTTTCTAATCCAGATGGATTTTATCTTACTCCACCACTTTCAAATTCCGCCAATTACTATGGAGCAGAAGTAGAATTCAATTATTATCTCACTCCATGGTGGACGATTAAGAATATTCTTAACTTATCTGGAGGAACGAATCAAGATTACCAAGTTTGGAATACTGGCTCAAAAGATACACCAGATGATGATTTTTTGGTGGATCTCTCGGGTCTTCCCGTTGCAGGAAGCACCTCAAACAAATTGGATTTGTCCCCTATTGATATTACAAGTGTATTTAATTTCAACAAAAGAAAAGGAACCGTCATTTTGAATTATAGGAGGTTCGCAGAAAAATTTGCGAATATTCAACAAGCATTTACTCTTCCTGCATTTAACCTTTGGAAAATGGGAGTAATGTATGAGATAAACAGCAGTATGAGTGCAGGAATTAATGTAAACAACTTATTTAATGAAGTTGGGATACTTAGATTTAATGGCACGAATGATATAGCAGGGTTTGCAGAAAATGTAACTACTGATTTCATTGATCAAAATCCTGACAAATGGTTTAAAGTGCAAAAATCCCCTGGGAGATCTTATTACTTTACCGTTAACTATAGTTTGTAAATCGTAAACAGAGAAAGTTCAATAATTATAATATGATATCCGGAATTGTAAGATTTACAACATTCTCGGAATCACTGCCATTCTATCTTCTGGATAATCTTTAAATTTTGCTAAATACCACTTGTGATGATCTAAAGCTCGTGGAATTAGATTTGAGGCTGTCCAGAGGGCAAAAGACAGTCCAGGTAATGCCCATAACATAACTGCAAATCCTGTCCACTCAATAATCTCACCCATCAAATTTGGGCAAGAGACAAATTTGAACATACCTCCCATTGGAATTTTATACCCTAGCTCACCTGGTTTTCTAAGGTTAATAAGAATATTATCGGATTGCCAATTGATGGCCATTCCAATAATAAAAAGGAGAAGACCAATAACAAATCTTGGGTCATTCATCCATGTATCATTGTACGATTGTACAAAACCCAAATAGTAGCCTATTATACTACCATTTACCAAATTAAATGCGAATGCGGAAAAGACTATTCCAAGTGGTACTTTCTTGCCTTTAGTCCTGATTCTAAATGGGAAAATATAGGTCCGATTAATATAATGGAGCATAAAAAGACTGAACATTATCCAAACTGCATTAGTCTTTGGAGCATCCCCTAAAAAGAAAAACAATGCAACCAAAATAGGAGCCGGTGACTCATAGATCACCCAACCCCACTTATTGTCAACCATTGACCCCCACCCCTTTCTAATGTGTCGTCCATAGGGTGCCGCAACTTTCAAAGCAAATGGGAATACAATAAGAGCTATAATTATCCAGCCAACTATCAATTGATTAAAAAGAGATTCAGATATCATAATTTCTTAGGTGGAAGCATTATAAAACCTGAAGTCTTTTTCATATAGTCACTAAACTCCGGGCGTCTTTCTAAACTTCTTTTGTCCATCATTGGTATACTCCCAAATATGAATAAAACCAACATACTCACTACCCCAATGATCGTCCAAAGGTGAGTTTCACTTGCAGCAAAAGCGAACAGAAATAAGCTCAGCCAAAAGAGTACTTCTCCTAAATAATTAGGATGACGAGAATATTTCCAAAGCCCCTTATTCATTATCTTTCCTTTATTACTAGGATCGACAACGAATTTTCTCATTTGTTCATCAGCTACAAACTCAATGGTTACAGCTACCATTCCAAAACCAAATGCGATATAATCTAATCCATTCAATGCAATTCCATTCTTGCTTAGAACAAAATATACTGGAACCATTCCTAAAAACACAAGAACAGTAGGAAGCAAATGAATGCCACCTAGATTTACAAATGGATAAAGTGAGCCACTAGATTCCCTCAACATTTCGTATCGCCAATCTTCGTGCACAAATCCTGGCCATCCTCTAATCCAATTAAGTGTAAGTCTTATCGCCCAGTACATAAGAACTATCATTAACAGAATATTCCTCACATCATCGAATGTGAAGTCTGATAATGACCACCAATACCCTGCTATCCCTATTGGTACTACAGACCAATAAGGGTCATAAAGGCTAGCATTATGAACAAGTAGACCTAGGAAAAAAATGACCAAAGTTGCGGCAATATCAGCAACTAGAATTCCATAGATATCTCCCAAATGGTGAAATTGTCTGAATGTCAACATAGCTGCCATATATGCCATAACATATGCCATAAAGGTTAATCCCAATGACTGCCATTTTCCATATTTCGAATTCTTTGCTAAATGTGGGTTCATTTTCCTTTTATTTGTTTGCTGAGGTCATACATATGACTTAGAACATTATCAACTATTCTATGCACTATTTTGTATGGTAATAATCGGTTGAAGATAAAATAAGATAATCTATTCACTCTACCTGGAACGAGAATTGCTTTCTTTCCCAATGCATTAAGGGTCGCAGATGCAATGTCTGAAGGGTGTGAAGGAGTAATTTTCACAGCTGATAAAGTAGGACTAGAATTACGAAGTCCAGGAGTATCAATCATCCCAGGACAGCAAGTCAAAATATCCACCCCTTTTGGTTTCAATTCTCGATGTAGACTTCTTCCTAAAGTTAAAAGATAAGATTTGGATGCTGCATACGCAGCTATTCCAACTCCCCCATAATAAGCAGATAATGAAGATATAATTACAATTCCTAATGGCAAAGAATCATTTCTTCTATTCAAGATTTCATGAACAATCTGAGTTGGACATTGAACATTCAAATTAATTATTCTAGATAGATCTCTTCTCTCAAGGGACTCAAATAATGACACAGGTCCATATGCTGCATTAATGATAACAATTCTAATTCCACTTGAGACTATAATCTCTGTCACTTTATCCCATGTATCTGGCTGAGTAAGATCTAGTAAAAAGCTTGAAACATTGTTTATCTCTGGATCCAATTTTACTTCAGAAGCCAATCTTTCTAAAGCTTCAGAATTGTTGTCAACAAGAAATAATTGGGTAATATTTTTACTCCTTAAATTATATATAAATGCTTCTCCCAGTCCTTCAGCACAACCTAGGACTATTGCCGATTTTCCATATTTATCAGATAATCTTGACATCTTTGGAATTTGTGTGATTTGACATTAAAATAGAATTGAAGACTGACAGAATCTTTTCAGGTTTTCAGTCGTCTCTGTACACTCTGACAAATAATTTGTTCTTAGTTTCTGAACGAATGGAATAATTGAATGACATTAAAACTTTAGTGAACAAATCTCTTTTTAAAAACTAATCCAATGGATTAAAAGCAAATACTCTACCTTTTTTTGACACCCCTTCACTACTTATGAATAGTCTTCCTTTTTTATCAAAGCAAACACCTTCGATTTGTTCCATATGGTCTCTAACCAATTCTATATGTTTCACATTTCCATTAAGGTCAAAAACCACAAGTAGGTCTCCTCTTGCTGAAGTTACATATAGCAATCTGGTTTTAGGATGAAGAGATATCGCCGACGGTGAAAAACTTGATATTCTATCCTCTATCTTTTTGCTGACCTTACCAACATTATTCTCAAACCAACCTAATAGAGCATTATCTTTTACGACAAAAAGTGGATCAGTATTCAACTTCATTTCATCTAGTGAAAAAGTATAGACTGCTTTCCCTTTCTTTTTATCTTCACCAGTGAGTTGGGCTTGATCTTTACATGCTAAAAAAAGCACATTTGCTTTTTCGTCATATCCCATTCCTTCCACATTATTTTCATACCCTAATCTGGTCTGAAGTAACTCCATTTTCACCTCCTTACCTGGAGTGATGCGTCTTAAATCTCCTTTACTATTAGTAACAAAATAATCTCCATCTACATATTCTATAGCCTCATAGTCCCCAAATCTTTGGAATTTTATTTTTTCTTCAATCTTAGCATTCTCTGGGTTCAATAGGTACACATTTCCTAACTCATCATTGATGACAGCTAATTGTTTTGTTTCTTCCACATAACTAAGCCCTGAAATCTCTTTTAACACCATAGGCATTTTAAGTTCAAGGGCAGGTTTCTTTAAATTATATGGGAAATCATCATTTTTGAACCATTCTGCACTCCGGTTGATTAATGCCTCAGTATTGTCCTGTTCTGATTTACATCCAATTAATAGCAAGAAAAGTAATACATACAAAATCATATAGTTTTTAGACATCATTGAAATTATATCCTTTATTCATTAATGATTGACTTATGCAATTCTTCTAGACTTTTCCCTTTTGTCTCAGGCATCATAAATAAAGTATATATCAGTTGAAATACCATCATAGCTGCAAAAAAAGCAAAAATCTTCCAAGGATTGTCTCCTAAAATTTTTATTATCGGTAAAGTGAACGCTGTGATCAAAGCCGCAAACACCCAATGGACACCGGTTCCAAATGACTGTCCATAAGCTCTGATGTGATTAGGAAATATTTCAGAAATGAACACCCATATCACAGCTCCCTGACCGATTGCGTGTGAAGCAATAAAAGCAAAAACAAAACAGACTACAAGGATTCCACTTGCACCTGTCATGAATGCCCAGGCCAAAGCTCCTAATGTGAGAATGTATCCTATCGATCCATAGATCATCAGTTGTCTCCTTCCTGATCTGTCAATTAAATATACACCAAATAGAGTGAATATCAGATTAATCAATCCGACTCCTGTAGATGAGAGCAAAGCAGTGCTTGCTCCAAGTCCAGCCATTTCAAAGATTCGAGGCGCGTAGTAAAGCACAAAATTAATCCCTGATAATTGGTTAAAAAAAGCAAGCAAGAATGCTAAGAGCATGGGAAACTGATACTTCTTAGAAAAAATAGTCTCCGCCTTAGTTTCTAATACACTGTTTTTTATGTTTTGAATTTGTTTGGAAACATCTATACCTGGATTCAAGATACTTAGTAAAGATTTTGCTTCTTCTTCTCCTTTACCTTTTAGAATAAGCCATCTAGGACTTTTAGGCACTGTAGTTACCATTATACAATACAAAATGGCAGGAATAGCCTCTAGGCCCAACATTAGTCGCCATTGTCCAACTCCCATGAATTGACCTATCAAGAAATTTGCTAAAAAGGCAATCAAGATACCGAAGACAATATTGAATTGATAAAGTGCTACTAGTTTTCCTCTATCATTTGCAGGAGAGATTTCAGATATGTATGTTGGAGCTGCTACACTCGATGCACCTACTCCTATTCCTCCAATGAATCTGAAGAAAGAAAAGCTATAGGGATCCCATGCCATTGCAGAACCTAGAGCAGAAAACAAATAGAGAACTCCAATCCAAAATAATGTTCTTTTTCTTCCTAGCTTATCAGTGGGGAACCCTCCAAATAGGGCTCCTACCACCGTACCCCATAAAGCCATAGACATAATGAACCAAGAATGAAATGATGCACTTGTATTCCATAATTTTTGAATGGGCTGATCAGCACCAGAAATTACTGCCGTATCGAAACCAAATAAAAATCCCGCCAATGCAACAGTGAGAGACCACCACCAAAGCTTATTCTTCATATCACTTATCTTGATAACTGAAAGATGTGAAAAATTATTCAAACTGATCAGAATATTACTCACCTTTGATCCAGAAAAAGATTTATGACAAGATCTACTTCCAATTTCATAAAAATCATAGAATGTCCAAGGGATGCAATGCAAGGTCTACATGATTTCATTCCTACCTTGAAAAAGGCAGAATATATGCAACAACTCTTGTCAGTAGGTTTTGATACATTGGATTTCGGAAGTTTTGTTTCTCCGAAGGCTATCCCACAAATGAAAGACACCGCCCAAGTCTTAAGTCTACTTGACCTCTCTAAATCAAAAACTAAGCTATTAGCAATAGTAGCAAATGAACGAGGTGCAAATGATGCTTGTCAATTTGAAGAAATCGCATATTTGGGATATCCTTTTTCTATTTCAGAAACATTTCAAATCAGAAATGCTAATAGTACTATTGACAAGTCTTTGACAAGATTAAAAAAGATTAAAGAACTGGCCGCAAATCATAACAAATTGATGGTGGTATATATTTCGATGGGCTTTGGAAATCCTTATGGTGATGAATGGAATGTAGAAATAGTGCAAAAGTGGGTAGAAGTTCTAGCCGAATTAGAAATCAGCATTATTCAACTTTCTGATACTGTAGGAGTAGCTCGGCCAGAAAGTATTTCGTATTTATTCAGTGATCTTATTCCTGCGAATCCTGATATTGAAATTGGGGCTCATTTTCATACCACTCCATATACATGGCTTGAGAAAGTAGAATCAGCATATGAAAATGGATGCAGAAGATTTGATGGCACCATTAAAGGTGTTGGAGGGTGCCCAATGGCTCAAAATAACTTGGTAGGAAATATGCCTTCCGAACATTTAATCACTTTTGCAAAAGACAGAAAACTCGAAACAAATCTTGACTTCGATAATTATGCATTAGCAATGAAAATGGCAATGCAAATTATGTAATTCTCCTCTATGAAAAAATTCTTAAAATATTCTTCCATAACCCTTGTCGTTCTGGTTATTATACTCTTTTGTGCTGCTCGAATATTCAAGTATAAAGTGGATTATGGAATAGCTAAAGATCAAACAGAAAAACACCACATCAACTTCCCAAGCAACCAAGTTAAAGTGGCTCTTTTTTCTAAAACAACAGGTTTTAGGCATGGTGAAGCAATCGATGCTTCAAAACCAATGTTCTTTTCTTTAGCAACTAAAAACAACTGGTTTCTTTACGAAACAGAAGATGCTGGTTTTATAAATGAAGAAGAATTGTCTCAGTTTGATGTAGTTATATGGAATAATAGTACTGGAAAGTGTCTCACTGATGATCAACGAGTTTTACTTGAGAATTATATAAAAAATGGTGGCACATATATTGGCCTTCACGGAAGTGGAGATTTTTCCCATCATTGGGAATGGTACAGAAATGATCTTATTGGAGCCGTTTTTTCGCATCATCCTATCAAAAACCAGATACAAGAAGCGACTGCTAGGTTAAACAATAATGCAGATAGTACATTACTGTTCAATTTGAGTGGTAATTGGGATCATAGTGAAGAGTGGTATGTTTTCTACGATCATCCAGAAAAAAACGGATTTGAAGTTTTATACAGTATTGATGGCACTCAAATTGACCCCAATGGTAACATTCCGATACTAGAGTCAGGTAAAAATTTTGGAATGGGGGAAAATCATCCGATAGCCTGGTATAAAGAAGTAATCAAAGGCAAAACTTTTTACACTTCGATAGGTCATCAAGGAGTGGCGTATAGAGATCCAAACCTCATACAGATGCTAGAAAATGCAATAAAATGGGGACTTAAGGATTAGTACCCTTAGGGGAATTATCCACAGTTAACACTAAAATCCCTTTAGTATCTAAGACCTTTTTGTCCATGTCTTCGATCAAAACTCTGATGGGTTTATAAAGTTTATTATCAGTGATTTTTGCTAATTGGCCAATTCTTCGTGGCACCCAA
>Ga0055584_100001991_pt1 | contig 20076 bp, 15 predicted proteins | sample OSDHelmetaG_FD_58716 | JGI IMG/M metagenome (GOLD analysis project Ga0055584, IMG submission 58716) | Pelagic marine sediment microbial communities from the LTER site Helgoland, North Sea, for post-phytoplankton bloom and carbon turnover... | ecosystem: Environmental > Aquatic > Marine >...
GTAAAGGCCCAGCCGCGCCCGTCGCGCAGCGGATCGACCACCGTCACACCAATGATCTCTTCCAAACCCTTGAGTCGGCGCGCAATAAGTGTCCGATGCGCCCACGGGCAGGCGAGCGATACATATAAGTGGTAACGCCCCGCCGCCGCCGGGTAAGCAGAAGAGCCATCATCCGTTACCCAGTCGCGAAAGCGATCTTCTTGACGTTTGAACTCACCTTGAATTTCTTCGACCGTCGTCACATCGCTACTACCGCTCATACTCGCCTCCAATAGTCGTCTGTTTGTCTCTCGATTATATCCGCATGGCCGCTCTAGGCAATACGCAGTGCCGCAGATTGACAGCGCCCCAGCTCAATCCTATCCTCCTCTGCATTCGCCCCCGTATTTCTAGCGCACTACCAGGAGCACACCGCATGGCCCGTCCGTATCAAACGCTGTCGCAAACGGATATCGACCACTTCTTAGCCAGAGGACACGTCGTCGTGCGCAACTGCTTCGATCGCGCCTTCGCCAAAGAGTGGACCGACCTCGCCTTTAAACGCCTCGGCTACGATGCCAACGACGCATCGACCTGGCAAGAGGGCCGCGTGCACTTGCCCTCCATGAATCGCATCGCCATCCGCGAACTCGCACCCAAGGCCTGGGGCGCGCTCTGCGACCTAGCCGGTGGCCGCGAGCGCATCGCCGGCGACGAACCCGCGTGGAGCGACGGCCTCATCTGCAATTTTGGTCTGCGCGCCGACGAGCCCTGGCAGGCCCCCTCGGCACAGTGCCCAGGCTGGCACAAGGACGGCGATTTCTTCCGCCATTTTCTCGACAGCCCCGAGCAGGGCCTACTCACCATCGTCATTTGGTCCGACATCAAACCGCAGAGCGGCGGCACCTTTGTCGCCTGCGACTCCGTACCGATCGTCGCGCGCCACCTGCGCGCCCACCCCGAAGGACTATCCCCCGGTAGTTTTGGCGGCCTTATTGAACAATGCTCGGACTTCATCGAGCTAACGGGCGAAGTCGGCGACGTCGTCGTCTTGCACCCTTTCGTATTGCACGCCGCCTCCAACAACCCATCGGGCCGCGCGCGCTTTATCACCAATCCACCGATTTCACTCAAAGACCCCATGCAGTTCAAACGCGATGACCCAGACGAGCTTTCGCCCGTAGAACTCGGCGTGCTCAAGGGTCTCGGCGTAGAACAACTCGATTTTCACATAACGGGAGAGCGCGAACGCATCGTACCCGAGCGCATCAAGCGCCAGCAGGCCATGATGGAAGAACAGAAGAAACGACTGGCTAAAGCCGCTACCTAAGGGGACCACTTCACTCCATTATAAAGAGAAAAACAGCCCATGCCCGCCTATAAAAACGCGCTCTTTCTCATCGCCGACGACTGGTCGCGCCTGGCCGCCTGTTACGGCAACGACCGGATAAAAACACCGCGTATTGATGCCTTCGCCAAAGAAGGCGTCGTCTTTGACCACGCTTTCTGCACCTCGCCATCCTGTGCCGTTAGCCGCGCCTGCATCCTCACCGGACAGCACAGCCACACGCACGGCCAATACGGACACTGCCACGGCATACACGGCTTTCGCACCAGCGAACACATGAGTTCGACGCCGCAGGCGCTGCGCGCGGCCGGTTTTGCCACGGCCTGTATCGGCAAGAAACACGTCGAGCCCGAAACCGTCTATCCCTTCGAGCACGAGCCCCAGGTCAACTCGCGCAGCCCCGCCGATCTAGCCGCCGCCGCCCGCGCCTTTCTCTCCGACAACACGGACCGCCCCTTCTATCTGCACGTCGGCTTCTCCGATCCGCACCGCGCCGGGCGCGGCTATGCCAACGACAAGGTCTGGCGCGGCGTCACCGAAATAGTGTACAACCCCGAAGACGTTGTCGTGCCCGACTTCTTGCCCGACCTGCCCGCCATACGCGAAGACTTAGCCGACTACTACCAGGCCGTCTCGCGCTTTGACCACGGCATCGGCCTGCTCTTGGACGTATTGGAGGAATCTGGGCGCGCCGACGAAACGCTCGTCATCGTTACGACCGATCACGGCATGCCCTTTCCCGGCGCCAAAGCTTCGTTCTTCGAAAGCGGTCACCACTGCCCCTTTCTCATCCGCACCCCCGATCTCGCAACGCGCGGCTCGCACCACCAGGCCCTTATCAACTGGACCAATATCCGCCCGACCATACAGGACTGGTGCGGCGTGCCCGCTCCACAAGACCTGCCCGAGCGCTCGCTCATCCCCATCCTCGACCAGCCAGCCATCGACGGCTGGGACGAGACCTATTACTCGCATTGTTTCCACGAAATAATGGACTACAATCCCTACCGCGTGTTGCGCGGCCGCCGCTATAAATTCGCGCGCCACCTGGCCGCCGGCCTAGAGGCCCCTTTCCCCACGGACCTCTTCAGATCCACCAGTTGGACTGCCGTCCGCGACAACAACGTAGACCACATGGGCCTGCGCAGAACGCAGCACCTAACCCAGCGCGCTCCCGAAGAACTCTACGATTTAGAGCAAGACCCACAGGAAACAACGAACCGAATCGACGACCCTGCGCTCAAAGCCGTCGCCGTACAAATGCGACAAAGCCTACTCAACTTCAGGCGCCGCACAAAAGACCCCTGGTTAGAAGTAGATTTCCAACAAGGCCGCATAGACGAACTATAACATCTTTCTTCACGGCCCTCTCCTTCTCTTAAGGCGCATCCGAGTAGCACTCCAGCGAGTAAACGGCCAAGGGGGTAGGCAAAAGAAGGTTATTGCTGTCTGAGGCCCAACGGGCCGATTTGCAATGTTCTTCTTTTACCTACCCCCTTGGCCGTACCTACTCCCAATCTACTCCCAACGCACCTTCCCCAATATCTTTCCAATCTCCACCATATCGAACCGCTTCGCCAGAGCGCGAAATTCATCGGCCAACAAACGGCCATCCTCCCCCAGCTCAGCCAGCGGGCCTAGCACCGCATTGAGCTGCGTCACGCTATGCACCTTTACCGCTTCCTCTAATTTTTCATAGAGCACCTGCGGCAGCACGAGTTGCTCTATATCGGGGCCGCGCTTCTGCCCTAGAGCACGCGCCTTGGGCAGAGGGTCACCCATCTCAAAACGCGCCCCGAGCAAATGGGCTAAAGACGCATAAATATCTTCGGTGCGGAAAGGTTTATCGATATAACCGTCAAAACCCTCTTCAAGGAATTTTTTCCGCTGGTGCGCAAATGCCGAGGCCGTTACAGCAACCATTTGGGGACATCGCGCGCCCAACTTATCGCGCATATGGCGCATGGCTTTGTCTCCGCGCATCTGCGGCATGCGAATATCCATAAACACGATATCGGGCACCTGTTCCAACACGGCTTCAATGGCCGCCAGTCCGTCTTCGGCCAGCCGAACCTCGACGCCGATGCGCGCCAAAATTCGCCGCAGCACTTCGCGGTTCTCCAACACGTCGTCGACGACCAGCGCGACAAAGGTCATCCCTTCTTCTAAATGGCGCACGCGCGACCAGTCCCCTTCGCCCTTACCCGCAACCGCTTCACCCCCTAACGATGCCAGCACCAATTCAAATGAGAAACGCGTGCCTTTGCCCGGCGTAGACTGCAGATGCAACTCACCCCCCATCAGCCCGAGGTGCTGACGCGCAATGGCCAGCCCCAGCCCAGTGCCCCCCTTATCGACACCGGCCATTCCCTGATGGAAAGGCTCGAAAACAGTCTGTTGGATCTCCGGATCAATGCCCAAGCCCGTATCTGTCACTTCAAAATAATAGCGAGCGCTGTCGCGCTGTTCTACGCGCAATTCTACGTGGCCTTCGTCCGTAAACTTCACGGCATTGCCCAATAGGTTAATAAGCACTTGCCGCAGGCGGTTGGCATCGCCGCGCACGCGCGCAGTCTCGATCTCGGTCTCCACCCGCCAGCCCAGCCCCTGCTGGCGACAGCGCAGCTCAAACATCGTCGACAAGTCGCCGACAAACTGCTCTAAGGTGAAGTTTTCGAGCACCAATTCCTGACTGCCCGCTTCGATCTTACTGAGGTCGAGGATATCGTTAATTAGGGCCAGCAGATGGTCACCGCTGCGCTGAATGGCATCTATGGCATGGCGCTGGTCTTCGGACAGCCGCTCCTCTTCTCGCAAAAGTTGAGCATAGCCTAGGATCGCATTCATCGGCGTGCGGATCTCGTGGCTCATATTGGCGAGGAACACGCTTTTGGCCCGGCTCGAAGATTCGGCGGCATCCTTGGCTACCTGCAGTTCCTCTTCGGTCTGCACACGCTCGGCAATCTCGCGCTCCAGCTCCCGCGTGCGCACCTGCACGCTTTCCTCTAATGCGCCTATGCGCTCGTCGCGGTCGTCGGCCACTACCGTCAACTGTACGCAGGCCACCTCCGAGTTGTTGAGGTCGCGGTCGATGGCTTTCACCTGGAATACATACTGGCCAACTGGCAGATTTTCATAATAGACGCGCAGCTCGGTGTGGGCCGAGCTCCAGCCGATCTCGTACCCCTCGAGCTGGTGCACATAGAGCATGTCCTCCGGCTGCGTGCGAAAACTCATGCCGCGAAATTCGAACATCACTTGGCGCACAACCGTCGAGATCTCAATATCTGTATCGTCGCGGTACACTTGGTCAGCGACTACCTGTAGCACGCGCACTTTCGGCGCTATGGCGCTCGGCATGTAGCGCACCAAACCGTTGAGCGTAGCAAAGTACATATGCCCCGCACGGCTTTGTATTATGCGCCGCGTCGGTCCGATATGGGGCGAGCGAATCGTCTGAAAAGTCCAGCCATCGTACTGCACGACGCCGTGATCGGTACCAAACCACCAATAGCCGCGCTGATCCTTGCACAGACAGAGCACGCGGTTCTGCGCCAGACTGTCCCCTACCTCGATCGCGGTAATGCGCGCATCTTCGACTCGCACTATGCCCTCCAACGTCGCCGCCCACAGCTTGCCTTGATCGCCTTCGACCATTTCCTCTATGCTCTGCGTCGGCAACTTGTCGCGAAAAAAGGTCGGCTCTTGCCCTTCCACCCAATACCCTAAACCGCTGTCCGTCGGACGCCCATCTACCGAGCGTTGCGAAAACCACACTTCGCCAACTCTGATGATGATCGAGCTGATATAATTATACGTCGAGTGCGCTATTTCCCAGGTGCATAAGCGCTCGCTCTTTCCCTCTTGTAAGCGCAACAAACCCAGCTGTGTCGAAAAAGGCCCCGCGCTATATCCCAGATAGAGGCGTCCCTGCTCGTCTTCGCTTATCGCACTGACAGCGGCCTCAGCGGGCAGGCCCTCCAATTCGACGGCGACAAAACCTCCGGCATCAAAGCGGAAAAGACCGGAATTGCCGCCTGCCCAAACGGTGTCGTGCGCGTCGATATACACGACCATGCAGGATTCTAAATGAAGGCCGTGCTCCGGCCCGTATTCAAAGACATTCTCCCCGCCCCACATTTTGACGGCATTAGAGCCTTGGCCGGGGCTGCCGATGCGCCAAATCCCGCTCCACAGCCGACCCTGCGCATCTTCGCATAGCGAAAAAACATCGCTCAACGCCCTGCCCGCTATATCTATGGGGCGTATGGCATCGGCATCGTACACGCAGAGCCCGCCGCCCCAGGTCGCGAACCAGATCTGCCCCTCGCGATCCTGCTGGACCCCATTTACGATGGGATAGGGAAGGCCATCGGCCATCTGGAAATGGTGAAACTCGCTGCCATCATAGCAAAGAGCGCCCGACATGGAACAAAACCAAGGCCGTCCCTCGTCGTCGAGTTGGATCTTGCGCACGGGATCTTCGATCTCGCACATAAGCTCAAAGCGCTCGCCGTCCCAATGACCAAGACTCGACCCCCGCCCCATCCACAGTCCCCCGCTTGCGCGCGGAGCCACGGCGAAAGGCCCGCCTTCGCCAGCGAGTTTATATACCCCGCCCTCGCAACAAAAGAGGGCATAGGTAAAGGCAAACCACAGGCGACCGCGCTCGTCTTCGGCAATGCCCCAACATTCGATATTAGTGTAGTTGGGATCGCGTTGTATATCCTGGCCAACGGGCATATCGCGCAGGGACTGGCCGTCGAAGCAAGCCACCTCCATATGCCCACCAAACCAGATCTGCCCACGGCTATCGGCGTAGATAAATTGGCAAGGGCGGCGCGCTATTTCACCGTCGAAAGAGTGGAAACTCTGGCCGTCATACCAGCATATTCCCCCGTCATTCGTGGCAAACCACAAACGCCCCCGATCATCGCAGAGCAGCCCGTAAACCTGGTCGCCGCAGAGCCCATCGCGCGTTGTGAAGTTGCGAAACTCGCTGCCATCATAGCGCATAACACCGTTGGCGTGCGTAGCAAACCAGAGAAAACCAGCCGCATCTTCGGCTATGTGTTCAAAGCGGTGTCCGGCCAGCCCATCGGCAATCGAGTACGTGCGCCAGGTGCCTTCGCGGGAGAGAGGCGTAAAGAGTGGATTGCTCATGTGCGCTACAGAGGGCCTTTCAATGACAAATAATAAGAGTGCCTCGCGTGTACATAATATAGGGTGCAAAATAAAAAGCCCCTAAACGACGATATTTGACAGCTATCACCACTTCTTCTATCATGCAGACTCAACATAGACAGACGACCTATTTCCGACGGAGCGATCGACGTATGCACGCACGCACCTTGGGCAGCACGAGTATAGCAGTATCTGAAGTGGGCATGGGCTGCAACCGGCTGGCCGAAGCGGGGCAGCCCGCGCCATATTGGATCGACCTAGTGCGGGAAGCCGCCGACCTCGGCGTAACGATTTTCGACACGGCCGAAGCCTATCAGAAAGGTGGCAGCGAAGAAATTCTCGGCAAGGCGCTGGGCAACCGCGACGACGTCTATATCGCCACCAAAGTAGGCGGCAGCGCCGGCAAAGACTTTTCGCCCGAGCGCATAAAGGCGGCCTGTGAAACGAGCTTAAAGAGGCTGCGCCGCGACCGCATCGACATATACCAATTGCACAGCCCGAACCGCGGTGACATGGAAAAATACGCGTGGGCACCTGCGTTAGAAGCGCTGCAAAACGAAGGTAAAATTGGCCTGCGCGCCATCGCTGTCAACAGCGTCGAAGACGGCATTTGGCTCATGGAGCAAAACCTTGTAGAAGCGCTGCAAATCACCTATAACCTGCTCGACACCTCCGCGGCAGAAAAACTCTTCCCCCTAGCTAAAGAAAAAGGCGTCGCCCTGCTCTGCCGCCTGCCTTTGGCGCAGGGCATTCTCTCGGGCAAGTTCAAACCGGGCCAAGAAGTGCCCAACGACAACCGCGCCGCCCGCGCTAAAGAGCACATGCACGAACGCATCGAGCGCGCCGAAACACTCAAACCGCTCGGCGCCGAATACGAGGGCGGTCTGACGCGCTTGGCCCACCATTTCAGTCTGAGTGCCGACGCCGTCTCGTGTATTATACCGGGCGCGCGCACCAGCGAGCAGCTGCGCCAAAACGTCGAAGCATCGAACGGCGGTGCGCTGAGTGCGGAGTGGAAGGAACGAGTAGAAGCCGTGCGCAAGACGTGGAGCTAGGCCGCAGTTCGCGGCAAGAGAACCACATATGCCAGCGCAGAAATGCGCTATTAAACCGAGCTAATTTGCACCCGACTAGGAGGTAGTATCATGCGCCTGCGCACTATAGGGACAGCCCAAGTCTCCGGACTCTGTATCGGCGGCAACCCCTTCTCTGGCTTTTCGCACCAGAGCCCCGAACGCAACCAAGAAATGCTCGACTACCACACGCCCGAGCGCATCCACCACGTGCTCAACAATGCCGAAGAAAACGGCATCAATACCTTCTTTGGCCGCACCGACGACCACGTCTTCTCCGTGCTGCGCGACTATTGGAATGGGGGCGGAAAAATTCAGTGGTTCGCGCAAGTGTGTATCGAGCGCGGCGATGCAGACGCCTGGCGCAAATGGCTCGACGGGGCGATCGAATTGGGCTGCACCGGCGCCTATATCCACGGCGGCGTAGTCGACAACTGGCACGCCAGCGAGCGTTGGGACCTCTTTGAAGAAGCACAGCAGCGCATGAGAGAGGCCGGTATAGTCAGCGGCTTTGCCGCGCACCAAGCGCCGGTGCACGCGTGGATACGCGACAACATAGAGCCCGATTTTCAAATGTGTTCCTATTATAACCCGACGGATCGCTCGCGCGACGCCCACCACAAGGGCGAGGGCGAGAGATGGGAAGACGAGGATCGCCAGGCCATGCTCGACGTGATCGAGACCATCCCGCGCCCAGTAGTCCACTACAAAATTTTCGCCGGCGGCAACAAGCCCATAAAAGAAGCCTTTGAGACACTGGGCCGCTCCATGCGCGAAAACGACGTCGCTCTGATCGGAGTTTTTCTCAAAGACGATCCCGATATGATCGCCAAAGACGTGGATTTATTCTACGAGCACGTGGAGGGGGTGCTGGCGTAACAATAAGAAGCCATAATTGGCATAAATGCATGGAGTGCGTAGTTTTTGACGCGCTGGTGCTACCTCACCGTATCACCAGTGGCTCCATCGCATCACACGCCTCTCTCCAGCACGCGCGTGGCGCGCTTTTAGCTTGCGCCCGTGCCACAGACTAGTTTCTCTACGCAGTATCCAAAACGCATACTATGATGAACGAAGAGCAATACCAAAAAGGCATCGAACAATTCGCTGAGATGGTCGGCCGCGATTCTATCGACGCGCTGCGCGAACGCTTCCAGGCCCTTTCGCCCGATTTCGAACGCGCTGTCATGGGTTTTATCGGCGGCGAGGTCTGGTCGCGTCCCAACCTAGACTTGCGTACGCGCAGCCTCTGCAGCATTGCCATACTCACGGCCTTAGGCCGCATCAACGCCCTCGACCTCAACTTGCGCATGGCCATTAACAACGGCGCGACAAAAGAGGAAATCGTCGAAGTCTTCTTCCAAGTCGCCATCTACGCCGGTTTTGCCGCCGCTTGGGACGGGCTGACCCGCGCCGACCAAGTCTATAGAGAGATGGAGAGCGAGTGAGCACCACCGCACAAGACCAAGGACTCGATTTCGAAACAGGACTGACACAGCTGGGTTATGACGCCTTCCGCCCCGGCCAGCGCGAAGCCGTAGAAACGCTGCTCAGCGACGGCCGCCTACTCCTAGTCGCTCCCACCGGCGGCGGCAAAAGCCTCACGTATCAACTGCCAGCATTCCTCCTGCCGGGCACGACGCTCGTCGTCTCACCCCTCATTTCCCTTATGCACGACCAGGTCCTAGCCCTCGAAGAGCGCGGCATGGCCGCCACCTATCTGGCTTCTACGCTCGATGCCACAGAGTTGCGCCAGCGCATGCAGGACATCACCGAGGGGCGCTACAAGATCGTCTACGCCGCCCCTGAGCGCCTCGTCCATTCTAGCTTTCGCTCACTGCTACGCGATTTAAACTGCCCGTTAGTCGCCATCGACGAGGCCCACTGTATCAGCGAATGGGGCCATGACTTCCGCCCGGAGTACATGCAAATCGGCGATCTGCTCAAAAGTCTGCCACAAGCGCATGTACTCGCCTGCACGGCTACGGCCACGCCCATCGTACGCGACGAAATACTCGACCGCTTAGGCCTGCCACCCGAAACGCCGCAGTTAGTCCGCGGCTTTGCGCGCCCCAACCTATCCCTGCGCGTAGCCGAAGCCAATAGCCGCGCCGAGCGCAACCGCCGCATCAATGCCCTTTTGGAAGAAACGCTCGTCAAACCCGGTGCTGGCAAGGGTACGGCCATCGTCTACGCTGCCACGCGCAAAAACACCGAAGAAGAAGCCGCGCGCTTAGCCGGCGAAGGCTGGCGCAGCGAAGGATACCACGCCGGCATGGAAGGCGAGCAGCGCGATGGCGTGCAGCGCGCCTTTGCCGCCGGCCAGCTCGAAGTCGTCGTGGCGACGAACGCCTTCGGCATGGGCATCGACCGCGCCGACGTGCGCGCCATCGGCCACCTAGCTCCTCCCGGCTCAGTAGAAGCCTATTACCAAGAGGTTGGCCGCGCAGGCCGCGACGGCGAAGATGCCGCCTGTCTCTTGCTCATAGGCCCCGGAGATATGGCCCTGCGCCGCAATCTCATCGACCGCGACCGCGACCGCGATCAGGAAGCGGCTCAGCACAAGTGGAATATGTTTCTGGAGTTGATGCGCTGGTCCGAAGGCGGCTCCTGCCGCCACGACGCCATCCTGCGCTATTTCGGCGACGAGGACGAGGTGCTCTCCGGATGCGGTCGCTGCGATATTTGCCAGCGTCTCACAGAAGAAGAAGAAATTGACCCCGAAGAGGTGAGTGTTATCGTGCGCAAAGCGCTCTGCGCCGTGGCGCGCCTGCACGGTATTTTTGGCCTACAAGCAGTCGCCAAGCTCCTACACGGCACCCAAGACAAAAAGCTGGTGCGCGCCGGTTTCAAAGAGACGCGCTCCTGGGGCATGCTCAAGGAATACGACGAGCGCTGGATCTTACAGCTCTTACGCCGCTTAATTACGGCCGGATGGGTCGACTTCCACGGCGGCGACCGCCCCCTAGTCGTGCTCACAGAGGCCGGCAACGAAGTCATCCACGAAAAACGCCCCGCGCGCCTCTTGTTGCCGCCTCGGCCCGAGGCCACCGGCCCCATCCCCGGCACCCGCTTCAAGTCCAAGGTGCGCCGCACCGACCCCACGGTAGATTTGGACGCCGCCGCTCTCGACCTCTTCGAAGAGCTGCGCCGCCATCGCATGGAAGTCGCCCGCGACGAGCACGTGCCGCCCTACGTCGTCGCCTCCGATCGAACCCTGCGCGACATCGCCCTCCTGCGCCCGATTTCTATCGACGAGCTAAAGATGGCGCACGGCATCGGTCCATCTAAAGCCGAAAAATACGGTGACGGCTTTCTGCAAATCGTGCGCCAGACGAGCTGAGAACGAGGTGTGCACAAACCACCCTCTACCTCATCTGCAAAACCCAACGCATTAACTCTATACTGAGCAATAGCTCTGCAAAAAACAACCGGCTCAGTACGGGTCATAATCATGTGCCATAACGCGGACAAAGCGCTCTGCTACAACCACGCTTATCTACTTTCTTTGCAGAGTTATAGTGGCGGCGGGATTCCGCGCATCTAAAACTTCTGCTTTCCAAGGCAATTTGCATTACATATAATGAGTTGAAAATCGCTATATACTGCGTTGGCGAAATGTCTAAAATCCCGACTCCGCGGCGCTCATCCAATGATAGCCAATGGCAGAATTTCAACGAGGACACAGCATCGAACTAAAGGTGCCCAGCGATCTCAACTACGAGCGCATTGTGCGCGCAACAGCAAGGTCCGTAGCACAGCACATGGGCTTTGCACAGGACCGTATCGACGCGCTGGGCACGGCCGTGGGCGAGGCATGCAGCAATGCCATAAAACACGGCAACCGCAGCGCCAAAGAGCTCTCGGTGCAGATTCGTTTCGATATGCAAACAACTGGTCTGTTAGTAGAAATAACGGACTTTGGCAAAGGTTTTACTCCGCCGCCTTCGCCCGATATCGCAGCGCAATTGACCGCCAGCCAAGAGCGCGGTGGCTGGGGCATCTATCTAATGCAAAAACTCGTCGACCAAGTGAGTTTCCATATAAACGAGCAGGGCGAGCACCTCACGCGCCTGTATCTCTTCCGGAAAGACTCGCAGTGCGCTAAGCAGGGGGATGGCCATTGATTGAAAATCGCATTGATACAACAACCGAACGCGTGAACGACGTAACGGTCATTACAATTTTGGGGGATCTGAATGCCGCTGTCCAGGAACAGGTAGACGCGACCTACGCAGCAGCTATCGCCGACGGCACCAGCAAAATAGTCATCGTCTTCCGCGCCGAAGACCACATCAACAGCGCCGGCATCGGCTTGCTGATCGGCCTAGTCATGGAATGCCGCAACGGCGCACGCGCGGTGCATTTTGTCCACCCAGCAGAACACTTTCGCAAAATATTCGACATCGTCGGCCTGAGTCGTTACGCGCCCGTGTTTTCCACCCTCGACGAAGCGCTGGCCCATTTCGCCTGAGCGCCGATTGGAGCGGCCTTACCCGATGACATCGCACGCCGAACGCGAATTAGAGCGCCGTCTCTTCCACCTGCAGGCCCTACACGATATAAGCAGGGAAATTGCCCCTCTGCAAGATATAGCGCAGATACTCAGAGTGGCCGCCATGACACTGGCCGGCGTTCTCGGTGCATCCACCGCCGCCGCTCTCAGTCGTTCGGCGGATATAGCCACCGTACAAGTGCACTTCTCCCTGGGCCTCGACCGCGATTGGCACCGCAATCTAGGCGAACCCAGTTTCACTGAAGAAACGTTTTTTAGTGCAAGCCTCGACACCCCCTTTGGCACGCAGCTGCGACAAGCGCAGATAGAGATCTGGATGGGGTTTCAACTGGATGAGGGCTTGGCGCTCGGCCTGGGCTTGGGACCGCGCTTAGCGGCAACACCTTATGGCGAGGAAGATCGCCAGCTATTGGAAACGATCCGCCTGATGGTGCGCCAGGCACTGATCAACGCCCAACTCTACGAAACCCAGCGACGAACCAATGTCGATTTACAGCGGACCAACCAGAAGCTGGCCGCCGAGGTGCAGGATCGCACCGAAGCCCTATCGGCCGCCTACCAAGCGCTGAGTGACACAGATGAAGGCGAGCGTTTTATCGGCGAGAGCGCGACTATGCGGCAAGTCTATATCCAACTCGAGCAGGTCGCCCCCACCGATCTGACCGCGCTAATCCAGGGCGAGACCGGCACCGGCAAGAGTCTGATCGCCCGCATTCTGCACCAGCTGAGTCCGCGCCGCGACAAACCCTTTGTCCACGTCAACTGCGGTTCGCTGCCGCCGAATCTGGTCGAGAGCGAACTCTTCGGACACGAGAAGGGCGCATTCACCGGCGCGGCTTCTCGCCGCATCGGCAAGGTCGAACTAGCGCGCGACGGCACGCTATTCTTAGATGAAATCGGCGATATGCCTCACGAGGCGCAGGTCAAGCTGCTGCGCCTGCTCGAAGAGCGCACCTTCGAACGCGTCGGCGGCAGTACCACACTCACATCGCAGGCGCGGATCATCGCCGCGACCAATCGCGACCTGGAGCGAGAAGTCTCTGCGGGGCACTTTCGCCAAGACCTCTACTTCCGCCTGCGCGTTTTTCCGCTGCACCTGCCGCCACTGCGCCAGCGCCCAGAGGATATCCCGCTATTGGCACAGAGCGCCGTCGAAACGTTCAGTCGCCGCCTCAATCGCTCCACGCCCATCATCGCCCCGGCCGCCGTCGATTTTCTGTGCCAGTGCACCTGGCCCGGCAATGTGCGCGAATTGGAACACCTATTGCAGCGGGCCGTGCTGGTGTGCCGGAGCGGCCGCATCGAAGTGCGCGATATCGACGCGGCACCGAGCCCGCGCGCAGAACAAATACCCACCAGCGACTTCACCTCCCTGGCCGAAAGCGAAAAACGCCATATCCAGCGCGCGCTAGAACAGACGAACTGGGTCGTATTCGGCGAGCGGGGTGCCGCGCGTCTACTCGATATCAATCCGCAGACGCTGCGCTATCGCATAAAAAAACACGGACTGGTGCGATCGTCTTAACTGTTAATATTAACAATGATTGTTAATATTAACAGTTTTTCTAACTGATTGATTTTAATGGCTGCATTGATTTATTGTTGTCAATATTAACAGTTTCTATCTTTCTGCCCTTTTATAAATCCATGCACATATCCTAAGTAAGCTAATTATAAACATATACTTGCTGTAATTGCAGCACGTGCGGCACGCCCTTTGCAATAAAATTGGAGAAAGACGCATCCAGCCCTTGAGATAAAAGCACATCCGAGTACACCACACCAGTCATCGGGAGAAGCACCATGAGCGCAGAGGACCAGCAGACACCCACCGACAATCTCGACGCCCTCCAGGACGTCAACCTGAACTTTTCCTTCCGCCTCGGCAGCACGCGAAAAACACTAGACGAACTCACCGAATTGGGCGAGCAGAGCCTGGTCGAGTTGGACCGTTTGGTCGGCGACCCCATCGAAGTACTGGTCAACGGCAAGCTTTTTGCCCGCGGCGAGGTCGTCACTATTAGCGAAAGTTTCGGCGTGCGCCTCACTGAAATTCTCCGTCCACTGGAGGGCTAGGCCAATGAGCGCTGAACAGACCGCCATAGACGCAACGCGCCTGGAGCACAAACGCGCGGCCTATGCGCATATGGGCGATGTGCATGTACATATCGAGGTGGAATTGGGCCGCAAGTCTGTGCCACTACACGAGGCGTGCCAACTGCGCGAACAGGACATCATCGAGCTGGACAAATTGGCCGGCGAAGCCTTTGAAATGCGCGCCAATGGACACCTCTTCGCCGTGGGCGAAATCGTCGTTATTTCCGATTTGATGGCCTGCCGCATTACGCAGTTTGTCGAACAGGCAAGGGGGGAATAGAGATGGCAAAAAAAGAGCAGAGCCAAGCACAAACGTGGATGCCACCTGCCCGCGCCGGCGAAGCGGCGGCACAACACACGCCTTCCTATCCCTCGTTTAGCAGTGCGCAATCCCCACAAGCCGATATGAGCACCGCCGTCCATCTCGATCCCGAAGGCAGCGCCGCCCAATTGGTAACAGCGCTGCGCAGCAGCGGCAACGATGCCCAACTCAACCAGTTTTTCGCCGCCCTGCGCCAGCGACTCGAAGGCGCGGATTTGACTAGCCCAGACAATCCCCTGCACGAGCGCCTGGTACAACTCGAAACCACCGTAGAGGAACTGGCTGCAAAGCTATCCAGCGCAGAGCGCGCAGCGGCAGCGCCGCACGAAGCGGCCGTGGCACGCGTGCAGCAGCTAGCCGCAGAGCGACCTGAAAGCGTCGCCCGCCAGGTGCGCTCCGCCTTTGCCGTAGAGAACGAACAAAAAGACCTGAAAAATGCGGCTATACTCTTTGTCTCGCTCGGCGAGGAGTTAACATCGCAAGTAATGAAGTATTTGTCCGACGCCGAAATCGAAGACATCTCCGCAGCACTTACCGAGACGGGAGCCAGCGCCGAGGAACAACTACGCATACTCGAGGACTTTGAAAAAGAACTGCTGGCCAGCAATTGGTACGTCGGCGGCGGTATGCGCTTTGCACGCGGCGCGCTGGAACGGGCAGTGGGTCCGCGGCGCACGCAGGAAATCATCGGCCGCGTCGCCTCCAAGGGCTCGTCGGGTTTCTACATGCTCAAAGACGTCGCCCCCGACCAGATCGCCCCCTTCATCAGCCACGAACACCCACAGACCATCGCCCTGCTGCTCTCGCAATTAGAAGCGGCACAGGCTTCGGGCATCCTTGCACAATTGCCCGCGCACATGCAAGCCGACGTGGCCTATCGCATCGCCACCTTGGAAAACATCACGCCCAACGTCCTCCGCCAGATTGAGGAAGTCTTGGAGCAATCCCTGCGCGATATCCTCGGAGGCAACCAAGATGTCGGCGGTCCAAAAGTCGTGGCCGATATGCTCAATATGACCGGCTCTTCCATCGAAAAGAGCGTGCTCGATCAGATGGATGCTCAGGGTCCAAAAGTCGCCGAGGCCGTGCGCAATTTGATGTTCGTCTTCGAGGATATCGCCAAACTCACGGATCGGGAAATTCAGACAGTCCTGCGCGAGGTCGACCAGAAAGATCTGGTCGTCGCCCTCAAGGCTTCCAGCGAAAAACTCAAGGACAAAATTCTCGGCAATATGTCCGAGCGCGTGCGCGAATTCATCGCGGAGGAGATGGAGTTCTTAGGTCCCATGCGCCTGAGCGAGGTAGAAGAAGTGCAGCTGCGCATTGTGCAACAGGTGCGCCAGCTCGAAGAACAGGGCGAGATCACCATCGTGCGCGGCGACTCCGACGACGAGTTCGTATAGACGATTAAAAATTAGCGAGGAAAATGACATGGCTGACAAATTACCCGAGTTGCCCCAGGACGAAGTTAACGACCTCCTATCCGGCGAAGAAACCACATCCACAGAAGCATCTATCTCCCAAGAGGAAATAGATGCAAAGCGCTCCTCTTTAGAGAATAACCCGTCGCATCAGCGCATTATCAACTCGTACGACTTCAAACATCCGGCGCGCGTCAACAAAGACCAGTTACGCACGCTAGAAAACCTGCACGACAACTTTGCGCGCTTGCTCTCTTCGACCTTTTCCGGCGCCATGCGCGCCGTTGTCGACGTCGATACCGCCTTTGTCGATCAGACCACCTACGCCGAGTTCATCGCAAGTCTGTCCAATCCCTCGTGCTCATATGAATTCACGCTGGGTCCGACCAGTGGCCGAGCCATTATCGACTTTGCCATGCCCGTAACTTTTGCCTTTGTCGATCGCATCTTCGGCGGCCAGGGTTCGTCAGAGGGCGTTGACGCGCGGCAAATGACCCCCATTGAAATTGGCGTTATCAATCGCATCACTAAACGCGTTATCGAAGATATCGAAGCGACTTGGGAGCCGATTCTACCCGTCGAAATTACCGATATCGAGCTGGAGACTAATCCGGAGTTTATGCAGATTACCGCCGCCAACGAGATCGTTATTCTGCTGGCTTTTGAGGTCAATAGCACCAACGCCTCCGGTCTGGTGAGCCTGTGTTATCCCTTCTTCACCCTCGAAGCCATCCTGCCACTCTTGGGCCAACAAAACTTCGTGCGCGGCAACAATGAACAGCGCCGTATCCCCAAGCGCCGCGACAAACTCGGCCCCCTGCCGCTGGACGTGCTCGGACCAACGCCCATCGACCTCAACGTCGAGATGGGCCAGGCGCAAATGCCCCTGTCGAAAGCCAATGCCTTACAGGTCGGCGATATTATCGAAATGGATAGCCGCACCAGCGATCCCTGCGTCGTCTACGTCGACGACAAACCCAAATACTACGCCCAGCCCTTTGCCGAAGATGGAAAATACTGCGCCGAGATCGACGGCAAATTCCCCCGCGAGCTCTACAAAGAGCGCGGTATTTCCTAAAGGATTGGCATGCAGGTACAAAAATGGATGCCGCCCAAACGCGGCGAGCGCTCGGTCGTGGCAATGATCACGCCCTATCCCTCCTTTGTCGCTGATTTTGTCGACGATGAGATGGTAGAAGAACCGGCCGTGCCCCCCCCATTAGAAGGAATGTCGCAAGAGCTCCACCCCGATACGCCACTCGGCTATCTCTTTCACCATCCAGAGAAAACCACAGACCTGCTGCGCACACTCATGCACGAGCAAGCCGAAGGACGCGCCGCCACACTGTGGGCAAAAATCAGCCCGGCACAGGTGGGGGCACAGTATCTCATCGCCCTCGGCCAGCAGACGGCTGGCCAGGTGTTGGGCTTGCTCACGCGCGGCGAAATCGACCTAGTCATGGAGGCCATCGGCACAACGCCCGGCCTGCCGCACCGACGCGCCGAAGATATCATCGACCTAGCCTATCGCCGGGTCCAGGGGGGCGAATACCAGCATATGGGTGCCGAAATACTCGCACGCGCTCTGACCGAATATGCCCCCGTCGACGACGAGACGCGCCAGCACTTAGTCAGCCGCGAATTCGACCTCCAGCACTTGGCCGACATGCCCCCCGACCAACTGGCACCACTGCTCATTCCCGAACATCCGCAGATCATCGCCGTCGTGCTCTCGCAACTGCCACCCGAAGCTTCTGGTCGCATCCTAGACCATCTGCCCGAAAGCCTGCGCACCGAAGCCGGCCAGCGCATCGCCACCCTCGAAAAGGTCGATCCAATCGCACTCGTAGACCTAGAGCGCATCGCCACCCGCGTGGCCTATTGGGAACAAACACACGATGTTGGCGGCATCGAAATAGCCGCCGAAATACTCAATCGCAGCGGTGCATCGACAGCCAGCTCTGTGCTTGATGCCATCGAACAGAAAGATCCCAATTTAGCCGCAGCCCTGCGCCGCTTGTCGCTGGGCCAAGCCCTGGAGCGCGTGCGCGATTTTGCCATGGCCATGCAGACGGCCGAAGATTTGCACAAAGTATTGGCCGCCCTGCGCGAAGAGCTGGTGCGCCTAGGGCTGCACCTAACCGCTTTGCACATACACGCAATACAGCCGGAACAAAACTCGCTCGAAGTCATCGGCGCCAGTGGCCGCGAAGAAGCGCCCTTGTACATCGTCGATATCAGCGACGAAACACTCTGCCATCAATATATCACACAGTGGCGCAGCAGTTTTGCCTGGTTTCACGAGTTGGGCGACGCCGACCGCGCGCTGTGGTCAGAGCAAAATGCAGACAACAACGCACTGACCTGGGGAGCCGATATTCCCTGCAACAACGGCACGCTGGCTCTGGCCGGCCCGGATGACTTCTCCGATTCCGGCATCGACCTGATGGAATTTTCCGAGGTAGTCGACCTGGCCTTTGCCCGCTTTAGCGATTTTCGCACCGCCGCCGAGGCGCAGCAAAAACTCATCGCCGAGTTGGAGGCGACCAATGCCGACCTGCGCGAAGCCAAGGACACAGCCGAGCTAGCCAACCAGGCCAAGAGCCAGTTCTTGGCTAATATTAGTCACGAAATCCGCACACCGATGAACGCCATCCTCGGCTACGCGCAGATCCTCGAACACCACGCCAGCCTCGAACCCGACCAGCGACAGGCCGTGCAAACGATACAGCAGAGCGGCAACCACTTACTCAAGCTCATCAACGAAGTACTGGACTTGAGCAAAATCGAAGCCGGACGCATGGAGTTGCACGTCACCGACTTCGACCTGGCGCATTTGTTGCACAGCATGAGCACTATGTTCGAGCTGCGTTGCCGCGAAAAACAGTTGAGCTGGCATCTCAAAGGGCTTGAAACGACCACGCTACCCGTGTGCGGCGACGAGAGCAAACTCATGCAGGTCTTTATCAACCTGCTGGGCAATGCCGTCAAGTTCACTGGTAAGGGCGAAGTGTCGCTGGAAGTGCTTCACTTAGATGAAAACCGCTATCGCTTTGTCGTCAGCGACACGGGGCAGGGCATCAGCCCGCAGGATCAGCAGCGCCTCTTCCAGGCCTTTGAGCAGGGAACCGCTGGCGTGGAAAAAGGCGGCACGGGATTGGGGCTGGCGATTTCACAGCGTATCTTGTCGCTGATGGACAGCCAATTAGAGCTGGAGTCAACGACGGGGGAAGGCGCGCACTTTTCCTTTGAAGTCTACCTGCCCACAGCAGGTCATATCGACGCGACCAACGATCTGGAACAGTGGGAACGCGTTGATCACCTACCCGCAGGCGTTGCGGTGCGCGCGTTGGTCGTCGACGATATCGAAGCCAACCGCCAAATCTTGGCGCAGTTTCTCGAAGTGATCGGCGTCGAGGTGGAAATAGCCACCAATGGCCGCGAAGCCGTCGAGGCCGTGCAGCGCCAGCAACCCAACATCGTCTTTATGGATATCCGCATGCCCGTCATGGACGGCATGGAGGCCATGCGCCAGATCAAGAAGGAGGCCAGCCAACTGAAGGTCGCCGCCGTCTCGGCTTCGACCTTCGAACACGAGCGCCAGGAGTACCTGGCCGCCGGCTTCGACGCTTTTATCGCCAAGCCCGTGCAGACAGCCGAACTCTATAGCGGCCTGGCACAGCTACTAGAAATAGATTTTGAATTCGCCCTGCAAGACGAGGACGACGCGCCGGTAGAAACGGTCGATCCAAAGCAAGTGACGCTGCCAGCAGGCCTGCATGCGCAACTGCTCTCGGCCGCTGAGTTGGCCCAGGTGACGACACTGGAGCAACACCTGGACGCCATGGCCGAGTTGGGTGCAGATGCTGCGACGCTGGCACGGCACCTGCGCCAGCTCTGTCAGGATTTTCAATTCGACGAAGTCGCGGTGCTGCTGGAGCAAGTCGAACTATCCGATTGAAATGGAGCACAGCATGGAACCGAACCAACTCGACTTAACAGGCGCACAAGTACTCATCGTCGACGACAACCCCGTCAACCTGAAAGTCCTGCGCCAAGTCCTCGAAGACGAGGGCTATAATATCCTCATCGCCACCAACGGCCCCAATGCGCTCAAACTGGCTGCACAGGCCCAA
>Ga0055584_100001992_pt1 | contig 20062 bp, 11 predicted proteins | sample OSDHelmetaG_FD_58716 | JGI IMG/M metagenome (GOLD analysis project Ga0055584, IMG submission 58716) | Pelagic marine sediment microbial communities from the LTER site Helgoland, North Sea, for post-phytoplankton bloom and carbon turnover... | ecosystem: Environmental > Aquatic > Marine >...
AGAGTTGGTGTGTGTGATTCACCTGAAAGTTATACTTTGAGAATAAATCCACATAAGTTTAAGCAAAAAATAATTTTCATTGGAGGTGATATGGAGCGCAGTCAGGATTTTTTGCAACAAGCAGTAAATCCGAAACAAGTGGCTAAATGGTGCTTCGGAGATGTACATTTCGACATTTGTCGAGTGTCATACGATAAAAAGCAAGAATTGATAGAAGGTAAAAAAACTTTCAACTTCTATGATAATGCCATCAAAAGCATGAAACTATTGAAGAAAGTCAATCCTGATATTCGCTTTTGGGCAACAATGAAAAGTGATTATAATGGGTATGGACATGAAAATAATTTGCCTGACTGGATTTGTGATTATAAACCCACGACTGGATTTGATTGTGACAAATATGCTGGATTTTTGGCTGACTATTTAGAACTGATGCAAAACAACGGAGTTCGCATTCACTATTTAGCAGTTGCAAAAGAATGGATACATGTAGTGACCGCTGAAAGGGCAAAGCAAACTATCCTCAGATTAAATTCAATCTGTAAACAGCGGAAAATACATAAACCTTTGTATGTAGATCCTGCTAGTTGGGGAGTAACACAAGGTGCGGCATTTGTTAGACAAGTGGATAAGATAGGAAGTCAGGGTTTATATTATGGTTTTTCTACTCATAATCTGAATAAGAAAGAGCATAGTAAATTTCTGTATGAAGATTTCGTATCAGCAGTGTCGCATTGTGGCAAGTATGCATTTGCTGATGAGACTGCAACTGGTTCAGGAGGACGAACACATGGTGAAGAGCCTGATAATATAGATCACATCTTGAATGCTTATCGCGAGAAGACGGAATTTTATCACGATGGTATTCAAGGGGAACTCTTTTTCGAACCATTCTCGAGAGGGGTTAGTTCCGAGACACGCTCCATTTACTTTAAGAAGAATGGTCAGGCCAAGAGAATGCGTTCTTATTATGTTATGCGGCATTTTGTCAATAGCATTGCTGGAAAAGGGATGTACTACGTACCGTTTTATACTGAGGATGCCAAGAAAGAAGTGTATGCTATGGCATTTACTAATGGGGAAGAACTATTTGTAACGATAGTAAACCAGTATGACGGTTTACAAAGTAATGTTTCTATTTCATTGCCAAATGATTATCAGGTGGGAACAGTCAAAAGATGTATCTTTGAAAAAACGTTTTCTATATTAGGAGAAGAAGACCAAATTGAGGGAGTTAATTCTTCTGTTACTTTCAATCTCCCAGCGAAGAGTATAACATTTTTGTCTTTCAAGTTGTAACTCTTTTTATCTCAGACATCGAATACTCACTTCTGTGGAGATATTCTCTGACGGATTAATTCTTACAAAGGTTCAATATCAAAAGAATATTCTTTTGATATTGAACCTTTGTAACTTCATTAGAGATTAAGCTATCTTGCTTAATCTTATTTCTTTAGATATTCGTTGATTTCATTTGCTACCTTACGTCCATCAGCAATGGCTCTCACAACAAGACTAGCGCCATGAATCGCATCACCAGCAACAAAGACATTTTCAGGATAGGTAACTTCGGGGTTCTTAAGGAATCCCATAGCTAATAAAACTAAATCGCATGGGATTGTTTCTTTTTTACCCGTTTTACGCATCTCTGGTCGTTTTCCATTTTCTGCCGGTAGCCATTCTATTTCCTCAAGTTCTGCAGCGACCACTTTTCCATTTTCTCCAATGAACTTATTAGTAGTGATGCACCATTTACGTTCGCATCCTTCTTTATGCGATGAAGTGGTTTTTAGAACTATTGGCCATTGAGGCCATGGTGTCTTAGGGTTCATTCCCTTAGGTGGTTTGGGCATAATCTCGACTTGAGTTACACTTTTACATCCATGACGGTTTGATGTTCCGATACAATCAGATCCAGTATCGCCACCACCGATAACTAAGACATGTTTATCTTTAGCACTGATCTTTTCAGAAGCTTTAAAAGTTTGACCTGCAAGTACTCTATTCTGTTGCGATAACAGTTCAAGAGCAAAATGTACTCCTTTTAGTTTTCTCCCCTCGATAGGTAAGTCACGTGGAATCTCAGCACCAGTACATATGCAATAGGCATCAAAACCTTTAGGAAGTTTCTTTAATGAGACCGGTGTATTCATCTTTAACTTAATACCTTCTTTGACTAGTATATCGACCCTACGATCGATAACCTTTTTGTTGAGTTTGAAGTTAGGAATACCAAATCTGAGTAGTCCACCCACTGCTTCTGCTTTATCAAAAAGCGTTATGTCGTAACCCATTTGATTTAATTGGTCAGCAACGGCCATTCCAGCAGGACCAGAACCTATGACAGCCACTTTCTTTCCATTGCGATTTTCTGGAATATGTGGCTTCACATATCCTTCTTGAAAGGCCATTTCTGCAATAGCAGCTTCATCTTCGCGAATGGTTATTGGTTCATTGCAAGACAGTTTTAGTACACAACTTGGTTCACATGGAGCTGGACAAATGCGTCCGGTAAATTCAGGAAAATTATTTGTGGCATTAAGCAATTTATAAGCCAATTCGTAATCTCCTTTATATATCGCATCATTCCATTCCGGGGGCTTATTGCCAAGAGGGCAAGCCCAATGGCAGAAGGGGACACCACAATCCATACAGCGCGATGCTTGAAGTTCACGCTCCTTTATATTTAGCGTCTGTTCAACTTCCCCGAAGTCATTTAGTCGATCATTAAGCGGACGATATCCCGCTTCTAGTCTATGTATTGATAAGAATGCTTTTGGATTTCCCATTATATTATACTTCTTTATTTATTATCTAATTGATATGCTGATTCTGGATATTTTTTAATCCGTTAATAATCCATTTGCATATCGGCAATTTTTTGTTGAAGTTCTTTCATCTTCTCTTCTTGAAGTACACGTTTGTATTCTATCGGTACTATTTGAATAAATTCTTCTACATAGTGGTTCCAATCGTCAAGCATTGCTCTAGCTATGTGGGAACCCGTAAATAGATAGTGTTGTCTGATTAGTTCGTGAAGTTCTTTGCGGTAGCTTGTCTCTTCAACTAGACCAAGTTCGACCATTTCCATATTACAGTAATAATCAAAATCTTTGTCTTTATTCCACACGTAAGCAACCCCACCAGACATACCGGCTGCAAAATTTCTACCTGTTTTACCAAGAACAACGACACGTCCACCTGTCATATATTCACAGCAGTGATCTCCAACACCTTCGACGACAGCAATTGCTCCTGAGTTACGAATAGCAAATCGTTCTCCTACACGGCCATTGATATACACTTCTCCACTTGTGGCACCATACAAAATAGTATTGCCAGCTATTGTATTTTCCTCAGCTTTGAATGAACTTCGAAGTGGAGGAGTAATGCTTACACGACCCCCTGAAAGTCCTTTACCAAGATAGTCATTAGCATCGCCTTCTAATTTGAAATGGATCCCTTTGGCTAAAAATGCAGCGAAGCTTTGTCCTGCTGATCCTTTAAATTTCACATGAAGTGTATCTTCAGGTAATCCTTCCTCTCCCCATTTCTTAGCAATTGTTCCCGAAAGCATAGCTCCACAAGCACGGTCTGTATTTTTGATGGTGTATTCAAGTGAAACTTCTTTCTTGTTTTCGATTGCTTCACGAGCTTGAGTGATAATTTCTCTATCCTTGACATTAGCTATGTCATGTTCTTGATTAATCATATGACGAATTGCTGCGTGGTTCTGTTTAGAAGGCATCACCAATAAATTCTCTAGATTTATTAAGTCATGTTTACTATTCTTTTTGATACCTACATGATTCTTGCGTATGATAAAATCTGTACAACCAATAATCTCATCCATCGAAGTGACACCTATTTCTGCTAGATATTCACGTACTTCTTGTGCCATGAATCGGAAGAAATTAACAACATATTCAGACCGTCCAAGAAATCGTTTACGCAATTCCACATTTTGAGTTGCTACACCTACTGGGCACATATTGGTATGACACTTACGCATCATCACACAACCTAATACTATCAGAGCCGATGTTGCAAACCCATATTCTTCTGCACCAAGCATAGCCATCAAAACGATATCTCGTCCTGTCTTCAACTGCCCATCTGTTTGGAGAACTATCTGTCCACGCAATCCGTTAATGACAAGAGTTTGCTGAGTCTCACTCAATCCCAATTCGGGGCAAATACCTGCATATCGGATTGAAGAAGATGGGGAAGCACCTGTACCACCTTCAGCTCCAGAAATGACTATTAAATCTGCTTTTGCTTTTGCTACTCCTGCTGCAATGGTTCCTACGCCTGATCTAGCTACCAATTTGACTGAAATCTTGGCCTCAGGATTTGTATTCTTTAAGTCAAAGATCAGTTGAGCTAAATCTTCTATCGAGTAAATATCATGATGGGGAGGGGGAGAAATCAATGATATTCCTGGAATAGAGTGACGTGTTTTAGCAATAATCTGATCGACTTTATATCCTGGAAGTTGTCCTCCTTCTCCTGGTTTTGCTCCTTGCGCAACTTTAATTTGTATCTCATCAGCATTTACTAGGTATTCTGTGGTTACTCCAAAACGACCCGATGCTACTTGTTTGATTGCAGAACGTCTAAGACTACCATCCTCATCAGGAGTGAATCGTTCTGGATCCTCTCCGCCTTCACCTGTATTACTTCGTCCATGAATGGTATTCATAGCAATTGCAAGTGCTTCGTGAGCTTCTTTAGATATAGAACCATAACTCATTGCACCTGTAACAAAACGTTTCATGATGTTCTCTATAGGTTCTACCTTATCAATATCAATTGGATTTCTTTTGAAATCTAGGAAGTCACGTAAGAAGATTGGTTCTTCTTTTTTATCTACGCTAGCCGTAAATTCTTTAAATTTCTGATAATTTGCTTGACGAGTAGCTAACTGCAATTTGCTTATTGTTTCAGGGTTCCATGCATGTTTCTCTCCGTCTTTTCGATAGCTAAACAATCCCTTATGTGGAAGGATACTATCTACTTTCCCCTCGAATCCTTCATCGTGAAAAGCAATCGTATCATGAGCTATTTCTTCAGTTCGAGAACCTCCTATCCTTGAAGGCATGCCTCCAAAATAACGGTCACTAATCTCTTGTCCCAATCCAATTGTTTCAAAGATTTTAGCACCACGATAAGAACGGATTTCAGAGATACCCATCTTGCTCATTACCTTATATAACCCTTTACAGATGGCTTTTATATAATTCTTTTCTGCCGTTGCATAGTCTAGTTGAATGTCCCCTTTTGTCACGAGCTCATCCAATATAGCATAAGCCATATATGGATTGATTGCACTTGCACCAAATCCCATAAGAAGGGCACAATGCATGACTTCACGTACGTCTCCTGATTCTACAATCAGGGCAATCTGCATACGTTTTCCTATTTTTATAAGGTGATGATGAACAGCACTCAATGCTAGGAGTGAAGGAATAGCCGCAGTGTCTTTAGCTACACCTCTATCTGAAAGAACGATATAATGTACTTTGTCCTCTACGGCTTGTTCAGCTTCTTGGCAAATCTCTTCAATTCGTTTTTCTAATCCATTAGCTCCTTCATTTACAGGAAACAATGTAGGAATCGTTATACTTGTAAATCCTTTATAGCGAATATTGCATAAAATATCAAGTTGTGCATTTGTTAATATAGGATGGTCCAGACGGACTAACTTACAATGCTTCGGACTTGGTATCAATAAATCCTCACCTTGAGCACCAATATATTCATTTAGAGACATGACAAGATGTTCTCGTATAGGGTCAATAGCAGGATTAGTTACTTGTGCAAACTGTTGACGGAAATAATTGAACATTAACTGTGGACGGTCACTCAACACAGCTAGCGGGGTATCATTACCCATAGAGTTGGTTGGTTCTGCACCATTCTCACTCATCGGTTTAATCGTATTGCTAATATCTTCTCGAGTATACCCGAAGTTGAGTAACTTTTCAGCATATTGGTCTACTTTGTTTGTTATCTTTCGTCCCGTCTCAATATCATCAAGGTCTATGCGATTATTAGCAAGCCAATCTTTATAAGGATGCATGGCAGCTAATTGCTCTTTTATTTCGCCATTGTAGTATATCTTTCCTTCTTCTGTATCTACGACTAAGAGTTTACCTGGTTGGAGTCTACCTTTAGCTTTAATCTCTGTAGGTTCGAAGTCTTCCACTCCAACTTCAGAAGCGATAACTATCATGTCACCTTTTGTAATCAGATAACGTGATGGTCGTAGTCCATTTCTGTCTAGCATACCTCCAGCATATCTACCATCTGAAAAAAGGAGAGCAGCAGGGCCATCCCATGGTTCCATCAATATAGAATGATACTCATAGAAAGCTTTTAATTCATCGGAGATAGGATTCTTTTCATTGAACGATTCTGGGACCAACATAGCCATAGCATGAGGTAAGCTCATTCCACTATTGACAAAAAATTCAAGTACGTTGTCAAGTGATGCAGAATCACTCATACCTGGTTCAATAATAGGTGAAATATCTTTAAGATCTCCGAGAGCTGTATTTTTAAGAATAGATACACGTGCACTCATCCATTCGCGATTACCCTGAATGGTATTGATTTCTCCGTTATGTGCTAATAGACGAAATGGTTGTGCCAGACTCCATCTAGGAAATGTATTGGTACTGAATCTAGAATGAACTAAGGCAAGACCTGAAGTAAAATATTTGTTGCTTAGGTCAGGATAATATTCGCGCAGTTGAGTGGAGCTCAACATTCCCTTGTAAACAATATTCTTGGTAGAAAGTGAAACGATATAGAAATCTTCTTTTCCTTCCAATTCAATCTCACTGATACGTCTCTCTATGCGTTTACGTATGATATATAATAGACGGTCAGGAATGGAAGAATCATCAAAACCAGTTACAAATATTTGTTTGATATCTGGTTCTGTAGCACCCGAATCGACTCCTAGTATTTCATGATTAGTCGGCACATTGCGTAAATGCATCAATGTAAGTCTTTCTCGTTCGATTTCTTCTATCACCACTTGGAGGACCGCTTGTTGTGCTTTCTTGTCTTTTGGTAAAAACAAAAGACCAGTACCGTATGTTCCTTTCTCTGGGACAGGGATACCTTGTAGTAAGATAAACTCATGAGGTATCTGAAGCATAATGCCTGCTCCATCACCTGTTTTGTTATCTGCGCCTTCTGCACCACGATGTTTCATGTTCTCAAGCACTTTAAGTGCTGACTGTACAATAGCGTGTGATTTCTCTCCATTAATGTTTACCAACATACCAACTCCACAAGCATCATGCTCATTAGCACTGTTATACAAACCTAATTTGTTAGGTTGCTGGAATGGTGTCTCTTGTTGATTGTCTAAATTTTTCTTCATATTTTACTCTGTTACCTTTTACCTATTTGCACGATAAATCATGTTCCCTTGTTGACGGACAAGTAATGATTCAGATTATATTGAGGAACAAAAGTATTGAAATTATTACTTATTACCAAATAAAATAGACAATTTGATATATAAATGGTGCTAAATCTATCATTGTGTAATAATTAGTAAGGGAAAACTAGGAAATTGGTGGTTTTATACTTCGTTTTTACTCCTAGATACGACAAAGGTTTCTTTATTTGGTCCTACTCCTTTGATGATTAATTTTGTCCAATGAGGAGGTAGTACACTCTTATGTTGTACGATACCAGAAGGGGTTAAATCTAATCCTCCGAAACCACAGATGACTGCTTGAAGCATACCTCCCGCTCCTGTACAGAAATAAGCATTGTTGCTAGTAGGAGTTTCTGCAAATACGTTGAATGGTGGACGTAAATTACGTATATAGCTTCGTCTGAATGCCTCATATGCCTTTTTGGCTAAGCCGAGACGTGCGTATTGTATACTGTATGATGAGAATGACATAGCAGGGCCGTTGATTGAATCAATTTTGTCAGCATAATAGTTCAAATCTTTTTTTTGTTGCTCAGCTGAGACGATATTAAGAGGATAGCCTAGTAGTGTGACATCAGCTTGTTTTATCATTTCTCCATGATACGTACTATGTTCTTTGGTTACTCCATTTTCTAGATAAGAGAATCGTATATTTTGTGCTATTTTTGTCCATATGATTGGAGGTGTCTCTCCGCAGATGGAAGCTGCTTGAGAGGCATAGCGAAGTGCAACAGATGCAGCTCCATTAGTAAAAGCATTGTCATCAGCTCCATGTTTATATTCATTAGCTCCTATGACATTATTAATGGAATAGCTACCATCCTCATTTTGTTCTGCTTTGCTGACCCAGAATTTTGCTATTTCCTTAATTAGCGGATAGCCTTCCGTGCGCAACCATTGTAAATCGTGGGTCATCTGGTAATAATTAAACGCTGCTATAGCTACATCAGCACTAATATGAAGTTCAAGAACTCCCGTGAGACACCAAGTGGGAGTGGACTCTTCACCAGAATCATCTGATTCCCAAGGGAATAAAGCTCCCTCGAGTCCTCTTGCGTGAGCTTTTTGAATAGCTTTTTCTAATCGGTCAAAACGGTAGTCTATCATGGACTTAGCTATCTGAGGATGCATATATAGTAGAGGAGGGTACATCCACAATTCTGAATCCCAAAAGACATGTCCGTTGTAGGCTTGTGAAGATAATCCCATCGGTGAAGTACTAAGGCGAGAACCTTTCCGAATTGTACTATATAGATTGAAGAGTGCAAATCGAATATCTCGCTGAGCTTGTAGGTCCCCTTCAACAACAATATCACTTGTCCATAAATCAGCCCAGTACTCATAATGACCTTGTAGTATCTTATTAATTCCAGTCATTGAGATGTAAGCCACTTGCCTTTCAACTTCCCCGATTGGATCTTTGAAATCTCGAGAAGAACAAATCGTTCCTACTAAGTAAAAGAGTACTGTTTCTCCAGACTTTATGTTCCCTGAAATAAGATGAGTTTGGTCATCACATTGTATGGATACGCCTGAGGATGTGGAGAAGAAAGCTGATGATGCTGCTATTCGATGTGTTTTGTATGCTGTATAGGCTGATGCTTCCATTAATGTTTGATGGAAGTCTAAATCATTGAGAACCTTATGACCAACATATTTATTAATCAATTGATTAGGGAAATCCATCTCATTTGTACATCTAAATGAGAGGTCTTTAAGTGCCTTTATTTTTACTTCGATGAGTCCCGAGTGCGGCAAATTTCCAAGTGCAGCTATATTATAACTAACTTCTGCTTTGTCTGATATACAGAAGGTTGTTTGGTGCATGGCATGCTTCATATCTATAGCTTGTTTCCAGTCAGTAACTGAAGTTTCATTGACAGATTGGTTATCAATAGCTAGATGCAATACAAATGGATTTATACCCATTTGAGCTCTAGAAACATCTCTTTCAGAAATGCGTTCGAATACAGAGTTTAACATTACATGTTTTACTTCAAATAATCCTTTCCACGGCATGATACCAATGCAGCCGTTTGCAACGGGAGCTCCTGCATAAGTTTTAGAGTCAATAGCAGGAATAATCCAACCTTTTTCTTGAGCATGTATCTGTAGAATCGTTAATTCTGCCACAAACGTAAGTACTAAGTAATGGACAAAGTGTTTCATTAAATCGTGTTTTACTGTCATTTTTTTGTTATTGAGTGATACTAATGCTATAAAAATAAGAAATCTCATTTCTATATACAATTAAGTGTATAGAAATGAGATTTTATTTATAGAAAATTGGGCGTCTAATTACTTATAACGGGCAATCTTTTCTATTTTAACGGGGATATCGCTATTCTCTTGAGTCGTTTTGAATTCATTGGCACCGACTCCAATAGCATATACTGGCACAAGTCCATCAGAATGCCCACTACTAGCCCAGCTGACTAAAGCAATGCTACTCATCACTTCTTTGGCAGCTGCTGCAAGAGGTTCATTGCTAGCATACATATTTTCATCTAAAGACACGTCTTTATTAACAAATGATTCTTCAAAAACATCATGTAACTTACGTTCTTGAGGCCATGTCAATGTGAGGTGTTTCCAAAATCCCATTTTCTCTGAAAGAAGATTTTTAGCTTCTTCCCAAGTTACTTGGTTCTTTTTCTCCTTACGAAGTTTATTAAAAGCTTCTGTAAGCTTGTCAATAGAACAAGTCTGATAGTGAAGGGCACCAAAATTCAAATGATAAGCTCCTGTACCAAGGGCAAGTCCACCAGTTTCATGATCCGCTGTAATCACAATCAGTGTTTGTTTCGGATGTTTTAGATAGAAATTGTAAGCTACTTTCACAGCATTATCCATATCTACAACTTCCTGAAAAACTGTTGCTGCATCGTTGCCATGGCAAGCCCAATCAATCTTTCCACCTTCTAACATGACGAAGAACCCTTTCTTGTTCTTACTCAATTGTTTGATTGCAGCTTTTGTGATTTGGGTTAGAGTCAAATCGTCTTTATCTCGATTTATAGCATAAGGAACATCAGTTGGATTCTTTCCTTCTTTTTGTATCAAGACTACTTTTTTTGTGCTATTTGGTAATTTATCAAATGCATCATATCCACGAACAATAGTATATCCACCATCTGTGATTTTGGTTAGGATATCCGTACGTTTTTTATCTTGAGAAGCAAAGAAACCAGATCCTCCAAAGAAATCGAAGTTTGTAGCTGGAAGTTCGCTAGCAATCTCATAATAAAGATTTCTACTTGGTTGATGAGCATAGAAAGAAGCTGGTGTTGCATGGTCAATTCCTACTGTAGAGGCAATACCTACTGCATAACCACTCCTCTTTGCTTTGTATGCGATAGAGGTAAGTGATTGCTTGTTTACATCTACACCAATAGCATGGTTGTAAGTCTTATGACCAGTAGCTAGAGCTGTACCACTAGCAGCAGAATCGGTCACTCTATTGGTCGCAGAATGTGTCGTAGCAACACTAGCGACAGGGAAGGTGGTCATCAATAGTTGCTGTATCGATACTGAATCAGTATTAGCTTCTTTTGGTGAACTGATAAACACACGAGTCCCATTTACTTGATTCACTCCCATACCGTCACCGATAAAGTAGAATACATACTTTGGGTGTTGTGCAGAGGCAAATAATACCACTACAAATAGCATAAGAAAGACAGTGAATCCTCTTTTGATTTTTTTAGTCATCTTCTAATTTGTTAAAAGTTAATTGTTCTTCTTCCGAAAATTACAATTTTATTTTAATTAATCGACTATTTTAGAGACAATATCTACTGTATCTTGTGCAATAAGCAATTCTTCGTTTGTCGGAATCACGCACACTGTAACAGGACTGTCATCAGTAGATATAATAGCTTCTTCACCTCTAACCTTACTATTTACTTCTTCGTCTAGTTTAACTCCCATAAATTCAAGACCTTTACAAGCATCTCTACGGCAGTCTATTTGGTTTTCACCTACACCTCCAGTAAATAGGATGATATCAACACCCCCCATAGCCGCTGCATAAGAACCTATATATTTACGAATACGGTATTTGTACATAGTGAAAGCAAGAATTGCTCTTTCATCTCCTTCTTCTGCTAGAGCACAAATCTCGCGCATATCTGAGGTCTTACCTGATATCCCAAGTAATCCAGATTTACTATTCAATAAGTTCGAAATACCTTTACAAGTGAGTCCTTCTTTGTCCATAATATATGAGACAGCTCCAGCATCGATATCTCCACTACGTGTACCCATCATAAGACCTTCGAGAGGAGTCATTCCCATACTTGTATCGACTGATTTTCCATCTTTAATAGCAGCTATTGAAGCACCATTCCCGATGTGGCAAGTAATTATTTTTTTACCTTCTGGGTTGATGCCTAGGAAATCGCACACTCGTTTGGCAACGAAGCGATGTGATGTTCCGTGAAAGCCATAACGACGAACTGCATAGCGTTCATACAAATCATAAGGAATTGCATACTGATAAGCATACTGTGGCATTGTTTGGTGAAAAGCCGTATCGAATACACCGACTTGAGGTATGTCTGGAAGGATAGATGTTACTGCATTGATTCCCTTCATGTTAGCTGGATTATGAAGAGGAGCTAGATCATTACAAGCAGCAAATGCGTCGAGTACTTCTTTGGTTAGTAGAGCCGATTCTGAGAATCGTTCTCCGCCGTGAACCATACGATGGCCGACCGCATCCAATTCATGAAGGTCTTTAAGGGCCCCGACTTCTTTATCAACGAGCATCTGGAGGATAAATTCCACTCCTACGGTATGTTCAGGAATATCCTTTGAGATGATTTTTTTTTCACCATTAGATAATGTCAACTTAAGAAATGAGTCTTTTAGACCAATCTTTTCTATAAGACCCATCGCTAGGACTTCTTTGGTTACCATATTAAATAACTGGTATTTTATAGAAGAACTACCACAATTTAGAACTAATATTTTCATTTGTCGATTTCTTATTTATTTAGTTTTTTTGTTGCGATTGCTTGATTAGCAGTGACAGCAATCATTCTATATACATCATCCGAATTACATCCTCTAGATAGGTCATTTACTGGAGCTGCAATACCTTGTAGAATTGGACCTACTGCTCTAGCATTGCCCAAGCGTTCTACTAATTTGTAACCAATATTTCCTGCTTCTAAGCTAGGGAAGACGAGCACATTTGCTTGTCCAGCTACTGCTGAATCAGGCGCCTTGCTTGCTGCTACGGTAGGTACGAGTGCAGCATCCGCTTGCAATTCACCATCTATCTTATAGTTAGGAGCTAATGCTTGTGCTAGTTTTACAGCTTCAGCTACCTTATCTATATTTTCGTGTTTGGCTGAACCTTTAGTTGAGAAACTTAATAGAGCCACTTTGGGGTCTTTGATTCCTATAACTCCTTCGGCGGTTCTCGCTGAAGAAACAGCAATCTCAGAAAGTTGTTTTGCATCAGGAACGGGAGTCACTGCGATATCTGCAAAGACAAAAATACCTTCATCACCATATTGTTTCTCATTAGTAATGACAACCATAGCACCAGACACACAACTGATTCCAGGTGCTGTCTTGATAATTTGAAGTGCTGGACGAAGAACGTTTCCTGTTGTATTTTGAGCACCAGCAAGTTGACCATCAGCATCGCCACTTTTGATGATAAGACATCCGAGATAAAGAGGATCTACGACCAATTCAAGAGCTTGCTCGATAGTCATTCCTTTTTTCTTGCGAAGTTCGGCTAGAAGCTCTGCATACTGTTGTTTTTTCGGATGATTGGCAGGGTCGATTATAGTTGCCTTGTCAATATTTTTCAAGCCTAAACTAGCTGCTAACGAATTTATCTCTTTGGGGTTACCAAGTAAGATAATTTGTGCAAGTCCATCTGCAAGTGCACGATCAGCTGCAGTTAATGTTCTTTCTTCTGTTCCTTCTGGTAGAACGATACGTTGAGGCTCTACTTTTGCTCTCTCAACGAGTTGACTAATTAAATCCATAATGACTAATGATCTATTTATTTTATAATATTTGTTTGATGTGCTTTATTATAATAGCACCGCAAAAATAGTTATAATTGCAATATCTACATTGCAAAATAGACTATATTTTTAGCTGAATTGTCCCATATTCTGCTTTTTAACATTCTTTGTCCGATGTTTCTACCGTAGTCTTATTTTACTCTATTAAAATACACTACCTTTGCGCGACTAAAAAAAATTTTATGGTAAAACAATGTGCTATTTTGTTTGGTTTTCTTGCTCTAGGAGAACTACTCATCTTCTTAACTGGGCTTAAATTACCTAGTAGTATAGTCGGAATGCTTCTATTGACGACTAGTTTACACTTCAAGTTAATCAAACTAGAATCAGTCAAGGGATTGACGGATTTTTTAATATCCAACATGGCTTTCTTTTTTGTCCCTTCTGGTGTAGCTCTGATGTGCTATTTTGACATTATTTCGGCTGAATTCTGGCCCATTGTTGTCTCTACGGTGATTAGTTTGGTTCTCGTGTTAGTTTTCACAGGATGGACGCATATGCTTGTACGTCGTATTCGTTTTACTAAATCTGATGAATTATCAAAAACAGACCAATCCGTTCTTTCAGAAAAGCATTCAATCAAATCTAACCAAACAGATCATTGTCATGGAGTTATTAAATAATCCTATTATATTGCTTGCGCTTACCTTTGTTCTATATTTTTTATCTCAATTGATTCAGCGTAGGACAGGGATCATGTTGTTAAATCCAATTTTAATCACTGTCACCTTATTAATCATTCTTTTAAAGATGGGTGGAGTAAGCTATGCAACATATCATGAAGGAGGTAAATACATTGATTTTTTACTAAAACCAGCTGTCGTTGCACTTGGTGTACCCTTATATCTCCAACTAAAATCAATAAAAAAACAGTTAGTACCTCTTATTATCTCTCAACTTATAGGTTGCTCGATAGGGGTCTTTTCTGTCGTACTAATTGCTTCATGGATGGGCGCATCTGAACCAGTTGTTTTATCTTTAGCTGCTAAATCCGTGACGACTCCTATCGCAATGGAAGTTACTTCATCGGTTGGAGGAATCCCGGCTTTAACTGCCGTCGTAGTCGTATGTGTCGGGTTGTTTGGAGGAATCTTTGGTTTTTCTACAGTTTGTCTATTTAGGGTTAAAAGCCCAATTGCTCAAGGTCTTGCTGTTGGAACAGCATCTCATGCAGTCGGCACAAGTGCAGCTATGGATATTAGTGCACGTTATGGTGTCTTCGCTAGTTTGGGTTTGATCTTAAATGGCATTCTTACTGCATTTCTCACACCTCTTATTTTGCAGTTTCTAGGCTATTCAATTGGATAATAAGGTGCATCTAAGATAAAAAAGGTTATATTTGGCACATTGTTTTGTCATTTCTTCAAATTGTACTAATTTTGCACGCTGAATGTAGTGTACGTCTCCATGCTGATAGACCGTGTAATGGAATTTATTAGTTTGAAGTCATGCTGACATGAATACTCGTAGAGAGAATAAAATAGATTAATCATAATAAAAATCATTCAAGAATGAACATTTCACTAGAGAATGTGGACAAAGTGAGCGCAGTGCTTACTGTCAAGATTGAGAAAGCAGATTACGCAGATTCTGTTGCAAAACAGCTAAAAGACATGCGTAAAAAAGTACAAATGCCTGGTTTCCGTGTAGGAAAGGTGCCTGCAGGTATGGTGAAAAAAATGTATTATACAGGTGTTTTGACCGATGAAATCAACAAAATTCTAGGTGAAAAGATGTATGGCTATATTCGTGAGAATGAGCTCTCTGTTTTAGGAGAACCTCTTCCATGCGAAACTCATGATGATATAGATTTTGAGAAGCAAGAAGATTTCGAATTTAAATTTGAATTAGCTTTGGCTCCAGAATTCGAATATTCTATCAGTAAACGTAATACACTTCCTTACTACAACATCGAGGTAACAGATGAAATGGTAGACCAACAAGTAGCTAGTTACACTCAACGCAACGGTGAATACGTAAAAGTAGACAGTTACGAGGATCGTGATATGCTTAAGGGATTGATTGCTCAGCTTGATGCTGAAGGCAATACCATGGAGAATGGTATCCAAGTTGAAGAAGCTGTGTTGATGCCTGCATACATGAAAAATGAGGACCAAAAAGCTTTGTTCAACGATTGCAAGGTCAATGATGTTATTACTTTCAACCCAAATACAGCTTATGAAGGTGCAGAAGCAGAAATTGCTTCTCTTCTTAAGGTTGATAAGGCTGATACTGCTTTGTATACAGGTGACTTTACTTACCAAATCTCTGAAATCACTCGTTTCAAAGCAGGTGATTTGACTCAAGAGGTGTTTGACCAAGTTTATGGTGAAGGTGTTGTGAAGACAGAAGAAGAATTTCGTGCTAAAACGAGAGAAACTCTCAAAGCACAGTTTGGTCCTGATCAAGATTACAGATTCTTGCTTGATGTACGTGAATTGATTGAAAATAAAATTGGCGATGTACAATATCCAGATGCTTTGTTGAAACGCATCATGAAGAATACTAGTAAGGATAAGACAGCTGAAGATATTGACAATGAATATGCAGCTAGCATCAAAGAATTGACTTGGCACTTAGTAAAAGAAGAATTGACTAAGAAATACGAAATCAAAGTTGAAGAAGAAGATGTTCGTAACATGGCACGTCAAGCAACTAGAGCTCAACTTGCTCAATACGGTATGATGGGGCTTCCTGATAATATGGTTGACCAATATGCTAGTCAGATGCTCAAAGATAAAGCACAAGTTGACGGACTAGTTAATCGTGCTGTTGAGACTAAGTTGTCAACAGTCCTTAAAGATAAAGTCAAATTGGAAGAGAAATCAATCTCTATGGAGGATTTCAACAAACTTTTCCAGACAGAAGAACAAGCTGATACTGAAAAGTAAAATTTGATAAATCAAAGAGATATCTAAAGGCTATTGGCTAAGGATGAGTACTTTGTATCTCATAAAAGCCAATAGCCTTTCTTTTTTGTCCCTTTGTGGCATAGCTTTTGTACATAGTATTAGATAACTTAATTAAAAGAAGATAGTAATGAATGATTTTAGAAATTTTGCAACCAATCATTTGAACTTAAATAGTCAGATGTTTGATGATGTAATAAAAGACCAATCTGGATACCTCAATCCATATATCCTTGAAGAACGTCAACTGAATGTAACTCAATTGGATGTTTTCTCACGTTTGATGATGGACCGTATCATTTTCTTAGGTACAGAAATCAATGATAATACTGCTAATATATTACAAGCACAATTATTATACCTTGATTCCGTGGAGCCAGGAAAAGATATTTCTATATATATCAATTCTCCAGGTGGATCTGTATATGCTGGACTAGGTATCTATGATACTATGCAATTTATCACTAGTGATGTCTCTACTATTTGTACAGGTATGGCTGCTTCTATGGCTGCTGTGTTGCTAGTAGCGGGGGCAAACGGTAAACGTGCTGCATTGAAACATTCTCGTGTGATGATTCACCAACCTATGGGTGGTGCTCAAGGGCAGGCTTCAGATATTGAAATTACAGCTCGTGAGATTCAAAAATTAAAGAAGGAACTTTATACCATTATAGCTGACCACTCTGATACAGATGTAGATAAGGTATGGAAAGATTCTGACCGTGATTATTGGATGACAGCTACTGAAGCTAAAGAATATGGTATGATTGATAATATCATGGAAAGAAAACCTCAAGTATAAGTCGAGATAAATTTTAGAATGGCTAAAAAAACAGAACAAAAATGTGATTTTTGTGGAGCTCCTGCTTCAGAAGTTCGTTTCATGCTCACTGGTATCAATGCAAATATATGCGATTCTTGTGCAGCTCGTGCGGACCAAATAATCAAGGAGAATTTACAAGAAGAATCAAAAGCTAATATAGATTTTGATTTAAATGAGATTCCAAAACCTCGTCAAATCAAGGAACATCTTGATCAATATGTAATCGGACAGGATGAAGCAAAGCGTTTCATGGCTGTATCTGTATATAATCACTACAAACGATTGTTGCAGAAGAACACTCAAGATGATGTAGAGATAGAGAAATCAAATATCATGATGGTTGGTAGTACTGGTACTGGTAAGACGCTTATCGCTCGTACTATAGCCCGTATGCTGAAAGTTCCATTTGCTATTGTCGATGCTACTGTGTTGACTGAAGCGGGATATGTCGGAGAAGATATCGAGAGCCTTTTGGTTCGTTTGCTCCAATCATGCGATTATGATACTGCTAAAGCTGAGACTGGTATTGTATTTATCGATGAGATAGATAAGATAGCCCGTAAGAGTGATAACCCTTCAATTACGCGTGATGTAAGTGGTGAGGGTGTACAACAAGGTTTGTTGAAGTTGCTTGAAGGAGCTATTGTTAATGTACCACCACAAGGTGGACGTAAACATCCAGAACAAAAAATGATTCCTATGGATACTAAGAATATCTTATTTATCTGTGGAGGTGCTTTTGATGGTATAGAGAAACGTATTGCTCAACGACTAAACACTCACACCGTTGGGTATCGTGCTTCAAGAGATGTGGAGGAATTGGATAAGAGTAATATGTTGCAATATATCGAACCTCAAGATCTTAAATCTTTTGGATTAATACCTGAAATTATTGGTCGTCTGCCAGTATTGACTTATTTGAAACCATTGGACAAAGAGGCTTTGAGAAATATCCTGACAGAACCTAAAAACTCAATCATCAAACAATATAAGAAATTGATGGAGATGGATGGAATCAAATTTACGATTGAATCTGATGTTTATGATTATATTGTGACTAAAGCAATAGAATTTAAACTAGGAGCTCGTGGTTTGAGAACAATCGTTGAAGCTATAATGATAGATGCGATGTACGATTTGCCTTCAAAAGAGGAAAAGAATTTTGTACTTACGCTAGATTATGCAAAAAATCAAATGGAAAATGCAAACTTTTCTAAGCTAAGAGGGGTCTAGATTAGTCTTATTCAGACAATTGACTTTTATTATCATATTCAATCCATAGAAAAACCTTTTTTTTCTATGGATTGTTTGTATTTTGCTACTTTGTTTCTAACTTTGTTTAAAACAGAATAATTAAAACAGCGACGCTAATGAAAAGCCAGCTAAAAATAGAATTGAAGAAGTACTTTGGTTTTGATTCTTTTAAAGGAAATCAAGAGGCTATTATAAATAATTTATTACAAGGGAAAGATTCTTTTGTTCTTATGCCTACTGGAGGTGGAAAGTCTCTTTGTTATCAGTTACCTTCTCTTATAATGGAAGGTACTGGAATTGTGGTATCTCCATTAATTGCCTTGATGAAAAATCAGGTAGATGCAATGCGTAGTTTTTGCGACACAGATGGTGTGGCTCACTTTATTAATTCATCGCTAAATAAAGCAGCTATTGATTTAGTAAAACATGATATACAGTCGGGAGTAACTAAACTTCTATATGTTGCTCCAGAATCTTTGATTAAAGAAGAATATATCGAATTTCTTCGTTCAATAAAGATTTCTTTCTATGCGGTTGATGAGGCTCATTGTATCTCCGAGTGGGGACATGACTTTAGACCAGAATATAGGAGGATACGTCCCATGATAAATAAAATAGGTAATGCACCATTAATAGCTTTGACAGCTACTGCTACGCCTAAAGTACAACATGATATTCAGAAGAATCTAGGCATGCTAGATGCCAAAGTCTTTAAATCTTCGTTTAATCGACCTAATCTCTATTATGAGGTACGACCTAAAACCGAACATATTGATAAGGACATTATCAAGTATATCAAACGAAATGAAGGCAAAGCAGGGATAATCTACTGTTTAAGCCGTAAAAACGTAGAACAATTAGCTAAAGTACTTCAAGCTAATGGTATCAATGCTGTGGCTTATCATGCTGGAATGGATACGGCTACTCGTACTAAAAATCAAGATGACTTTTTGATGGAACGTATCACCGTTATTGTCGCTACGATTGCTTTTGGTATGGGAATCGATAAGCCTGATGTGCGGTTTGTTATTCATTACGACATGCCAAAGAGTCTGGAGGGGTTTTACCAAGAGACAGGTCGTGCGGGACGTGATGGTGGAGAAGGCAATTGCTTGACATTCTACACCATTAAAGATTTGCAAAAGTTGGAGAAGTTTATGCAAGGTAAACCAGTAGCTGAACAGGAAATCGGCCGGCAACTTCTTCATGAAACGGCCGTCTATGCTGAATCTTCTGTCTGCAGACGTAAATCATTGCTTTACTATTTTGGGGAGAAATACACCAAGACTAACTGTGGTAATTGTGATAATTGCTTGCATCCGGCTAAAGAAGTTGAGGCAAAGGACCAACTAGTTCTTGTTCTTAAATGTATTATGGAACTAAAAGAACATTTCAAAAGTGATTATATAGTTGATGTCTTAGAAGGAGTAAATTCTTCTGAAATAAAAGAGCATCTACATGACCAAAGTGAATTCTTTGGAGCTGGAACAGAAACTTCACCGTCTTTCTGGAAGGCTGTTATCCGACAAGCTATGTATGCTGATTACTTAACAAAAGATGTGGAACA
>Ga0055584_100001994_pt1 | contig 20053 bp, 16 predicted proteins | sample OSDHelmetaG_FD_58716 | JGI IMG/M metagenome (GOLD analysis project Ga0055584, IMG submission 58716) | Pelagic marine sediment microbial communities from the LTER site Helgoland, North Sea, for post-phytoplankton bloom and carbon turnover... | ecosystem: Environmental > Aquatic > Marine >...
GTCATGCCTGATGAGCTTCGCCTCTGGCAGCAGCAGCACCTCGAGCAAACAAGCGCACTTTTTGGGGCCTCATCCAGACTTACGGATAAACGCCCCGACAATTTCCTGTATATCGGACTAATCAAGGCGGTTTTGCCGTCGGCGAAATTCATAGTGACAGAGCGGGATTGGCGCGATGTTGCTACCTCAATTTATTCCGTGAGACTGGGGGCAAGTCAACCCTACGCAACAAGCCTCGAGAATATTCGCCACTACATTGACCTACAAACCGAACTCATCAAGCACTGGGAAACTGTGCTGGGCTCTGATTTGATGCGGATTAGTTACGAAGACCTGGTTCTGCAACCGAAACGTGCTTTAACTGGTCTCTTGGGTTGGCTCGGAGAAGATTGGGATGAACGCTGTCTTTCTTTTCATGAATTGAAGAACAGCGTCAAAACGGCCAGCGTCTGGCAGGTAAGGGAGCCACTTCACGCCAAATCGATCAGCCGTTGGAAAAATTACCACGATCAATTTGCAGACATCTTCGGCGCTGAGCTGAGCGACTGACAGATACGTAACGCGCATCAATCTACCGTTTCTGTTTGCTCCGATTCGATTTCTTCTCCAGTAATTTCTTCTACCGTCGCGCCTTGCCTCTCGCCAGGGAGTCTTCCTATGTCATCAACCGTAACCGTGCTTTCTTTCTCCGGCTTTTCAATCGGCCGTTTCACTATGACGGATGCGATCGAAACACCACCATTCGCCTTACGGGGGCCTCTGAAAGAGTCCAGCATAGCTGCATGATTGTTGGCGAGGCTACCGCCAATATTGTCGTTTCGGGTCCCACCCAGATCGGTTACCGTCCAGTCATCAATGTTGGGCTTTAATTCGCTTGCCGTCTGTAGCCTCGTTCGCTCAGGTCCTTCAAGGTATAACAACAAGTGACTGGATAAATCGGATTCGAAATCGGGAAAATACTCGCGATTCCGGTCATAAAAACTCGATACTCGAAAGATGTCCTCATCATAGGCAAAGGTGCCGCGGTTGGAATTTATGAACTCATACGCATTGTCTTCCAGAGCGCTATATACGTTACTGCCAGAATAGGCTGATGTCCGAACATTCGGGCCACCAACAATGCCCTGATAAAGGCCGTATATTATGAGTGGGTTGTTATCGTAGTTTGGTTTAAGGATCGCAAGTCGGATATCGTCCAAACTCAGCGGCACTCCTGAGACCGTAAGCAGTTTTTCTGAAAAAAAAGACTCCTCACCCTGAATCAGGTCCTTAAGGCTTCTTTTCGGGTACACCGCGATCACTTCATTTAATACAGTGACATTGTAGAGATTCAGCCAGTAGGCGAGCTGCTCCCTGCGTGAGAAATTCTCGAGCGGTGTTTCGTCTGGAACCTGCAGAAGGTTGGCCTGGATTTGACGCAGAAACTGACGGCCTGCCGCATTTCTCATGAATTCTTCGTAGAAAAACTGATTGCCTTCATTAGCAGTCTTGCTGATTTTCGCCTTCATACGCGTGCCGGTAATTATGGGGGCAGGCTGCGCCAATCGCCGATCTGACATTCCTTTGTCAAGCACCATCATTTCCAACAGATCGCTTAGATCATCATAGTTGACCGCATAGTCGGAAGTATCATCAAAGCCCCGGAAAGGTTCTGGTACGGCCGTTTCGGCCGCCTCTGTTACGTTGTACGAGGCCATGACCCCACAAATAATTACCATCACTGCAGCAAAGTATTTTGTCTTCATAATCCGAGACCGATTTAAGTTATATTCCTGAATTGATTATTTATTCTCGACTGCCGAGTCAGAGCCAGACTGTTCGGAATTCTCCTCTTGTTCCTCATCAGTCTCCGATTCATTCTCTTTATTTTCCTGTACCTGTCTCGCCAAAGTCGAATTAATGCTGCTGCCCGATCCAGTGCCGAGCCCGACCGTGCCACCGTAATTGCTCGATGAAGCACCGCTGACTGCACCCAACAAAGCAGCACCACTCATCGCCAGACTCCCACCAATCTCACGAGCAGATCCACCCAGATCCGTCACCGTCCAGTCATTAATGTCAGCCTTCAACCTGGTCGCTACCTGCAATGCTGCACGCTCATCGCCCTCCAGGTACTCCAGCAGGTGGGCGCTTAGGTCAGCGTCAAAGTTCGGGAACCACGCCGCATTGCGCTCATAAAAACTTGAAACGCGAAAAACCTTCTCGTTCTTGATGGTCGTGCCGCGATTGGAGTTGATAAACACAATCGCATTGTCCGCGAGGGCACTTTGTACGTTGGCGCCTGTATACGCGCTTCGCCGGATGTTGGGGCCGCCGATAATGCCCTGGTACAGGCCATAAATGACCAGCGGATTATCGCCATAGTTCCCTTTCAGAATTTTAAACTGAATATCGTTCAAGCTCAGCGAAACGCCTTCGACCGTAAGCAGCTTCTTGTCCAGAATCGACTTTTTGCCATACAGCAGCTTCTCCAAATCGTTCTGTGGATAAACTTTGACAATTTCATTTACAACGGTGACGTTATACAAATTCAACCAGTAGGCTAACTGCTCGTCTCGAGAGAGCCTTGCGAGAGGCACCTGGGACGTCGCATTTTCGATACCTTCCTTAATCGAATTGAGCTGTTGCTTGCTCAGATCATTATCGACAAAAGTTTCGAAATAGAATCGGTTGCCTTCGTTAATAGTTGATCTATTGACTTTGGACTGCATTCTGGTGCCGGTTGTGGCCGCGGGGCGAGGGGCTTTTTTCCGGTCTGAACGGCCTACATCAGCTACCACCATTTCAAGCGCAGCCGTAAAATTGTCGTAATTGATCTTGTACCTGGAGCTGTCGTCATAGCCGCGAAATGGCTCAGGCACCGTTGCTTGCGCGGCAATAGCCACGCCAAATATCATTGGCAAACCGAAAGAAAGCAGAACAGCCGATCGAAAGTATTTCATCACCAATTATCTCCCCCGTACGCTGAGCCTGCCCAGTAACGCGAACAGGCGGGCGATTTTATACACCCACCGACTTAGAGGCATTTAGCCACGCAGAGTTCCATGCGTTGGCAAACTATCTGACAAAAACAGCGCGAATCGGCTTTGAGGGCAGAGTCCAAACCGGCTACGAACCAGGGTCAAAAGGGCGACCCTGGTTCACAGTAAAGACTCCCGCTATTCGCCGGCTCGGAAGGCCAAGGGTTTTTCTATTCGTCTGGCTCTGCGTCTGGAGCAAAGTCGACCGGATCATCCTCCGGATCATCCTCGATCGTAACCGTGGCGTTCTGCAGGTTTTCTATGTTTCGCTTGTCATTAATCTCGTTCAGTATCGCGAGGAGTTCCGGTTCGATGCGACTTATGCGCCTGCCTTTTGCGGCCATAGATGAAGATCCTGCTCCGACAGCGGCGCCCATTACACCGCCTCCATCGGCCTGCGTGGTGCCCTTAACAGAATCCATTAATGCGGCCCTGCTGGTAGCAAAGCTGCCGCCAACCCTCTGGCGGTTGCCGGTCAAATCGTTTACCGACCAATCGTCAATGTTGGTCTTGATTTTCTTAGCGGACGCCAGTTTGTCTCGCATACTGCCCTGCAGGTATGTTGACAGGTGTTCAGTCAGATCCGCTTCGAAGTCGGGGAAATACTCGCTGTTACGCTCGTACAGGCTTGAGGTTCTGAACTCGCCTGCATACTTTGCGTAGGTACCGCGATTGGAGTTAACGAACTCGGTAGCGTTGTCCTTCAGAGCGCGCCAAACGTCATTGCCAACATACGCTGTTTTGCGAATATTCGGCCCCCCGATAATGCCCTGGTAAAGGCCATATATGATCAGGGGATTGTCATCGTAGTTATTTTTCAGAATGGTAAATTGAATGTCATTCAGACTGAGAGGCACTCCCGCAACGGTGAGTAGTTTCTTTGAAAAAATGGATTTTTTCCCCTGAACCAATTTCTTGAGATTACTCTTCGGGTAAACCGCAATAACTTCGTTCAAAACGGTGACGTTGTAGAGGTTCAACCAATAGGCCAGCTGCTCATCCCGCGAAAAATACTCCAGCGGTGCCTCCGACGGCAAAGCTTCGAGGCTGGCCTGGATGCCGCGGAGAAACTCGACACTTTCCTCTTCGCCCTTGAATGTTTCAAAATAGAAGCGATTACCCTCGTTCGCAGTCATTTTGACCTTGGTTTTCATGCGACTGCCAGTGACGTCCGCAGACTCCTTCGCTTCTCGTCTGGTTGATCGACCCATGTCGACCACTACCGTTTTCAGCACGGCGGTCAGATCATCATAGTTGATCGCGAATTCCGAACTTTCATCAAATCCCCGGAATGGCTCTGGCACCACTGATTCGGCGGCGACTACAGCTTCACATATCGCCATCAGCCCGAAAGATGCCAGCAAAATTATTCCTATCTGTTTCATTCCAAATGCTCCCAATTAAGGGAAATAATTACAACATAAATCTTTGGCAGAAGACACATGGCAGCGATTATGATGGATAGATTCGTTCTAATTGGATCGATGCCCGATATTCTGTTCTCATAGGATATGCTCTTATTCTCGCTATTGAAAAAAGGATCAAGAGCGTAGTTTAGGCTATTTATTGAGGAAACCATTAATGATTGAATCTTTACCGCAAAGCAGTGTCGCGGCAAGCATCGGACGTCCATTGTTGTTGATGCTGGCTCTGTCGACGTTGCTGTTTCAGGCGTCATTGGCGGACGAGTTTGAGAACATCAGTGATATCGAAAAATGCAGCGACATACCTGTAAAAGCGGAGCGCTTGCTGTGCTATGACACCGTTGCCGACGGCGGTGTATTTAATGAGCAGAAGTCGCAACAGGCTAAAGTTGAGAGCTTTGGAAGCAAGGAAGTGCAGCCGGAATCTTCGGTTGACGAACTAGCCGTAACCATTGTGGAAGTTCAGAAAGCTGCCAGTCGGATTCATTATTTCCGAACCGCTGACGGTACGGTCTGGAAGCAGACCAGCGCCTCTAACTGGAATCTTGACGTACCTTTTCAAGCGACGATTAAAGCCGGAGTATTTAGTTCCTTTTTCCTGGTGGCCGAAGGCGGCAAGTCGACGCGAGTCAAACGAGTTCAATAGCAGGTAGTGTGCAGATGGGGTTCCCGAAATGGCGGCTAATATTCTTGCAGGGCATGCTCCTTCTTGTTCACACTGCAATCGCTTCTGAAGGCACTCTCAGTGAAAACCAGCGCATAAGCAGCATTCCGCTGGGCTACGATCTGCAATACAGAGTCTACCGGCCGGCCGCGACTTCGGCGGACGAAGAGCTACCGACTCTCTATGTGACAGATGGCCAGTGGTATCTGCAGCCGGGAGACCTCAAGGCCGTGCTGGATGATGCGATAAGCAGCGGGCTGATAGAGCCGGTGCTGGTCGTGTTCCTGGACAGTCGCAATCCCGACGATCTGAAAGAGAATCGCCGTAACGAGCAGTTCATGTGCAACATTGATTTCGCGACATTCTTCGCTACGGAACTGATCCCTCGCATCAGCAACCAACAAGCCGTAAGTCCACTGCGTGACGATCGAGTCATTCTCGGGCTTTCATTTGGCGGCCTGAACAGCGCATGTTTTGGTTTGATGCTTTCAGACCTGTTTGGCGGCGTCGCAATGCAGTCACCGGCAAGTGATCGCCATCTTGATGTTGTGCGTGAGTTGTACGAGAAAAGAGAGGCGCTACCTCTAAAGATGTTTCTAAGCGTCGGCACGAAGAATGACAATCTTGCTGCAGCCAAACGATTCAAGCGTGTATTGGAAAGCAAGGGCTATGATCTGACCTATATCACTGTGCGTGAGGGGCATGATTGGCGAAATTGGGGCCCGCTGCTGGACGATGTCCTTGTCACCTTTTTCTCGAGTCAGGAGACCGTGGACTAGGACCACATTCGAATCAGGTTGTGCCGGACGAGATCGAGTCTCATGCGATTCTCGGGCTGCATGTTCAAACCCTCCAATGCTGAAACTTCGCCAAGGGTATAGATCATGTGGCGATGCCGTTCGTCGATAATCTGGCTTTCAACAAAAGTGATTGCGACCAGGCGTTGTCCGCGGGTGACTTTTGCCACTTCGTGCAACATTGTAGAAGGGTAGACGACAAGACCGCCGGCAGGCAGCTTTATCGGAACTCTTCGGCTTTCAAATTGCAGAACAAGTTCGCCACCGTCATAAGTCGCCGGATCAGTCAGAAAAAGAGTGACCGACAGATCGGATCGAAGGGTCGTATTCAGTCTCGCCAGAGGAAGCATCGCGACGTCAACATGTGCGCCGTAGGCCATCCCCTCGTCGTACTTGCACATCAAGGGCGGCGCTATCCTGTTTGGCATTGCAAAATCACGAAATCCTTCGTGACGATCCAGCGCGTCCATTATGAACTGACTCGACTCCTGATAACCTGGTGCTGAATGATCTATTTGGCGGTTGTCCTTGGTCTTATTGTGTGGATTGCTCAGGCGGCCATCCAGGAAGGTTGCTTCAGCACCAATTCTTTGCAGACGACGGGTTTCCAGCCGGGTAAGAAATCTTGGGATCTCTAGTATCATGGTTTTCGCTTCTTGATATATTGGAGAAACATCTGATCAAGTTTACTACCAAAGGGATTGACAGTCTTTGTCTGTAAACGACATATCGGTCAGACAATTCCCTTGCGACAGAAGTTGAATGAGCTATGAATAGCACGAACTCACTGCAGGACTGGACCGACAGGTTGGCTGAACGACCGGAAGTCTTCCCGCATAACCTGGATTTGCTCAATGATAATCTCTTGCTCGTGGAGTTGTCTGCTGCCGAAGTCAGCGCGGCGAGTTTTCTGGATCAGAGAGTCTTAAAACAAACGACAAAGGGTACCTGGATATCCTGGCCGTTGGTGGCAGAAATTTTTGAGAAGGTGACGGTAGAAAAACCAGCGGCGCATATTTTTCACGTCGGACACTGTGGTTCGACGTTATTGACGCGGCTTCTGCAATTCGCGGACGGTACTCAGTGTTTGCGCGAGCCACTGCCGCTGAGGGTATTGGCACAGGATTTCGCCGATGCAGCAGATGGCCGTTCGTTCCTTTCCCCACAGTCCCGATTGGAGCGCTTACGAACACTGTCGAAAATGTGGGGCCGCGGCGCTGAGCATACGGTAATAAAGGCGACCAGTATTTGTTCTGACCTCCTCCCTCACATCCATTCCATAGTGCCCGGCAGTCGATCCATTTTTGTCTTCAATCGACCGGAATCACATATTGCGACCCTGCTTGCAGGCGAGAATGCCTTGATAGACCTGAAAGGCTTCGCGCGGCTGCGACTGCAACGACTGCAGCAGCAAACCGGTCTCGATATAGAGTTGAATCAGTTGTCTCTCGGCCAACTAGCCGCGTTGAGCTGGATAAGTGAGACCTCCAGCGTCAGTCACTCTCTTGAAGAATATCCGGAGCAGATTCAAGTGCTGGAGTTCGAGTCATTCTTGAGCGATCCGGCTGGTTCACTCTTTCGTACGCTGCAGTTTCTGGAGATTCCTGCTGATGAGCAAACAGTCGAAAAGGCCGTGCGCAGCCCTGTTATGCAAACCTATTCGAAAGCGCCTGATGTTCAATACAATGCGCAGACCCGGGCTGCAATCCTCGCTGACTCGCGCTCGCGATTCGGCAAGGAAATAACAGAGGCTTTGGCGTGGATTGAAGACCTGGCGCGGCAGTCCGATCGCGTGGCTGCGAGTCTGCAAAAATTCGCTGAGTGAGAGCAGGCACAAGTCCCTAGCGGGCGCCGTAGAGTCTTTCCAGCTTGTTGTGATAGCTGCGATTCAGGCCTTTTTCATCAGCGATCTCTATCGCTTTTTCCAGCCACTGGCGGGCCTCCGCTTCGTCGCCATTCTGCAGGTGGCTGAGACCCATTAGAAAATAGAACGCGTCTTCCCTGTTTCTTTTCTTCACTGAATATTCGAGATGCTCAATTGCAGACTCGTAATTCTGGGCGAGGAAAGCTTTGTACGCCAGATGATATCGATAGTAGGGGTTGCGCATACGATGGCGGTTGCTTTTTTTGTTGTACCGGTCCGCCAGGCTGACTTCGCCCAGATACTCGTAAAGCTGCCCAAGGTTGCTCATCGCAACGAGTTCCCTTGGGTTCACGGTCAGCGCCTGTAGATAGGCCGCCTCCGCGTAGTCGTAGTGCCCTGCATGCGAATAGAGCGCCCCCAGGTTGCTCCATGCTGGCGCAAAGTCGTCATCGGTAGCTATCGCTTTGCGAAAATAGCGCAGAGCCTCGAGCAGGTCATTTCCCTGCAGATGCTCGGCGCCGACGTTTGTATAGTAGTGAGCCAGAGCTCTCTTGTCCGATATCTGCTGCCGGTCATGGCTGGCCTCGAAATCAGCGATATTGAAATCAACCTGCTTGGTTTCACCAGCGCCTAAATTGACGATGACATTTACATGCCGGCTAATTACGTAAATGTCCCCGTGCAGAGACCAATTCGGCGGAATTTCGATCTCCTGATAGGAAACGTTGATTCCCACCTCCCGTGCCATTGCAACAAACAGGTTGGTGAATGACAGGCAATTGCCTCGCCGTGCGTCAAATGTCTCTTGTGCCGTGCGTGTGATTTCATCGTACTCGAGAACGAAGCTACCTTCGGTGATGATGGCGTAGAGCAGCTCATGCAGCTTTTGCTCGCGCCCGTGTTTCCGGTTTACGTGTTCATCCAGAAACGCGAGCATGTTCTGATCCATTTCCAGAACTTCGACATCGCGCAGTGCCGCCACCTCGGTTTTCCCAGTCAGTGGCTCAGCGTCCAGAAGGGCTCTTGTGGACAGTGTCCTATCTGCAGGCGCCAGTGCCGGCCCCGCGCAGGCTGACAAGCAGAGCACCATCAACAATGACAGGACATACTGGGGCTTCAAACTCATTCTATTTGACTTCCATATTCATCCAGGCTTTCAGGTATACGGACTGACATTGCGCGTGAAAGTTCCTGATATTCGGCAGCTTGACCATGGTGTATAATTTTTTGCGCGCCTTTTGAAGCGCAGGAAAGGTGGCTTATGTCTCAAAAGACATTTATCGAAATTTATAAAATCGACACGAAGGTCTGTGACAAGATCATAGGCTTGTATGAAACAAACAAGCATCTGGCCCAGCCGGGCAGGCTGGGTGAAAACCCCAGAATTGACAAAAGCATGAAAGACTCGATGGATATATGTATCCCCATCGAATTGTATGGACGGTTTGAACCCTTCTTTGAGCTACTCCAAACCCATGTCGCTGAGTATCTTGATAAATACTATTTTGGTTCCGGCGCTACAGGTATGGGGCCCGTAGGTTATTCGAAATATTCGAGCCTTCAAAAGTATCCTGTCGGTGGTGGTTATCCGGCCATACACTGCGAAAGAGACAGTCTTGAATACGCCAGTCGAGCTTTGGTCTGGATGCTATATTTGACTGACACGCCGAATGGGGGAACGGAGTTTCCTCACCAGGAATTAATAACGGATTGTATTAAGGGTGACCTGATAATCTGGCCGAGCGATATGACCCATATGCATAGAGGCGTTGTATCAGAGACGCATGAAAAAATGATTTTTACAGGTTGGATCGATTTCATTCACCTGAATCAAGTTAAATCGCAGACCAGTTAAAGCCCGACCGTCAAAGCACATCAGGAAAACCAAAAATTCTCATGCTTGAAGCCTATTCAAAACATAGATCTCTCGGATTGCTCGAAGCTCAACTGCCGACTGGTGTCGAGCAGGTACGCGATGAGTTGAACCGCTTGCTTGAAAATGAACCTCGCAATACGCGCGCTTTGTTCTTACTCGCCCGTTGTTTTTCGCTAGGTGATGATTTGAGCAATGCGAAGCGGACTTTCGAAACCCTGATCGAACAGGACCCTGACAATGTGTCAGCGAAAACAGAATTGGCGAAGATATATTTCGAAGACAATTCCCCCCGGGACACGATCAGGCTGCTAGCGGATGTGACAAGCGTGAGGCCGGAAATCGACGAGAACTGGCGTTTGCTCAGCGAGGCGTTAAAACAGGATGGGCAAATTGAGGCGAGTCAGGATGCGTTAGAGCAGCACGACATGATCAAGGCCTTTAACGACAAGCTTCAACTCGCCGAACAAGCATTTGTGCGGGCTGATCTTAAGGCGGCAGATGAAATTTGCCGCCACCTGTTGCAGTTGGTACCCAATGAGCCCCGTGCATTTAGAATGCTGGCCAGAATTGCCAGGCAGTTAGGCCACCATGAGTTCAGCACAAATCACCTCGTCCGGTACGTCGAGGCGATACCCGGCGATGTCGCACTGGGGCTTGAATATGCGCGCTCGCTGCTTGAGAGCCGAATGTATCAGGAAGCGCTGAAACAGTGCCAGCGGCTCATTGAGGTCGCGCCCGAGAGCATCGATATTTACGAGCTCAAGGCCGAGGTGCTTTACTTCCTCGGTCAATACGAGGGAGCGATCGAAATATATCGCGAGCTGTCGAAAGTGCCAGATAAGAGCGCCTTGAGTCTGCTGCATCTGGGCAAGGTGCTCAAGACAGTTGGTGACATTCCTGAAGCTACGCTTTGTTACCAGCAGGCGATCAAGAATAATCCGACTTTAGGCCAGGCTTACTGGGAACTGGCGGATCTGAAAACCTACCGGTTCTCAGAGGATGAAGTCTCGTCGATGAAAGCCATGCTCGACACCGGCAAACTGCCAGCTCTGGATCGAGTGCTGGTCGAGTTTGCACTGGGCAAGGCGCTCGAAGATGCTGATCAGTTTCAGGAAAGCTTTGAGCATTATCTATCTGCGAATACCGGTTACGCCACTATTCGACCCTTTCGCTACACCAGCCAAAATGCTGAATTCAAGTCGACGTTCTCAGCCGAATATTTTTTGGACAAGAAAGATATCGGCGACAGCAGCGATGCACCAATTTTCGTCGTCGGCCTGCCGCGCAGCGGTACAACCCTCGTAGAGCAAATCCTGTCGAGCCATAGCCTGATTGATGCGACCCAGGAACTTGACGAAATCGTTTCAATTGCCCGTGCACTGAACGACCCCGATGGGCCGCAACGCTACCCTCAGACCATGGCAAATTTAAGCTCAAGCCAAATCCGGGATTTCGCACAACGCTACCTTGCTTACGCGCAGACCTATAGAGGACAAGCGCCGTACTTTGTTGACAAAGCGCCGCACAATTTTCAACATATTGGATTGATAAAGACGCTCTTACCAAACGCCAAAATTATTGATGTTCGACGCAACCCGATGGCGAGTGGCTGGAGCTTGTACCGACAGTTTTTCGCCGACAGCTATCTGTTTTCCTATAATCTTGAATCGATCGGAAAGTACTATAAGGACTACGTCGAATTAATGACGCACTGGCAGACGGTGTTGCCAGAGCAAATTCTGACGATTCAATACGAAGACCTGGTTACTGATTTACCTGCTAGCTTGGATACTCTGCTGAATTATTGTGGATTGAATTTCGAAGAGGCATGTCTTCGCTTTCATCTGAATAGTCGTGCTGTTGCGACACCCAGCTCCGAGCAGGTTCGTCAGCCGCTCTATACCAGTGCACTCGAGCATTGGAAAAACTATGACGAATTTCTTTCGCCGCTAAAGCAAGCGCTGGAAGACCATAGCCATTCGACGGCAAGTTAGCGTGCAAGGACCGAGGTTGCCGCCCGGGGATAATTGTCAGCAATGAGTCGAAAGAAGCGCAAACCCAGAAAGAAGCAGCCGAAATCGGCTGTCCGAAAACATGCTATCTCGGAGCCGCAAAGTGTCCGACTGCGGCAAGCTCTTCATGCCCAATCGATCGGTAACCTGAGTTTTGCCGAGGCAGAGTATCGCGCGCTGATTGCAGGCAAAGTCAGGACGCCGCAGCTCTATTGCAGCCTGGCCTTGATCTGCGCCCAGTCAGGGCGTCGGCAGGAGGCCGACGGCCTTTGGAAAAGGGCGCTGGCAATTGATCCTGCATCGATTGAGGCTCAAATGAACCTGGCTGACAGTTACCAGTTAGCCGGCGATATCGATCGCGCTGCCAGGACGTATCGGCGAGTAATCGCGGGCCACAAACACTTTGTTATTGCCAAGTATTTGTTGGCTAATATATTAAAATCGCAGGGAAAACTTGAAGAAGCATCGGACTATTATAGTCAGGTGATGACGCAGCAGCCGGACTATACCCAGGCTCATTTCACCTTTTCCGGCATCCACAAATACAAAGACAGCTCTGACCCGCATATTGCTGCGATGCTCGATCTGTATCGGAAAGCCGATCTTGGAAATGAGGGCAGAACCCACCTCGCTTTCGCTTTGGCGAAGGCCTTTGAGGATCTCGGTGACTACGCTCAGGCATTCGAGTATATGAAGGCGGGTAACGAGTATCGAGGCGAGGAATTCGATTACGATATTGAGAGTGACAAAGCGCTTATCGACAATATCATTGCGACCTTCAACAGAGACGCTATTTCTCAACTACAGATTGATGCCGAAAACTCTAACAGGCCGATATTTATTGTCGGTATGCTCCGATCCGGGACGTCGCTGGTAGAAAAAATCATTTCCAGTCACACCGATGTTTACGGCGCCGGAGAGCTTGAGTATATGTTTGCTCTGGGGACCAGCAACTTTCTGGGGGGCGTGAATAACTTCGAGTTCCAGCCGCTGAACTCCTACGCCACGCGTGTTTATGAGACGGTAGGTAAAACCTATCTCGAACAGATTGCGTTGTTGAACAATCAGGCCGCTCGCGTCACGGACAAAATGCCGTTCAATATGATGATGATTGGGCTCATCAAAATCGCGCTGCCCAATGCAAAAATAATTCATTGTGTAAGGGATGCAAGAGACACCTGCCTGTCGATTTACAAGCAGAACTTCACTACCGGAAACTACCGTTTTGCCTATGACCTGAAAACCGTAGCCCAATTTCACAACCAATACAGGAAGTTGATGCGGCACTGGCATGAAACCATGCCGGGGGCGATTTATGACATTAGTTACGAATCACTAACGCAAAACCCTGAGACCGAAATACGAGAACTTCTAAAAGCCTGCGACCTTGAGTTTCAGGATCGTTGTTTGACTTTTGAGAGGACTGAGGCGGTAGTCAAAACGGCAAGTTTTTTTCAGGTGAGGCAACCGATGTACACCAGTTCAGTTCGCTTGTGGGAAAAGTACCGGGAATTTCTAGGGCCCATGCTTGACGAACTGGAGGACACTTAACGATCAGGGCGGTCGTTCTACCGGAGTGCCCCACTCAGTTTCGGGAACAACTGGGTGCCTGCATTATTTCTGACCAGCCACTGAAGACCATCGTTCAGGTCGTCGCCGTAGAATGACTCCAGTCGTTCGTACAGGGCTTTACGTTTTTGAACTCCGAATCGCTCATTCCTGTTTTTCGCGTCGATAAATCGGTCGTCGCTGTTCGCGATAGCATCGATCTGTTCCGATGAAATGCCAAGTTTCAGGAACCGGTTGCAGGCCTGCAGAGACTTCCTGGGGTTGATGATTAGCTCTTCTCCGTACAAAGAAGCCAGTGCGCTCCTTGGTGCAAACTGCAGAAGAGCCTGTTCCGCCTGTTCAACTTGCAGTCTCCAGAGAGTCATAATGATTCGGAGGTCGGTCATATGAATAGTATGCGTCAGCTGGAGATTCGATAAGTGCTCAAAATCGCAACGTAACAGGTCAAACATGGACCGTATTGTTTGTTTGCCCCCTTCACCTTTCTTCAGTGTCGACAGAACGAAGTTCCTCGCATCCGTATAGAGCATTAGGGCCGGCCCTGATCCTGTCAGTTGCATCAACTCCGGAATAATATTATTGACGGAATTGATGGGTTTGATGATCAGTTTTTCGGATGGTTCGGCATGTTTTTGCAGCAGCGCCAAAAACAATTTTGGTAGATGCCGGTAGTTCAAACGAGTTGATTGCGACTGCCACTGCAATCGCTTTGCATTGGCAGCGTCCAGAAGAATTTGCGGTTCCCGCAGGCTGATGCTGACCCCATCTACATCCAGGCATCGGGACAAAAATGTTGATCCACAATACGCCGTGTGAAATATGAATCGCGGTGGATTATCGGACAAGGACTGGTCCGCGGAATCCAGGACGGCGGCAACTTGCGCAAGAGGAACATCAATGAACGGCCGATTAGAGTCGATTTCACTCTGTTTGAGACTGCTTACCTGGCGTATTTCGTCACGATTGATCGCTAAGAACGAAAGACATTCTGTTTCGAAATTAAATTTATAGGCCAGATAATTCGAATCGTTAATCAAGTCTTCGGTGACCACCAGACTGTCAACCACTTGGCTCTGTCAGCTGTTCCCAGGCATCATCCCGGCCGGCAAGCTCGTACAGGGTCTCTGCGTAATGAATCAGTTTTTTCGAATAGTCCCGAATTCTTACATCAGGATTCTCGATGGGTAACTTTTTGTTCTCGAGCTGGAGTATTCGATCTGCGTCCATTTGCCACTTCAAGGAAAAGTGCCTCGCGACGTCCCTCGGCGTTTTAGCCAGCGAGCCAGCGACATAATCTGCAATCAGTTTATCGACCGAAATCGTCCAGACGAAATCATTTTCATGTCCGACGCCCCAGACTTTGGCCATGAGAATTTCATCAGGCATCATCCAGACCGGGTTGGCCTGCACCGCGACTCCTGTCACTGCTTTGAGCCGGATCATTTCCGCTACAACTTTGTCCAGCAGGGGCTTGAACCACTCCTCCGGTGCTTCACTGGTGGTATCGGCATTCGATTCAGTCATGTTATTCCGCCGGTCTGTCTTTTGTTTTCGGGGCATTAAAGTAACATCAGGAACACCCATGTTCTAGTGCCATGCAGCGGCCGTTTGTCGACAATCGACTTCGGACAGCCTAGCCGCCTGCTTCCAGATTCGACCGTGACGATTGCGAGACCATTATTTTGACCGCGGCGCCGTCCTGAAGATTCTCAGCGCCACGGATGGCAACCCTGTCGCCTTCGATCAGCGGGCCGGAAATGGCGACCAGGGAACCCGACGAGTCTCCAATGGCGACCTTGATTCGTTCCGCCTTGTTCGCTTCGTTGATCCGAAATACGTACTCGCCGTCGCTACGCAAAACCAACGCGTCTCGGGGAACGGTAAGGGAGACCTGACGGGCTCGTATCGGAACCGCGACGCTCACGAGTTCCCCAACTGTCCATTGAGCTGAAGCGCCCTCTGGAAGATCAATTCGTGCCTCGAAGGTTTGTGAGCGAACGTCACCTGTGGGAATCAAGGCCCGAATACGGCCTTCGAAGCGCTTGTCTGTTGCGAAGATATCAATGGCGTCTCCTGTTGCCGTGCGTTGCAGGTGCTTGAGCGGCACAAATGCACGAACCTCCATGTTCTCGGTGTCGGTCATTTGGCCGAGGACCTCTCCGCGCAGAACGTCTTCTCCCGCACGATGAAAGCGGCTGATTATCAGGCCCGTGAAGGGCGCCCGGATATCGGCACGTTGAATCTGATCGTCAATCTGGCGAATTCGGACCCGGGTGATATTTGCATCGCTGATGGCGAGATCGCGATTGGCTTCGGTTTGCTCGAGCTCGAATTCCGAGACGAGGTTTGACCCACCGAGTTCGCGTTGACGGTGCAGCTGGCTTTCAAGCTGACGCACGTTAATCTCGGCACGCTGCAGAAGCGCCTCCTGTTCGGCGCGCTGCAACAGCAAGGTCCGACTGTCGATCCGGGCAATGGTGTCGCCCTTGTTCACGTAGGTGCCCGGCTCCATGACCATCTGCAATTGACCGGGCACGCCCGCAGTAATCTGGACATCATTGCGACTGTAGATCGTCCCGGGCACCGCTACGGTTGGTGCCAACTCAGCGCGTGAGACACTTGCCACCTGCACCACACTGGCCGGCTGTTCCTGCTGTGCCTTTACTGGTACGGCCAGAAACAGTGAGAGTAAAAGGAATCGTGGCATGGTCGTTTTTATTGTTGAGTCAGGCATCGATAGTTGCTCCCGGGATGTCCGTAGTTTTAGATCGTTTCCCAATTAGCCGCGCTATCGAGATAGGCGGTAGACGCAGAATGCTCGGCATCAGGATGAGAGTGAATATTGCGCTGACAAGCATGCCGCCGATAATGACGGTTGCCAGACCGCGATAAATCTGTGATCCAACGCCAGGTATCAGCATCAGTGGCAGCATGCCGAAGATGCTGGTCAGCGTGCTCATATAGATGGGTCGTGCACGAACGCGCACTGCTTCGGCGACCGCCTTGCTTCGATCAAGGCCGTTCTTATGACCGACGCGCGTCTGCATGACCAGCAAGATCGCGTTGTTGACGACCAGGCCGAGCAATATCAGGAAGCCGATCGTGGTTAAGAGGTCCATCGCCTGCGTTGTAAAGAGGTTCAGGATGCGTAGCGCGATAACGCCGCCTGCGATCGCCAGCGGCATTGATAGCATGACAAGAATGGCATCCCAGACCGAGCGAAACATCGCGGCAAGGATCAGCAACAATACTATCGCCGCAATGCCGAGGTTTTTCTGCATAGTATTGAACGCGCTCTCGAGCCGGTCAGCGGTGCCGCTATAAGCGACGCTGACATCGTCCGGCATGATCTCCCGCAGCTTCGGACCGGCAACGTTGCGGAGCTGTTCGAGCGCCTCCTGCACGGTCATTTCGGGAGGTGGTGTTACGGCCAGCGTCAGAGTTCGCTGACCATTCACACGCCTTAACTGCGTTGGACCGACGGTGCGCCGAATCTCGGTGAGTTCACCAATGCTCTGAATTCCAGCGAGTGGTGTTGCGATAGGAATGGCAGCCAATTCTTCAGGCGACGTCCAGGTCGGGCCGCGCAGGATCATATCCATACGGTCGTTGCCGTCAAAATATTCGCCAACAAACGTTCCGCTGGTCATAGCTCTAACGATATTCGCGACCGACGCCCTGTCGAGGCCAGCTGCCGTAATTCGGCGATCATTGGGCACCAGCTGCAGTTCGGGCTCCGCGATCGCAAGTCCGGGTATGGGTCTAACCTGTGCGCCGGGAATCGCTTCATTAATGATGCCCATGCCGGCCATGGCGATCTCGGACAAAACGTTGATGTCAGAGCCCTGCAGATCGACATTGATGCTCCGGCCACCGTTGAAGCCGAAATTAAGAAGCGATGAGCGCTGCACAAAGGCCCGTGTGTCAGGCAGGTCGATCAGTACCTCATCCCGGACGATGCCGATCATCTCCTCTATCCGATCCGGGTCCTGTGGGTAGAGGAACAATGCGTTAAACGTTCCGAAAGCGGACAGGTTGTAGCCGCGAATATAGGGCTGCTTCTCATGGTCCATGTACGGCTTCAGGCGTTCGACAATCGGGCCGGCAATTTCGTTTTCCACCATGTCGATGGTGCCGCCCGGCGGCATGCTGAAGAAAGCGTTCAGGGAGTCCGAAGGTGCCTGCGGCAGCAAGTTTGCTTTCGGTACCAGTAAAACGACGCTCAGTACGGACGCTCCCAGAATGCCGACGATCCATACGGCGCAGATGGCAGGGGTTCGAGTGAGCCTCATAACGAGACTGGATATGTTGGCCCACCAGTGCTTACACGGGTCCGCCTCGTCCTTCTTCAGCAGGAACGATGCAGCAACCGGCAGCACGGTAATCGCTATGAAAAAGGAAGCAGAAACAGCGACCGCAATGGTCAGGGCAAGATCCTGAAAGAGCTGCCCTTCCATCCCGTCCATGAACAATACGGGCAGGAATATCGCGACGCTGGTAACGGTCGAGGCGAATAGTGCGCCCGTAATCTGCTTTGTCCCGGTCGCGACGGAATCCTTGAGGCTGGCGCCGTTTTGCCGGCACCGCACGATATTCTCGAGCGTCACGATTGCCGCGTCCATGACGAGACCCACTGAAAAAGCGAGTCCGGCCAGCGAAATGACGTTCAATGACTTGTCGAATAGTCGAAGCGCGACAAAAGCGACGAGCACTGAAAGAGGCACTGTCGCTGTCACGAGGAAAGTCGCCATGCGACTGCGCATGAGGAAATACAGAATGGCAATGGCGAGCAGCAGGCCGATTCCGAGGTTGCCCTGGACCAGTGCTATTGCGCGTCGGATATGAATCGACGCGTCGAAACTGAGATCAATGGCGAGTCCCGCCTCGGCCAGCGGACCTTCGTTGAGTTCGACAATCACTTTGTTGATTTCGTCGAGGATCGTAACCGTATTGGCGTCGAATTCACGCTGCACGGTGATGTAGTAAGAAGGGTAGCCGTTGCGAAGTGTGAAGCCATCCTGCTTGCGAGGCACGATTTCCATGTCCGCAACTTCGCTAAGGTAAATAGGTCGATCATTACTCCAGCCGACGATAAGCTCATTAAGTTGCTCTGGCTCGAACTGGCCGGCGAAGCGAACGGTGTATTGTCGACGGCCGACATCTGCAAAGCCGCCGGATGAATCGGTTGCACGAGACACGGTGGCAACAATGTCATTGACCTGGATACCGAGTGCGGCCGCTCTGTATGAGTCAAACGTAATGTGCAGCTCTCGGGGCTGCTCGCCGGCAAGAAATACCTGCGATACACCCGGAATTCGCGCGAGTCGCGGTTCTACCTCATCCTCAATGAGCTTCTGGTAGTTGGCAAGGTTCCTGTCTGGATTGTCCGGTAGCACGCGGACCAGCAGTGACGCAGCACCCGGAGCCTGAGGACCGCCGCCGGCATTCACCTGTGGTTCGATTGCGTCGCTCGGCCGAGGCGGCGCCTGGGTCAGATTGTTGATGACGTCGAGCTTGGCCGTCTGCATGTCAGTTCCGACAGCAAACGTGAGATTGACGAAACCCTGTCCGCGTCCGATAAAGGAATTGATGTCGGTTAGCCCAGGCGTGTTTCGCAACACATTCTCCTGCGGCTCGATGATGTTCGCTTCCATTTCTTCAGGGGCGGCAGCGCGCCAGAAGTTGGCAACCGATATCTGCGGCTGCTCGATATTGGGCAACAGCTGAATAGGCAACGATGAAATAGAGGTAAGGCCAAACAGCCCAACCAGCGCGACAGCAACAGCAACCGAAGGCCACTGCCGTGTACTCAATTCAGTTAGATTCATGCGTCATTAGATGCCGCGACGCCACTTTTCGTTGCACGAAGACAGCTACACAACGTGCATCTGTTATGCCCCTTTGGAATATGGGTCAGGACGTCTCACGCTTTTTGGAGTTCTTGGTTCGGCGTTGCTCGCGGAGAAGCCATTGGCGTACCAGCCGCATCACTGCGCCGAGTTAAGTCCATCCAGGCTAGTCATCCCGTCGAGGAATATCCTCATCAAGCATCAAAGCCCGCACGTATTTGACCGGCGGTGAACCGTAGCTGAGCGCCTGATCGTGGTAGCGCCGTAGTGTGAATTCATCACCCCAGGCTTTTTCAACGGCCGCCCGCATCTCGATGTGCTCCTGGTAGCCGACAAAATACGTAGACAACTGGGCTGACGTTAATTGTGCGCGAACCCACTTAAGCGCTGCTTCGCGCTCTTCCTGAAAGCCCCCCTCGATCATGAGATCCATGGCCTCGTCGCGGCTCATACCGTCAACGTGAATGGCGGAGTCGATCATCGCATTGGTGACGGCGCGCAGGTACCACTTCAGATTGATGAGCTTCATCAGGGGGTCGTGATCCAGGTAACCCTCCGAGATCATCATCTGTTCGGCATAGACACCCCAGCCCTCGATGAAGGGACCGGAGCCCAACACGGCTCTGAGCGTCGATGGGTAGCGATTGCTGAGCGCAAGCTGCAGGTAGTGTCCCGGCACGCCTTCGTGAATCGTCAGGTCCTGGATAGAGTAGATGTTGTACTCGCGAAGAAACGACTGAATCTGCTCATCGGTCCAGTTTGCGGGCAGGGGAGACACCGCGTAGAACGTAGCTTGCCCTGCATCCAGCGGCCCCGGCGCATCGAGGTAAGCGATACTCACACCACGTTGAAACTCCGGCATTATGATTATTTCGACGGGTTCGTCCGGCATCGTGACGATGTTTTTCTCGACCACAAAATCGATCGCCTGCTGCAGTTGTTGTTTCGCGACCGCGACGATTCCATCCGCTGGAGGTA
>Ga0055584_100001995_pt1 | contig 20050 bp, 15 predicted proteins | sample OSDHelmetaG_FD_58716 | JGI IMG/M metagenome (GOLD analysis project Ga0055584, IMG submission 58716) | Pelagic marine sediment microbial communities from the LTER site Helgoland, North Sea, for post-phytoplankton bloom and carbon turnover... | ecosystem: Environmental > Aquatic > Marine >...
CTCTATGTCGCCAGCCTCAGTCGGATTTACAAACTGCGACTCAGTGATTTCTCAAAAGTGGCAGAGACGGAATTCTACGAGCCGACTCCTGATTTTCACCAGATGCAATTCTACGATGGTCGGCTCCACGTCACTTCAACGAAGATCAACGAGATCTGGATCTACGATGAGGACCTTCAGCTTGTGGAGACTCATGTCGTTGCTCCTCCTAATCCGAAACGGCGGATCAAATACAAGAAGAACTACAACCACCTCAATAACATTATCCGCCACGAAGGCCGGTTCTACATCGACCTGAACTGGCTGACGCAAAAGCAATACGCAAGTAGCGGTGTTCTCGTCTACGACGAAAACCTGAAAGAAATCGAGCGTTTTGAATTCGGATGGGAAACGCATGATTTTCAATTCATCGATGGTGAACGTGTCGCGATCTGCGCCACCTCGGACAGGGGTAAACCGGTCAAGCATGTGCGCCGGTCCGGACTCATGGTCGAGGGCGAGCTCGTTTTCGAACACGATTCCGATGAGGCTTTCTGCAAGGGGCTTTGCTACGACGATGAATTCATCTATCTCTGCGGCGGCCGGAAGATGGAGCGAAAGCATCGTAAGAAGTCGAATTCCATCATCTACATTCTCAATCGAGATGATTACTCACTTGCACGAAAGTTCGAAAGCACCGACATCAATGCCGTGAAAGGAGCGATTATTCGGCCTTAAAGCGGCCGTTCCGCCTAATCCCATTGTATGAAATCTGCTCTCGTCACCGGCGCTGCCGGATTCATTGCCAGCCGAGTCGCTCGTCGCCTCGTCGATGAGGGAGTGTCGGTCGTGGGCATCGACAACATTAACGACGCTTACGACAAGCGCATCAAGGCGCACCGCCTCGAAGGCCTCGATCAAGTCGACGGCTTCACCTTCTGCGAGGCCGATATCGAGAATCTCTGCGAGCTCGATCCGATTTTTGAAAAACACTCGTTCGACGTCGTTTTCAATCTCGCCGCCCGCGCCGGAGTTCGCTACAGCATCGAGAATCCGCATGTCTACATGCAGTCGAATGCCCAGGGCGCGCTCAATATCCTGGAGCTGATGCAGCAGAGAAAATGCGAAAAGCTGGTTCTCGCCTCAACGTCTTCTCTCTACGCCGGCCAGCCCATGCCCTTTCACGAGGACCTTCCGGTCGAGCAGCCGCTTTCACCCTACGCGGCCTCGAAGAAGGCTGCCGAGGTGATGAGCTACACCTATCACCACCTCTACGGGATCGACGTCAGCATTCTTCGTTACTTCACGGTTTATGGTCCTGCCGGCCGTCCCGACATGGCTCCGTTTCGATTCATCAAGTGGATCCACGAAGGCACGCCCATTACCGTTTTCGGCGATGGCAGCCAAACGCGCGATTTCACCTACGTGGATGACATTGCTCGCGGAACCGTCCTCGCCGCAAAACCACTTGGGCACACCGTTATCAATCTTGGCGGAGGAAAGCGACCGGTCGCGCTGCTCGACTTCATTCACATGATTGAAGATCGGCTCGGGAAAAAGGCGGAACTGGTCTTCCAGCCCATGAGCGCATCCGAGATGGTCGACACGTCAGCCGACATTCACAAAGCGAAGGAATTGCTCGATTGGGAGCCAGAAGTCGATCTGGAAACAGGACTCGATCGCACGGTCGAATGGTATCTGGAAAACCTCGATTGGGCTTCGCAGGTCGAGCCGTAGAAAAAATCCGTCCTTGTCGAGCTACGGTGAGTCGTAGGCCAATTCCCCTCTTCCGAAAAGATAGATGGGATAGCCGTTGAGACTCAGGGAGATGGTGTCATTCCCGCCGGACTGAATCGGAGTCTGGTTTCCCATCGGATCAACAAGGGAAAAATCGGAACCACTTTTGCGAAACGACACTGCTTGTTTTTCCGCCGTCGAAAATGCCGCCACGATGGTGTCTTCTCCGCGGCCGAACTGGTAGATGTAGACTCCGTCCTGCTCAGAAATTACCTTCTCGAAGGTCGCCCCTCCCAGCGTCTCGACGAGAGCCGCCATCGATCCGTAGACAAAACGGGGACAAAACCAGTGATCGAGAAAACCGAAGTCCTGGGAAACTCGATTCGGCCCAAGCGTCATTCGTGACCCAAAGAGCAAGGCACCAGTGTGTCCCGAAGCCCAGCAGTAGAGAACTTTCTGGGGAAGGATTTCTCCTTTTCGTCTTTCCTGATCAAGCCGCCACCCGTCAACTCCCATCTCGGTATTGATGACTTTCGACTCTGTAAGCCCGGCGTCTTTGCACATGCGCAGAACGGCTTCGTGATCCTCAATCAGGTCCGCGAGATGGCCATGCGAATGGTAGGCGATCAGGGGAAGCTCTTTACCAAGCACGCGAATATATTGCTCCGCGCGCTTGGGATCAGCCAACGAAAGCCCTCCAGTCACGACTGGCATTACGGGCAGAGCCCTTTGGGTTTCATCCCAGGAAAAACGGAAATGGTGAATGTATTCCTCCGCTGTTCCGCTCCAGAAATCGACTTGGTCTGGCTCGTTAAAAATCTGTACCAGCCGCGCCGATTGCCCGTATCGCTCGACCAGGGATCGAGTGTAGGCGCGCTGAGGCTCTTCCCGCTTCGGATAGCGCCAAAGAGACGAATCCACGTCCTGGTATTGCGAAGTCGTTGCCCAATCAGGGGCGTTCATGAGTTGCAGAGCGAGGGAAAAGCCGCGCGAGGTGTAGGCATCAACGGCTGCGTCCATTCGATCAAATTGAAATCGATACGGGCCATCCAAAGTGACCCGGTCCCCCATCTCCATCGACTCATCTGTGCGGACGACTTGAAATCCCAACCGATCCATCAATGACGCTTCGAGCTCCCGGGCATCGGCTTCCGTGATTCCTGCTGGTAAAGTAGCACTTCCTGCAATCGTCCAATGATAGCGTCCCGGAAATGTACAGACTCCGAGGAAAAACTCGTCATCTTTCCAAACCTCCCTGAGTTGCTTCAGATCACCAGTAACCGCAAAACTTCGGACAAGACGAGCCGCGCACTCTTTCCCTCGATAACCATCCAGAGTCAGCAGATAAGTGCCGCGTGATTCCAACTGAAATACAAATCGCTCTTCGTTCCCGCCAGCGATTTGCCACTGACCGATGGGGTGATTTTGCCAGTTCCAAATCGTAAGCACGGCATGGTCGAAGGCCTCCCCCGAAACATGGGCTGTTACGGGAAAGGAGGTATTATCCGAGGCAAGCGCGGACCACGCAAACGGCTGATTCGCAGCCAGCCGCAATCCGCTCTCAGGAGAAACGGCTTCGTGGATATCTTCGTTAAGAAAGGGAACGCCGGTGACCTTGAGCCGCTCATCATTCGGAGAAAGCGACACCGATATTTCCGCGAACGCTGCAGTAGCAGGTCCAAAGCAGAGAATCGCAGCAGCAGCGATTCGACAAAGAAACGGTAGCCGGATCCAATCCGGCATTATACCAAATGCCGCCACTTTTTTTGTGGCGGAAGATGGAAATATTCCGGCCGATCGCACCAGCGTTGACGTCGGCATTTTACCAAATGCCGCTACTGATTCGACCCCTGTTGAGGACGCGCTTTCGGCTTCGGAGCAGCTGTCGGGTTATCGATCGCATCAGCCGAGCTGCTTGGCGCAAGCGGCTTCACTGCTTTGAGATACTTGAACAAATCACTATCCGTCGTGAGCACCACAGTACTCTCTCCGGCGAGCATATCCTCGTACATCTCCATGGTGCGAAGGAACTGGTAGAACTCCGCCGACTCCTCGGAAACATCAAATGCCTCCGCGTAGATCTCGGTGGCTTTCGCATCGGCTTCCCCTTTGACCGTCTCGACCTCCTTGTAGGCCACTGACTCGATCTCTTTCAGATCCCGCTCCATATCACCGAGAATCTTCGCCGCTTCACCGGCACCCTCGGATCGAAAGCGCTCTGCGATCTGCTGCCGCTCGGAAATCATCCGCTCGTAGATACGATCGCGCACGTCCTGGTTGTAGTTGATTCGTTTGAAACGCACGTCGAGCAGCTCAATTCCGAACTCCCGCAATTTGGTTCGGCTCGTATCAAAAATATCTTTTTCCAGAGCAGCACGTCCCCGACGGATCGGAATGAGTTTTCCGACGGAGCCTGTCAGATCTGCTTCCGCAATGTCTTCAGCCACAGCCGGCTTGCGGTCTTTCGTCGTACGGATCACCTCGATCAGTTCGTGCTTGGCAACCGAGTTGCGTGTTTCCGAATCAAGAATGTCATCGAGACGGGACTTGGCACTGCGCTCATCGCGCAAACGCTCGAAGTAGACCAGCGCATCGACAATTCTCCAACGGGCGTAGGTATCGACCGCGATGTAAGTCTTGTCCTTCGTCGGCATTTCGCTGGCATCACCATCCCATTCGAGGATTCGCTGATCGAAGCGTCGAATTTTCTGAATTAGCGGAATTTTGAACTTCAACCCGGGCTCCGTAATGGGATCTCCCTGGGCTTCACCAAACTGCGTAATGATGATCTGCTCCGTCTCATGAACGGAATAAAAAGTTCCGCTCGCGATAAGCAGAACAAAGACAATCGCGATCGCGATCAAACATCCTAAAGCTGATTTTTTCATAGCTGAATACGAGGCAAAAATTACTTAATGGGGGCAGCGGACGGACCGATTGGAAGGAAGGGCAGAACATTGTTCGCCTCCTCGTCGAGGATGACTTTTTTGCCGAGCTTCGGCATGACTTTCTCCATGGATTCGAGATAGATCCGGCGCCTCGTAACCTCAGGCGCCTTTTTGTATTCGGTGTAGAGGGCGGTGAAACGCGTTGCATCCCCCTCCGCTTCGTTGATTCGCTGGGTCGCGTAACCCTCCGCTTCGGTGATCTTTCGCTCCGCTTCACCGCGTGCTTTCGGGACTTCCTTGTTGTATTCACCGTTGGCAATATTGATCGCGCGCTCCTTCTCCTGCTGCGCCTGGTTCACTTCGTTGAAGGAAGCTTGGACCGGCTGGGGTGGATTCACGTCTTTCAACTGCGTCTGGTCGATTGTGATCCCGAGTTCATAAAGGGTTACCAGCGCCTTGAGCTTTTCCGTGCATTCATTTTCGATCTCTTGACGTCCGACTGTGATGACTTCGTCAACGGTACGATCACCAACGACCTCGCGCATCACCGATTCGCTGGCATCTCGGAGTGTGTCATCCGCATTTCGAACATCGAAGAGATATTTCTCCGGTTCAGAAATTCGATATTGGATGACCCACTCGACCAGCGCGGCGTTGAGGTCGCCCGTCACCATCGCTTTTTCCGCATCCTGCGATCGAGGATCGTAGGAATACTGATACGGATTGGTATTTCCTGGAGTTCCGAATCCAAATTCCTGCTTCAACTGCCGTTGCACAGGAACTTTTTCTACGCTGTCAATTCCCCACGGAATTTTGAAGTGGAGGCCGGGATCAACGGTTTCGATGTGTTTTCCAAAGCGGGTGACAACTCCCGCCTCTTCCTGTTCAACCGTGTAGAAGGAGCTGAAGATCGCCGTGATCAACAGGATTCCCACAATAGCGCTGAGTAAAACCTTCCCCAGTTTCTCTGGTGGCTTGAGCTCGACAATTTCGTTCCCGATCTGAATTTGCATCCCGAACTGTAACGGCAACCTGCCGTGGTTCCAGTTACAAATATGCGGGAATATTCTACGAGACGGAAATCACGCCGGCATCGCCGTCCCACCACGAATCGCTGCGATGACCCGCACGCTGTCGGCGACCGCCTTCACATTATGAACGCGAAAGATATCAGCACGAGCGATTAATCCACGGACGAGGCAGGCGATCGTTCCCGCATCACGCTTTGCAGGCTCTTCAATTCCCAGCACATCACCGATCACCGTCTTGCGGGAAATGGGAAGCAAGATAGGAAGATCAAAGCGAGTCAGTCGCTCGAGGTCCCGATAGATCGCCAGGTTATCCGCACACTGTTTCGCAAAATCTATCCCGGGATCGAGAATGAGATGGTCCGCGTCCAAGCCCACTCGATGAGCCCGCTCAATGCGGTCTTCAAAAAATTCCTCCAGCGACTGCATGACATCGTCATACTGCTGCTGAGTGTGAGCCTCCTTCGGCAGGCCCACCGTATGCATCACCAGCAGGCTCGCTCCAAATTCACAACAAAGTCGCGCGTTGGTATCTTCCACCAAACCACCAATATCGTTGATGATGTGCACGCGCCCAGTGCCAAGAGTGACCTCGACCACTTTCGAGCGCCACGTATTCACCGAAAGGCGTGGAGGCCACATCTGTAGCTCATCGCGCGGCTCGATCTCTTTGCAGGCCGTCTCAAATGCTTCGAGAAAAGGCAGGAGTCGGCTCACCTCTTCGGCTTCCGCAATCGCCTCGCGATTCGTTCGCGCACTTTCAGCCCCCACATCGATGATGTCCGCACCATCCTTCACCATCTGGACTGCCTGGCGAAGGGCCTTTTCCACATCGAGCGAACCATCGCCGGAGAAGGAATCGTCATTGATATTGACGATTCCCATGACTCGGGGAAAGGACTGGAGTTCACTCCTCATTCCGCCTTTTTCTTCTTTTCCGGCGCTTCTTTCTTCTTTTTCTCTAATGCTTTCCGAGTCATCCCCTCACGCCGTTTCGCCTGAATGGGGTCGGCGGCAAGGGTCGCTGCCCGATGTTTTTTCATCGCTGCCTGCAATTTCTCCAGTCTGTCCGCTGCCTTTCCCTCCGCCAATTTGGCCAAGTTGTTCTTTTCCTCAAAATCAGACTGGATGTCATAGAATCGCCCATCGGAATAGAGCTTGTAGCGCTGATCGCGGACATGTTCCGACGCTTTGTCTCGTTCCCCATCGCGGTGATACCAGCAATAGATGTAAGGTTTGTCTCTCTTGCCTTCACCGGTAAATATCGGCAAAAGGCTGACTCCATCGAGATCATACGCTTCGATTTTCGATGACTCGAGTCCCGTCATTTCAACGAAAGTGGGAAACAAATCAGAAAAATCGACCAGCTCCTTGCTCTCGCTCCCGGCTTCGATAGTCCCAGGCCAGCTCGCGATAAAAGGAACGTGCGTTCCGCTGTCTTTCGGGCTGCCTTTTCCGCCCGGGTAGGGTTTGCCCTGAAACGTCGACTTGATCTGCGTCGCCGTCCCGTTGTCACCGGTGAAAATCACAAGCGTATTTTCGCGCAAACCGAGCTCATCCAGTTTGGATACGACTTTCCCAACCATCTTATCGGTGTAGGCAACGTCGTCGGCCCAATACTTCTGGGTTCGAAATCCTCCCGGCTCACTCTCTTTATCCCTCCACAAAGTCGGATCCCAATCCTCGCTATCCGGAGTCGGTACGAAGGGCCAGTGTGGGAGGATCATGGGGTAATACACAAAAAACGGTTTTGACTCATCCCGGCTTTCGAGAAACCCATTGATGTGATCGGTGACAACGTCAGGACCGAACTTGCCATCCTTGAAATCCTTCTCCTCCCCGTTGATTTCGAAGCCCGGATTCGGATAGCGGCTCGGACGTCGCGTCAGCTGCCAGAGGCAATACTTTTCAAAACCGAATTTCACGGGGCCTTCGAAACCACCTTCCAACTGCCACTTCCCGGCGATGTAGGTCTGGTATCCCGCATCCTGGAGCGCATTTCCGAAAGTCGTTTCCTTCGGATCGAGAATGCCGAATTTGACGTAGTTCCGATTGTTGTATTTCCCCGTCATGATCTGGACCCGTGACGGAGTGCAAATCGGCTGCGAATGCGCATGAAGAAATCGCATTCCTCCCACAGCGAGTTCATCCAAGTGTGGAGTCGAATACATTTCGCTTCCGTTCGCCCCGATGCACTCATAGCCCAGATCGTCCGCCATAATCATAACGATGTTGGGGCGATCTGCCGAACAAACGGCAGAAATCGCGAGAACGAAAACCGCGAGAGCCTGTGAGAATGTTTTCATCAACAGAATCAAGTGGATGAAAAACCCGCCACGCGGGCAACGGAAAAACGAGGAAAATACTTTCGCTTTTTCTTGACCCTGTTTCACAGGGACGCAGCAGGGTTAGCTCAGCGAGCCCACTCTGTTGTGTTTTGAAATGTCTTTGTCCGTAAACGGGGAATGCCTACCACGCAGGGTTCAGCCCCCACTTGTCGGCAAGAGGCTGGAGTTCGGTGCGCATCGGCCAATGATCTGGCTGAGGCTCACCTTCGTAGCGCGTGCTCGCTCCTTTTAGAGGCATGCAGCCCTCATTGTTTCCAATTTCGCGAATCGTCTCGACCTCTTCCGGTGAAAGCTTCACATCAGGTAGAGCAGCGAACTCCGAAATTTTCTCTTCGACCGGACGAGCGTCGTCTCCAGCTTCCTGGATGAATGTAGGTCCAACCGATTTCACCGGATCCTGGCTGAGATCCCAGATGCAGGCGAGCTGCAGCATGGTGAGGCCGTGCTTTTCTGCAATCGGACGCATTTTCTCCAGCTTTTCACAGCCGTGCTCGATCCATCCCTCCGGGCGGTAGGTGCGGTGATCACCGTCTTTGAAAAAGTGTCCGGGCTTCACGTCGTCATGGAAAATCCCGCCGAAGTCGACAACACGAGCAAGGATGTCGACCTCGAACTCGCTTGCGATCGGAAGCACATAGCGACCGGGCCACGGCTCCATCGGATTGATAATGATCATGGCCGAATCGATCTCGCCGTGAAAATTCTCAATGCAGTAGGCCATGTCGATCGCGAATCCGTTGGCTGGGCCAGGCGCAATTCCCGTGTCGCCAGCAAGACCCTTTTCGCGAAGCTTTGCCATCGCTGACCAGACATCCGGGCTGGAGTAGCCAATTGAATCCGGGTTGTGAAGCATCACAATGTCGAAGTGATCAGTTCCGCAGCGCTCGGCACACTTCTTGGTAGACCGCTCGAGATACTCCTCGTAACCGTCAGGACCTCGCAGTTCCGAATTGGTGAAGCGTGCGTAGCCTTTGGCACCCTGGCGCTGACCATCATAGATGTCGTGACCGATCATGGCGACAAGGCAGTAACTGTCACGATCGATCCCTTCGAGGGCTTTACCCAGCAGTTCATCGCCCTGTCCGATTCCATACACATCAGAAGTGAGGAAGGTGCGAACGCCCTCGTCGTAGGCCTGGCGTGCAAGTGCGATCCAGCGATCTTCTTCGAGCCTCTGGCCGAAGTGCATAAAACGTCCACCACTCCAGGATCCGAATGCTGTTTTGGTCAATTTCATGGGTAACCAATCGGGATTTTTCCCCTCTCGTCAAGACACGGGGAGTAGGTGGATTTCGTACAGGAGCCTTCCCCCGAAATTCCCGATTTTAAAACACGGACAGAAATGGCACATTGCCGGATGGCAGGACTTTCCGTCAAAGCAAAGGGACTCGTGTATTCCAACCTCGAGAAATACGCGCGCTCCGGCATGGGCATGGAGAAAGCCTGCGATTCGCTACTGCGACAACCGCGTGTCCGCTCCGCAGAAAAAAAGCTCTACGAAAGCATTCTTAGCGGGCTGAAGCAGGGCAAAACTATCGGCGACTCCCTCGGGCTCGCCCGAGGCGTCGTCTCTCCGCTGGAAGTGGAAGTCGTCTCGGCATCGGAAGAAGGCGGAATGCTCGAAAAAGGATTCGGACATCTCGCCGAGTACTTTCGCCGCATTCACCGGACTCGACAAAAGATCCGGAAAGGACTGACCTATCCCATTGCTCTCGTCCACCTCGCCGTCCCTGTCTCCACCCTTGCCGTCACCGCTTTCAGTGGTCTCACACTCGATGCCAATGCCGAAAAACCGGACTACATGGCTTCCTTTCTCCAGGCGGGAAAGAATATGCTTATCGCCTACATCGTAATTCTCGGATTGATCATCGGATTCTCCGTTCTCGTGAAATTGGCGCGCCGCTCTGCTGCAGTCGACTCGCTGCTGAATTTGATTCCGCTTTTTGGAAAAGCGCGAAAAGCTGTCGCGCTGGAGCGATTCACGAAGGTGTTTGAGATCTTTCTCCTCGCCGGAAAGAAGATGAGCGATTCCCTCAGCGGTGCTGGCAAAGCATCAGGCAGCGGATCGATTCGCGAAGCGAGTTTCGTCGGGGCCGAGATTGTGGCAGAGGGAGATGAACTTTCCTCCGCGCTATTCTCCGCGCCCCATGCCTTTCCCAGTGACTTTTCGCGAGGGATGGCCTCCGCCGAAGAATCCGGACAGCTCGACCGGGAGCTCGCAGAGTGGTCCCGATTCTATTCCGAAGCCGCCGGTGATGCAATGGACCGCGTCGCGGAATGGGCTCCAAAATTGTTTTACTGGGCGATCCTGCTCTTTGTAGCGGCACTGATTATTCGAGCCGCCTCCGCCTACTTCAACGTGGTGAACAAACTGATTAACGACAGCGTTTTTTAGCGAGAGAGGAGCAAAACTCACCCCCGCCGAATCAAAAACACCACATCGCGATCTTCGGGCGTTGGAAGCACTACTGCCTCTCCTATTACGGTCACGGTAAATGCCTCGTCGACTTCAGGCCATTCGCCGGTGTCAGGGAAAAAGCGGCGGACGGGAAAGGCTTCGGACTCCTCTGACAAATCGAGGCGGGCTTCTTTCACTCCGGCCGGAACGAAAACAACGTAACAATCTCCTGCCTTCGCGAGACACCAGGGTTTTCCATTTTTCTCCTCCGCGTTACCAACAAGTGCATCGGATGGTTCCATCTCCCAGAACGGAATTTCATTTTCCTGGAAGAATTCCAGGGCAATGCGGCAGGCATCCCACGACTTTTCGCGGCTGCGAAAATTCTCGCAGATCAAATCATTCTGCGGCAGCTGATAGCCGAAGTAGTATTCCACACCGGCGCCACCGGCCATGAGATTGCCCCACAGGGTGTCACGCCGAACATCTTCCCAGTTGTAGGGTTTTGCATTCTTCGATTTTGGGTCCTTAGCCCAACCGTCAAAGCCCTCGTAACCGGGATCAGGAGGAACCCCGAGACTGGCGGGCCCCTGCTCATCATTGGCCACGACCCATTGCTTGCCCGATTCTTTCGAGGCTTTGATCCACTTAAGAGTGCGCTGATGGACCTGGTTCCATCCGTTCTGGAGCGAGGCGCCTGTCAGGAAGGATTGGTCACCAACGAGTTTCGGATATACCTTGTCCTGCTGGTTCGGATAGGTATGGATGACGATGGGATGATGGTAGGGGTCGAGTTGTCGGATATGCTCCACCATTTTTCGAACTTCCTCCGGAGACTGCGTATTTTCTTCTCCAATATTCCAGTTCAAAGCGAGATGGTGGGAAAAGCGCGCCACCAATTCGCGAATGTAGAGCTCGCGCTCCGGCCCCAGTTCGCCTCCGTCGAGCGAGGTCGGAATATCTTTGACGGTCACTTCCTTGTGACCATGACGATTGTCGTCCATCTCCGTTTCCTGCATCTTGAAATGAAGATGCAGCCCCTTCGCGGTCGCATGAGAAAACACGATGTTCCACTGATCCAACTTGGAGCAATCGTAGTGCAACTTCTCGTCTCGATCGACGAAAGGCCAGATGTTGTCTCCGTCGCCTCCCGCATTGTAGGTGAGGAACGAGAAGGCATTCACTCCCTGATCGGAAAGGTAGTTCAGCGCACCGATCAGCGCCTTGCCTTTGCCATCGTGCCACGTGGGATCACCCTGTTTCCAATCTCTGGCATGAGGTTTCCAGAACTTGAGAGGTCCCTTTTTCGGATTGTTTGCCTGAGTTCCATCGAAGTCGGTGTAGGCAAGAAGCGTTTCCGGCGCATCCGGTCCTGCCTTGAGAAAGCGGGATTTATCCCCCGCGAATTGCAGGTATCGCTCACCAATGTAGGTGAGGCGACCACGGGCACGGAAATCGGGAGTCGATTTGTCCGACGGCGCAATGGTAAATGATCCGCTGCTCGAAAATTCGGTCAGCGTCGCGAAACCCTTGCCATTCCGTTTGCTTATTTCAGCTCTCCACTCCCACTTGCCTGGCTTGTCGGGAGAAAGATGGGCACGCCAGCAGTTTCCTTCTTCGGCACCAGTTTCGCCAGCATTCCCATCTGCCGCAAAATAACCCGGAACAGTATAGGCGGGAAGACCGGTCACATGTCTAAACTGCACGGAGAAGACGAAGTCAGTGAAAGGATTCGGATTCTTATCCCACTCCTTCGCAAATGGCCCGGAAAGCGTCAGCGTTACTGCGTGCCAGGCCTTCAACTCGCCAGAGATAGTAACTGATCCATCGACATCTTTGGCCGAGGCAAAGGAAGGAACGGTCACACAGATCAGCAAGAGTACAAATCGCATACCGCCTGTGTAGCGGAATCAGACCTTGCCTGCAAGCAACTCCCCTGCTCCACAAAAAAGTTTTCCATCTTCATCCGGCTCTTCCGGGAACAACTCCGATCCTGTCAGATACTCGCGACTGATTGAGAGAAATTCGTCGTGGTCACGCGTCCGACGCAGCTTGTCGACGAGTTCACCGCCGGCAACTCCGGTGGCGATATAATTGGCAAATTTCTTCATTCGATTCGCGAGTTGACCTTTGTCACCAAAGTCTCCCTCGGCAGCAACTTCATCAGTCAACTCTTCCAGGTATTCCCCGACATCACCCAAGGTCGGTTGAAACGGATTCTGGCCCTGCACCGCATCATGAATCTGGGCAAAGAGCCAGGGGTTGCGAATCCCGCCGCGTCCGATCATGAGCCCGGCGGCGCGGGTTCGCTGCAGCATTGCGAGGGCCGTTTTCACAGAAACGATACTGCCGTTCGCGGATACGGGAAATGGCAGTGCTTCCACGGCGCGAGCAATGCAATCTACGTGAACAGCGGATTGGTATCTCTCTCGAACAGTTCGCCCATGAATAGCGAGACCGTCGATCGGCAAATCAGCGAATAGAGCGAGCAGATCATCAAACTCGCTTTCTGTTTCAAAACCAACCCGGGTTTTCAGAGTCAACGAGCCACTCACAACAGGACGAAGGGAAAGAACGATTTCGCGGATCAGTTCGTGATTTTTCAAAAGTGCACCGCCCGCTGCTTTTCCACAAACCTTCGGCGCGGGGCATCCGAGATTCACATCAATGCCCGCACAGTCAGATTCCTTCTGGATGAATTTTGCCGATCTAACGAGGTGCTCCGGGTCATTTCCAATCATCTGGGCCATGACCGGTTTTGATCCTGACATATCAACAACGGACCGAAGAATCTTCTTCTCCGGACGAGAATCCCGGTGAACCCGGAAATACTCGGTCACGTAATAATCAGGTCCACCGCGACGCTCCAGGCATCGCCAAAGCGGCAGAACAGAAACATCCTGCATCGGAGCAAGGGGAAGCCGTGGGGTTATACTCACAACCCAGACCAAACAGGGTACGGTCAATGAGTCAACAGGGTACGGTCAATGACCGGACAGGGTCAGGTGGCGCGTTTCCCTGTATCTTTCCAAAGACGGATCGAACTGCTTTTGCTAGGATGCGTTCGAATGAAACCGATTGTGCAAATTTCCCTCGATCTCACGAATATCGATGAGGCGCTTGAAACGGCAGCTCTCGCCCGGCGAGCTGGTGTAGATTGGCTTGAAGCAGGAACCCCTTTGATCCTTGCCGAAGGGCTTCACGGAGTCAGAGAACTACGTGAAGCATTTCCCGATGTTCCCATTGTCGCTGATCTGAAGACGATGGATGGCGGATACCTCGAAGCAGAAATGATGGCAAAGGCCGGCGCAACTCAGGTCGTCGTAATGGCGCGAGCTCACGAGGAAACCATCAAATGCGTCGTCCAGGCCGGAAAAGATTTTGGTTGTGAAGTGATGGGCGATAACCTCGGTTGTCCTGATATGGTCGATGGCGCGAAGCGACTTGCTGACCTCGGATGCGGCTACGTGATTCACCATATCGGATACGATGAACGGCGCGGAATCGCCGCTGCGGGAAATCGCATGCCGAGTCCGCTCGATCAGTTGCGAGAGGTCGTCGACGCAGTCGATGTGCCGGTTCAGGCCGTGGGCGGGTTGAGCCTGGAAGAGGCAATCGCATGCCCTCAGTATGGAGCCCCGCTAGTCGTGCTGGGTGCTCCCCTGACAGTTGATGCCGATGCTTTCAAAACAGCGGATGGTGATCTCGAGTCTTCTCTGCGATTGATTTGCGATGCGGTGCATTCTCAGGAAGTTTCTTCATCATGAAATCGCCTGCCGTGGTAAACTTTTCTCCCGAAGCCGGATCCGTTGAGATTCGCGAAATCGAACGGCCTGCGATCGGAGCGAACGACGTCCTGCTCGAAGTCGCCAATGTCGGCGTCTGCGGAAGCGATCTTCATCAGTGGACCGCAGATCATTCCTGGCCCGTGAATTATCCTGTCGTTCTCGGTCACGAGTTCGGCGGACACATCGTCGAGATTGGATCAGAGGTCGAGAAATGGAAAGAAGGCGATCGTGTCGTTTCCGAGACCGCGGCGATCATTGATCCAGACAATCCGATGACACGACAGGGGCTCTACAACCTCGATACCAGTCGAAAGGGTTTTGGCTACGGCGTTGACGGAGCAATGACGAAGTATGTCCGAGTCCCTTCCCGGATTCTGCATCGGGTTCCGGATCGCTTGCCGTTTGAAGAAGCGTGCCTGACAGAGCCGACTTGCGTCGCCTACAATGCGGTGGTGCGCAATGCCCGCATCGAGCCGGGCGACCGTGTGATTGTGTTAGGTCCGGGAACGATTGGAATTCTTTGTGCAGCGATGGCAAAGCAGTGTGGCGCGCAGGTCGCTCTCGTCGGTCTCGAGCAGGACGCCCATCGCCTGAAGATCGCGGAACAATACGGGTGCGAAACCATTATCGGTGATGCGAGCGAGTGGGCAAAGAGCCGCGACGGACTTGGTTGCGATGGAGTCATCGATGCAGCAGGCGCCAGTGCCACCTTGCAGATTGCATTGGATGTGGTTCGCCCCAATGGATGGATCAGCAAGGTAGGCTGGGGGCCGCAACCGCTCGGCTTTAACCTCGATCCGCTCGTACAGAAAAATGTAACCTTGCAGGGAAGCTTCAGCCATCACTGGACGATTTGGGAGCGCGTCATTGCCCTGATGGGAGACGGTCAATTTGACGTAAAGCCTATCATCGGAGGCGTCTGGGACGTGACGGACTGGCACGAGGCGTTTGAGAAAATGCACGGCGGAGAGGTAGTGAAGAGCGTTCTTCGACCTGTCTGACCACTGACCACTGACCACTGAATTCTGTACACCCATGCCAAAACTCGCCGCCTTTCCCAAAGCCTTCATGCACGCCCTCTGCAAAGATGGCAGCATGACCGTATCCGAATGGATCACGCTTGCTGCCGGTCTCGATGTCGATGGCGTTGAATGGTATGCCGGTTTCCTGGAAATGGCGGACGAGAGAAACTGGCCCCGGTTTCGTGAAGAAGTCGAGTCTCACGGGATGGTCATTCCAATGATGTGTTGTTCCCCCGACTTCACTCATCCTGATCCGTCATTTCGCGAGGCGGAAATTGCCAAGCAGAAACGCTGGATTGAAATGACTCACTCTCTCGGCGGAAGCTACTGCCGAGTGCTGAGTGGACAGCGCCGCCCTGAATTATCGATCGATGAAGGAGTAGAATTCGCTGCACAATCCATCGAGGCATGCCTGCCTTTCGCGGAGGAACGCGAAATCACCCTGATTATCGAAAACCACTACAAAGACGACTTCTGGGAGTATCCCGAGTTTGCCCAGAAAATGGATGTGTTCTGTCAATTGGTTGATCGCATCCAGCATCCCGGCTTCGGAGTGAATTACGATCCAAGCAATACCTATCTCGCAGGTGAAGACCCGATTGAGTTACTCAAACGGGTTTCTGATCGCGTCGTGACGATGCACGCCAGTGACCGCTTTTTGATTGAGGGGACGATCGAAGACCTCCGTCGCGAGGAGGATGGTGCAGAAGGATACGCGAAACGGCTCAGTCATGGAGAGATCGGAAAAGGGCTCAATGATTACGACGCCATTTTTTCGGAGCTGAAGAGTAAAGGTTTCGACGGATGGATCAGTATCGAAGACGGCGTTGATGGGATGGATCAGTTAGCCCGGAGTGTCTCGTTTTTGAAAAACAAGATCGCGGAATACTGGCCGTCAGAATCCTCGTAGCAGGGCCGGGATACATTCAGCCCATATTCCGCTCGGCGTACCCTCATTGTCTGGGCAGCCATTTTGAAACATTGACTCAATCAATGTTCTTGTATGCCATTATCGAATCGGCGGTTCGGTGAAAGATTGCTACTCTCCTTGTAACTGCAATTTATCGCATCATGGAATCGTTAGTTTTTGTATTAGTCGTTCTTCTGTTCATCTTGCTCCTCGTATTGCTCTCCCGCGTGAAGAGCGTGCAGGAGGAGATGCGGGGCATGAGAGGAGAAGTTCGTGAAACACTTTCATTGCTACAAGCTCAGGAGCGGAAAGAACGCTCGGAGGAATTGCGCGGAGAAGTGGAAGAGAGCCTTCCGGCTTCGTCTCAGGATGCTGTTGGGGGACCGCCTGCAAGTCCTGAGCCAGAGGAAGTCAGTGTCGAGGAGCCTCCGGCTTTTGCTGCCAAAGAAAAGGATGAGGAAAAGGAGTATGCTGGCGAAGCGCCACCTCCCCTGCCGGTATCGAAAGTCAGGCAGGAAGTCGCGCGGACATCGCCGCCCCCGGTTGATCAACCAAGGGAGCCATCCAAATTTGAGACGGCAGCAAAAGAGATTCTTGGAAAGATCTGGAACTGGATCGTTGTGGGTGAAGAACATCGCCCGAAAGGAGTCACGATGGAGTATGCCGTCGCGACAACGTGGCTCTTGCGAATCGGCGTTTTGATCCTCGTGATTGGAATTGGGTTTTTCCTCAAGTATTCCATCGTGGAAGGCATCATAGGACCATTGGGAAAAGTGGCTCTCGCCGCCCTCGCGGGAGTAGGCTTGTTAGGGGGTGGCCTGAAACTATTTGGCGGCCGCTACGACCTGCTCGGACAGGGTCTCGCTGGCGCAGGTTTTGCGACTCTCTATTTCACTTTTTTTACTGCGCAGAACGAAGGGCTGTTTTCCGCGATTCCGACCTTTGCACTGATGATCCTCGTAACTGTCGCGGCAGGGCTTCTCGCGGTGCGTTTCCAGTCGATGCTGATTGCCATTCTTGGCCTGCTCGGCGGATATCTCACTCCGCTGATGATTACTTCGGCGCAGCCGAGCGTGCACGTTCTATTCAGTTATCTGCTCCTGCTCGGACTCGGGGTTTTCTTTATTTCAGCGCGGCGCGAGTGGCGACTCCTGTATTACCTCAGTTTCGGCGCGACCTGGCTTCATGTCGCAAACACGGTGTCCCGCGGGTTTAATCCGGAAAAATTCTGGGAGTTCTTTCCCCATCTCGTCGGTTTTTTTCTGCTCTTCTCGACGGTGACCTTCATCTACCATTTGGTGAACCGGAAAAAGTCGACCGTTCTCGAACTACTGTTCCTTTTTTTAAACGCCGGGGTGTTCTTTGGCTTTGCGGTTCACATGGTCGACAGAACGTTTTCCCGCGAGACTGTGGCAATTGTCACGATTGGTCTGGCCCTCTTCTACATTGCGCACATCTATCTCTTCCTGAAACGCGAGATCCTCGACAGGGGTTTGCTGATGAGCTTTCTCGGACTCGCCTCGCTGTTTGTTGCGATTACCCTGCCACTGATTCTTTCGAAAGGATGGATCACGGTGACCTGGTCGGCGCAGGCCTTTGTGATGCTATGGATCGCATCGAAAATGAAGAGCGAGTTTCTACGCCAGCTCGCCTATGTGCTCTATCTCATCGTTTTGGCACGGTTTGCGATCTTTGATCTGACGGCCCAATACAGTGGATCGCTCGCGCAACTGGAACCGGCAGCCTACTGGAAACTCTTCGCGGAACGTCTCATGGTTCTCGGCCTGCCGATTGCTTCCTTCTTTGCCGCCGGGAATCTCTTTTCCCGAAAGCGCGATGCGAATGGGGATTGGATTGTCCCCGAGGGAAATGACATTCGTCCGCGGTTCGGCCAGTCTATGCTGAGTCGCGCCTGCTTCTGGATCGTGCTCGCTCTCAGCTTCGTTTATTTCAATCTAGAGACGCAGGAAACGATCCGCTACCTTTTTGATCCGTTGACGACACCCGTCCACACGCTGGTCGCTATCGGCCTGGCGGCGATTCTCTTTCGGGAGATGCTGGCAAACCGCGAAACAATCGCAACAGCACTGTTCTGGATCCTCAGCGCGCTGATCGTGGTGAAGGTTTTCCTCGTCGACTTCATCCGATTCGGCATCGACTTTGATCTGGCATTTCGTGAAACGGACTTTGCCTCCGGCTTGCTCATGCGAATGCTCGACTACGGAGCCGTGATAGCCTTCCTGCTCGTCGCCTGGCAGATGCTGGCGCGCAGAGCGAAGCGAGAACGTGCTTCCGCTGTATTCGGCTGGACTGCGCTCGCTGGAGCGTTTTTCTACTCCAGTCTCGAAGTCTGGACGGGACTCACGCACTTTCTTCCGGAGTTTCGGATGGGAGGGATCTCGATCTACTGGTCGCTGTTTGCGTTCACCTTACTATTCACCGGAATCTCGAAAAACCGCACCGTTCTTCGACGAATCGGATTGGTCATCATGTCGGGCGTAGTCTTCAAAGTGTTTTTTGTAGATTTATCAGGGTTAGAACAACTCTATCGCATTGTCGCATTCATCGTCCTGGGAGTGATCATATTGATCTGTTCTTTCCTGTATCTGAAATACCGTCACCGTTTTTCAATTGAAGAAGAAGAGGAAGAAGAATCATGAAATCTTTTTACCACGCCCTACTTGCTGCCTGTCTCTTTCTCCCGAGCATTGCGAGTGTCGAACCCGGTTCGTCGTTTGAATTTCGACAGGACCTGAAAGGAGAGCCTTCCGGCGAGACGCTCGGCATTGCTCTTTTAGATTCGGATGTATTTCGGGAATTAACGGGAGATCTTTCGGATGTCCGCATCTTTGACGAGTCGGAGACCGAAGCCCGACTGGTTCCATTTTAATTCAAGAGATGGAGCCGAAGGAGGCTGCAGGGCCTGCACAAACGATTCCGTCTGAGATCATCGACTTCTCCGAAACCAGCGATGAACTTAGGCTCCCGCTTTTCGCCACAAGATTTTGCTCGCCACCCCCTGCCATTTCGGGTGATTGTTTCGCAACAATCACCCGAATTTTTTTATGCATTTCACTCGACTACTCTTTGCCTCTCTTTTCTTCGTTACCGCCATCTGCCATGCCGATACCTGGACTGATCCAGCAGTAGCAGGAAAGGAAGACCCAGCCTTTCTCATCCAGGGAGAATATGGCGTCGCCGAGAGCGGCCAGCCCTGGGGCGCACATGTCATCGCGATGGGCGAAGGGAATTTCGACGCCTACTTGCTCGAGGGAGGCCTCCCGGGACTCGGCTACACCAGAGAAAAGGCGCGGACGAAATTGACGGGAAAGTCCGCCGAGGGAAAGACCTCTTTGCAATCTGAAGACGGCAAACTGACCGCTACGATCGCCGGAGGAAAAATCACTCTCCAGCGCGATGGAAAGCCCCTCGCAGAATTGGCTCGTGTGGAGAGAAAGAGTTCTACGCTCGGCGAAAAACCTCCCGCTGGCGCCTTCGTTCTTTTCGACGGCAGCAGCGCCGAAGAGTGGAACAAGCCCGAAGCCCTTCAGGATGGCCTGCTCGCAAACCTCGATATTTCCACCAAGCGCAAGTTTCACAGCTACAAGTTACACCTTGAGTTTCGCACGCCTTACAAGCCAAAGGCACGGGGTCAAGGTCGTGGAAACAGCGGTGTCTACCACCAGCATCGCTACGAGACTCAGGTTCTTGATTCCTTCGGCCTGACTGGCGAATACAACGAAACAGGGGGCATCTATACGATCAGCAAGCCCATCGTAAACTCCTGCCTTCCCCCACTGCAGTGGCAGACCTACGACGTCGATTTCACCACAGCGGAGTTCGATGAATCAGGCAAACTCGTGAAAAATGCCCGCATGACCGTACACCTCAATGGCGTGCTCGTTCAGGACGACACCGATCTCCCAAAAACAACCGGTGGGGCCAAGCTTAA
>Ga0055584_100001996_pt1 | contig 20038 bp, 19 predicted proteins | sample OSDHelmetaG_FD_58716 | JGI IMG/M metagenome (GOLD analysis project Ga0055584, IMG submission 58716) | Pelagic marine sediment microbial communities from the LTER site Helgoland, North Sea, for post-phytoplankton bloom and carbon turnover... | ecosystem: Environmental > Aquatic > Marine >...
CATGAGTCTGGGTGGCCCGGTTCTCCGGGCCATCGCAGTGACCATCTTTTTGATGTGGGTTCTCATCATTGAGCGGATTATGTTCTTCCGCTCTTCGATGAAGACCATGTCACGAATGATTCATGATGACTGGGAAGGCCGCCAGGAGCGCACTTCCTGGGCTGCTCACCAGATTCGTGAACTCATGATCTCGCGTTTTAGCGAGGCTACCAATAAAGGGATCAATCTGATCCAGACGCTGGTTGCCTTGTGCCCGCTACTCGGTCTTTTGGGGACTGTTACCGGCATGATCAGCGTTTTTCAGGTGATGGCGGTATCCGGGTCGGGCAATGTCCGTGCTATGGCCGCAGGCGTATCTCAGGCGACGGTACCGACAATGGCAGGAATGGTCGGCGCTTTGTCTGGCGTTCTGCTTATCACTTTGCTTAGCCGCCGAGCGGCTCGTGAAGTTGGGTTTCTTGAAGACTCACTCACGATGGACCACTAAGGATTACAGATGCGTAAGACTGATCTATCAATGGGGCACGACGATGAGGGTGATGAAATCAACCTGACGCCGATGCTCGACGTTGTGTTCATCATGCTCATTTTCTTTATTGTTACAGCATCTTTCATCAAGGAAGCGGGAATCGACGTTAACCGGCCTGATGCTCCAGTTACGGAGACCAAACCGGAGGACGCCAATATCCTCGTCGTTATTTCCGCCACCGATGAAATCTGGATCGATCGTCGAGTCATTGACCCGCGTGCCGTGCGAGCAAATATCGAGCGTTTGCATGCGGAAAACCCGAAAGGGTCGGTTGTGATTCAGGCAAATAAAAAATCGACCAACAAGATGCTCGTTTGGGTAATGGACTCCTCGCGAAGTGCAGGGGTTTACAACATATCCATCGCGGATCAACGCTGAGCGGGAACTCAATAGGACTTACCAATGCGAAAGAATCACTCACTGGGTTATGAAGAAGAGAGCGAGGAAATTAACCTGACGCCGATGCTTGACGTCGTTTTTATCATGCTCATATTTTTCATCGTTACAGCGACCTTCATTAAAGAAGCCGGTATTCAGGTCGATCGACCCGACACGTATACAGCTGATCAGCAGGATGACGCATCTATTTTGATCGCGATTAGTGCTGCTGACGAAGTCTGGATCGATCGTAAGGAGCGTGCACCGCAGGCAATTCGCGGAATTATCGAGCGTCTCCATGCAGAAAACCCGAAAGGGTCGATCGTGATTCAGGCTGATGAAGAATCCACCAACGAGACGCTTGTCATCGTTTTGGAAGCAGCCAAGGCGGCCGGCGTTTCAAACGTCGCGATTGCCTCGGACAACTAAGCCTGCGGATAGCTGATTGGGAACCCGATACTCATTTGACTGTCTCATATTCCAGGTTCGCCTGGCATAGTACGGAGACGAAGCGGCTAATACCGCTGAGGAGAACAAGACCATGATAGGTCGTTACGCATTTTCAATTGTAATTGGTACGGTGGTGACACTGAGCCTGTTGTTTATCATGCAGTTACTCATTGTGACCGGAAAGCAGGCGCTTACAGACCCCCGCGAACGCCATAAGCTCGAATTCGTGCGGGTGAAGAAGAACGAGAGCGTGAATACTCAGGACCTTACACCTGAGAAACCGCCCAAACCGCCTGAAACGCCACCTGAAACGCCACCACAGGACATGGATAATATCGATCCTGATGCACCGTCTATTGATGTAGGTCGGCCAGAAATCACGGCCAACACCGATATCGGAGGCCCGGGCGGAATGAATATCGCCGAGGGCGACTACCTGCCGATTGTTCGCGTCGCACCGGTCTATCCGTCGCGAGCATTGTCACGTGGTCTGGAAGGGTTTGTTGATATGTCGTTTACTGTGACGACAGCCGGAACGGTCAAAGATCCGATCGTACTGCAGTCCACCAGTAGTCTGTTCGAAAGAGCGGCTACGCGTGCTGTGTTGAAATTCAAATACAAACCACGCGTTGTTGATGGTGTTCCTGTCGAAGTGAAGGGCGTCAAAACACGAATCACGTTCGAGCTTGAAGATTAAAGCAGACCGATAGCCCTTGGCGGGGAATCTATCCAAGAGGATATTTTTGTATGAATACCAAATGTGGAATATCACTGAAGTTATGTATGCTGCTGCTGGCGGGAATGCTCGCCTGTGGAAACGCTGCAGCCCAGGGCAGTGGTCAGGCAGACAAAGACGACGATACCAAGACCAAGCAAGCTCAAGCTGTTAGTAAAGATGTCTATGAGCGCATTCAAAAAGCGCAGGAAGCAGTCGACGCATCGGACTATACGGGCGCGCTGAGGATGCTCAACAGTCTCTACAATCCGGACAAGCTGACCGAGTACGAGCAAGCTAACGTATTGAATTACATTGGTTTTATCTACTACAACATGGAAGATATGCCGAACGCCATCCGTACCTACGAGAAATTGATGGCTATACCGACGCTTGAGCCACAGATGGCCAAGCAAGTAACGTTTACGGTCGCCCAGTTGCTTACCGTTGAAGAGAACTACCCCAAGGCGCTCTCGACACTTGATAAATGGTTTATTCTGGAAACCAACCCGGCACCAGAGCCCTTTATCCTCAAAGCTCAGATTCATTATCACCTCAACCAGTATCAGGAGATGGTAGAGCCGATTGAAAATGCCATGCAGGTTGCTCGCAATCGCGACAAGCCCGTCAAGGAAGATTGGTGGGGGCTGTTAAATTTTGCGTATTTTCAGCAGGAAAATTACGAAAAAGTTCGCGACATACAGAAAATCCTTTTGGTCAATTGGCCTAAAAAGCGTTACTGGAAGTCACTGGCCGGTGCTTACACCGAGTTGGGTGAAGACGAGAAGCTGATTTACGCCTACGACGCTGCCTTTACACAAGGCATGCTTGAGAAGGGCACCGAGTTTGTCACGATGGCACAACTCTACCTGCAAGCTGAGGTTCCTTACAAAGCAGCGAAGCTGCTCGAGGAAAAAATGGAGGCTGGCATTGTTGAGAAGAACGCGAAAAATTATCGTCTTCTTTCCCAGGCCTGGATGCTCTCCATGGACGACAAGAAGGCGATTCCGGCTCTAATCTCCGCCGCCGCCCTGACAACGGATGGCGAAGTGGATGCACGTCTTGCCAATTCTTACCTGAACGTTGGTGATTACGGAAATTGCGTTGCTTCAGCCAGGAATGCTATTCGCAAAGGTGGGCTGAAGAGCCCGGACAACATCCAGATCAGCCTGGGTATGTGTCTTTATAACCAGCAGAAATACAACGAGTCGAGAGCGGCGTTCAATGAGGCGGCCAAAGTACCGCGCTCGAAGCGTACCTCGGACCAGTGGAAGCGAGTGATAGATGCTGAAATTGAACGTAACCGACAGATTCGAATCGCTGAGGAAGCGGCACAGAAGAAACGCAGGGAACTCGAGGCTCGACGAGCTGAGATCTCCCGCGCTTAAGCCCAAATATCGATCAGCTTAGGTTCTTACGAACAGGGCGTTGACCGTAACCGGTCAACGCCCTTAATATTGCGCGCATTTGAACGACGGACTAAAGAAATGCCAAAAATTATCTACATCACCTCCGATCAAACGAGACATGAAGTTGAGGTCGAAAACGGCTATTCAGTCATGGAAGGTGCTATCAATAACAATATTGAAGGTATCGTCGCTGAGTGCGGTGGTGCCTGCGCCTGCGCGACCTGTCATAGCTATATTGATGAAGCCTGGACTGACAAGTTGACGCAAATGGACGATATGGAAGACAGTATGCTGGACGCTGCGTTTGAGCGTAAATCAAACAGTCGGCTTACGTGCCAGATCGAAGTATCCGATGAACTCGATGGCCTCGTAGTCCACGTCGCCGAAAATGATTATTAACAACGCATTATCTTAGGAGTGCTCCAATGACTATAGCTGCAGGTGAAAAAATGCCGTCTGGTGCCCTGGGCATCATGACAGAAGCCGGACCCGGTGCCATTTCGACTGATGAACTTTTTTCGGGCAAAAAGGTGGTGTTGGTATCTGTCCCCGGCGCCTTCACCCCTACATGCTCGATGAACCACTTACCGGGATACGTCGATCAGGTTGAAAACCTGAAGGCCAAGAACGTCGACACAATCGCCTGCATGGCCGTTAACGATGTATTCGTAATGGACGCGTGGGGTAAAGACCGTGGCGTTGGTGACAATGTCATGATGCTGGCTGACGGCAACGGCGAATACGCTGCGGCACTCGGATTGGAGCTCGATGCATCGGGTTTCGGTATGGGTACGCGAGGACAACGATTTGCGATCGTCGTCGATGACGGCGTTGCTACCCATGTGGCTGTTGAGGCCCCCGGGCAGTTCGAAGTGAGCAAAGCCGAAGCCATTCTGGAAGCCCTCGGCTGAAGGCTTCCAGATACGACGCCCTTTAGTCGAGGGCGTCGGTTAGCTCAGGTACTGCGTCGAATAAGTCAGCAACCAGGCCGATATCCGCTACTTCAAAAATGGGCGCTTCCTCGTCCTTGTTAATTGCGACAATCGTGCCGGCATCCTTAATGCCGGTCAGATGCTGAATGGCCCCGGAAATCCCGATAGCAATGTACAAATCGGGCGCAATTATTTTGCCAGTCTGTCCGACCTGCAGTTCATTCGGTACGTAACCGGCATCAACCGCCGCTCGCGATGCTCCAACAGCCGCACCCATTGCGTCAGCCAGTTTGTATATGAGCTCGAAATTTTCTTCACTCGCCAGCGCGCGCCCTCCGGAAACGACCCTGGCCGATGTCTGCAGATCAGGTCGATCCGACTTGCCCGACACCAAATCGATGAAGCGAGTATGCCCAGGAACCTCAGTCGAATTGTCCGCACTCTCGATCGGGGCGGAGTTTCCGCTGCTGGCTGACGCGAATGATGCGATTCGAACCGTAGCCACGACAATGGCATCCGACGGCGCTTCAACCGTAAGCAAGCCACTGCCAGCGTAGACCGGCCGCTTGAATGTGTAGCTACCTTCAGTGCTCATGATATCGCTGACCTGATTTACGCCAAGCAACGCGGCAATCTGCGGCATCAGGTCTTTGCCGAATGTCGTCGAGGGGCCAAATACATGCGAATAATCGCTTGCCATGGCGACTACCTGAGGCGCCAGGATGGCTGAAATGGCATGGCTATTCTCGCTGCGCTCAACGGTAAGAACACGCGAAACCGAATCGATCTCGGCGGCCTGCTGTGCCACCGCGCCAGCGTCAGACGCCAGGACCAAAACATCAATTTCTGCTGCGTCGAGACCGGCCGCACAGGCAACCACTTTTGCAACACTGGGATTCAGCGCAGAACCGTCATGCTCTGCAACTACAAGTATTTTCGACATTATGCGAGTCCTTTATCTTTTAACGCGGCAACAAGTCCTGCAACGTCATCCACTATCACACCACGTGCACGCTCGACCGGTGGCTCAAAAGCCAGCTCCCTTATCACGGGTACCGGGTCGACGCTGATATCAGCAAGCGCGATTTGTTCCAGGGGCTTCTTCTTTGCCTTCATGATATCGGGGAGCTTCACATAGCGCGGTTCGTTGAGCCGAAGGTCAACCGAAATAACGCCCGGCAAGTCAATCTCAACCTTCTCAAGGCCTGCATCTACTTCCCGGGTGACGACGGCCTTGTCGCCACTCATATCAATTTGCGATGCAAACGTAGCCTGGGGCCGACCCCAGATAGCCGCCAGCATCTGCGGAGTCTGGCTGTTGTCGTTGTCGATTGCCTGTTTGCCCAGCAAGACCAGGTCGATCCCGTCCCTGTCGATAATTGTTTTAAAAATACGGGCGACACTGAGCGGGTCAACAGGAGTGTCCGACTCAACCAATATGGCCCTGTCTGCTCCCATAGCCAATCCTGTTCTTAGCTGTTGCTGAGCTTCACCGGGTCCCACAGATATCACGATCACCTCAGATGCCTCACCTCGCTCCTTGATGCGAAGGGCCTCTTCGAGCGCGATTTCGTCGAACGGGTTAATGCTCATCTTCACGCCGTCGGTCTCAATCCCGCTACCGTCACTTTTCACGCGAACCCGGACGTTGTAATCAACGACTCGTTTCAGGCCGACAAGAATCTTTTCCACTGATTTGCTCCTTGTTATGAGTGGTGAGTATTGCGAATCTACTCCACTGCCGGGTATTGTCCGATACGCATTGCCCGTACACAAGAAAATTGCTGCAAATACCCTGCGGAGCGCCGAATATGAGTACCCGTCAGCTAATCGACCCCAAAACGTTATTTCGGCAATTCGGCAGTCAGGATATTAAGATTGTCGACTGCCGGTTCGATCTGGCCGATCCTTCGGCAGGGCGGCGGGACTACGAAGCCGCGCATATTCCGCAAGCGGTCTACATGGATCTGAACGAAGACCTCGCATCCAGGCCGAAAAAGCAAACCGGACGCCATCCATTGCCTGACGCTGCAAAAGTCGCGGCGACGCTCGGTCGCCTGGGTATTGATAACTCAACACCCGTTGTCGTATACGATGCAGGTAATGGCGGGATGGCAGCTCGCGCCTGGTGGATTTTCCGGTGGTTAGGTCATACTGACGTTAGATTGCTGGACGGCGGAATGTCGGCCTGGAGCGCTGCGGACTTTCCGCTGGACAATAGTCTCGTAGAACCATACCCGCTGGAGTACGTCGCCGCGCTACGCAATGAACTCGTCATTACAAGCGATGAGATCTACGCCAGGCTGAATGATGTCGAGTCCCTGAATCTGGTTGATGCACGGGATGCCAGTCGATTTGCCGGCGAGCATGAGCCAATTGATAAAGTTGCAGGGCATATTCCGGGTGCGAGAAACCTGCCGTTTCCCGAAAGCTTGAATGCCGACGGTCGATGGAAGAGTCGCGAAGAACTGGATGTTTTGTGGTCCGGTTGTTTGGGGCCTGACAGACAGACTGAGTGGGTCGCTATGTGCGGTTCCGGCGTGACTGCATGCCATCTGGCTCTGTCGGCCGTCGAAGCGGGTTACCGGCAACCGCGGCTTTATGTCGGCTCCTGGAGCGAGTGGATCGCAGATTCGAGCCGCCCAATTGGTCGTGACACCGGACGATAATGACCAAATCGAGTGCGGATTTGCCGTAGAATTAATCTGATTTTCCGCCAGAATGGGGCGTTATTCGTGCGAACTACCAGATTTCTTGGGTGTGCCAGCATCTTTCCCTTTAGAGATATTTTATGTATATAAAACAGTATATTATAATACTTTTCTCAGGTATTTTATTAGCATGTGCAAGCTCGGAAACGACACCTGACGCTGGCGAAAGTGACACTTCCGGTAACAGGACCGATTGCATCTTCTCATCAAGTATCCGAGGATATACCGTCCTTGACGAGTCAAATCTCGTTGTCGATGGTTCGGGACGCAAGAAATACCATCTTGTATTGCGCCGTCCGGCCCGCGGAATCCGGTCAACGTGGGCTATCGGATTCGATTCCTCAACCAGCCGGGTTTGTGCCGGCTTTGACGAAGTGATTTTTCAAGGCCATATGGAGGGCGAGTCGATAAGAATCGCATCCATCCGGGAGCTGAGTCTGGAAGAGCATGAAGATCTTCTGATTCAATTCGGCAAAAAGAAGCCGGAAATAGAACAAACACCGGCCCCCAGAGAGGTGAAGGGCGCCGAGGTAGAAGAGCTGGACACAGCTGCCACCGACGATACGTCGCGCAACTGAGTCACGCAATCCGCAATCTCCGTGCGGACCCGCCCGGCCAACCGGAAACAGTTGGTCGGGTTTTTTGTAGGCGGGACTCTTGTAGGAAATGGTATGGCCGGGCCCTTGGACAACGTACGCGTTTTAGATATGAGCCGGATATTGGCGGGTCCCTGGGCGTCGCAACTTCTGGGTGATTTCGGTGCTGACGTTCTCAAAATCGAAAAGCCCGGTTCCGGCGACGACACTCGATCATGGGGGCCGCCCTGGCTGGAGGGTGAAGAAGCCGAGTCGGCGTATTTTCTCTCGACGAATCGTAACAAGCGCTCGGCAAGCATAAACATTGCGTCACCGGCCGGCCAGAAGATAATCCGCGCTCTTGTGCAACAGTCCGATGTATTACTGGAAAATTACAAAGTAGGAACCCTGGCCACGTACGGTCTCGGACCCGACGAAATGTTGATGCTCAATCCCCGGCTCATCTATTGTTCAATTTCAGCGTTCGGTCAAAGCGGTTCACGTGCCAGTGAGCCCGGCTACGATGCGATGATCCAGGCTTCGGCCGGCCTGATGAGCATTACCGGATCACCGCCGGACGAACCCGGAGGACCGCAAAAGGTCGGCGTCGCTATCAGTGACATCATGGCCGGTATGTATGCGACCGCCGCAATTCTTGCGGCACTGCACTCCCGAAGCATCACTGGCCGAGGTCAGCATATCGATATTCCTCTCTACGACAGCCAGGTCGCCTGGCTGGCCAACCAGAACATGAATTTTCTGATCGGTGGTCAATTGCCAGGGCGCATGGGAACGGCTCATCCAAACCTTGTTCCTTATCAGGCATTCAAAACCCGCGACAGCGATCTAATGCTGGCCGTCGGTAACGACACGCAATTTTCTGCTTGCTGCAGAGCGCTGCAGTTGACTGCAGTTGCAGAAGACTCCCGATTCAATTCCATGCCCCGCCGCATCGAAAATCGCGAAGTACTAATTCCACTGCTGAGTTCGAAGTTCCTTGAAAGAACAACGGATGACTGGCTGAGCCGGCTGCTGGAGGAAGGCGTTCCGGCCGGACCGATCAACGACATTGGCGAGGTGTTGACGAATAGCTACGCGCTGGAGAAAAACCTCGTTCGCGAAGTTCGAAACACGAATGACGTCTCTGTTCCCCTTGTGTCCAACCCCGTCCGGTTCAGCACCACGCCGGTTTGCTACGAAAAAGCACCACCTTTGTTGGGCGAGCACACAGAGGAGGTGCTGCGTGAGCGCTTAGGGTACTCTGACGCGGAAATTGCATCGTTGAGAGAAAATGAAGTCATCTAGCCCACCCGGCATCAAAGTCAGGAGTAGCGAAGCGCTTAAGGATGTCCGATATGAAATTCGCGGACAGCTGGCGAATCATGCGCTGGAACTTGAAAAACGCGGCTACGAGGTGGTGTCGCTAAACATTGGCAATCCCGGTTTGTTCGGTTTTCGGACGCCCGAGACCATGCGCCTCGCAATGATCGAAAACCTCGGTCAGGCCGAACCCTATTGCCACCAGCAGGGTATTTTTCCGGCGCGCGAAGCGGTCGTAATGCAGCAGCAGGATCGGGGTGTTTTCGGGGTAACGACAGATGAGGTTTTCATTGGTAACGGAGTCAGCGAGTTAATCGATTTGTCACTCCGCGCGTTGCTTAATCAGGCTGATGAAGTCCTGGTGCCGAGCCCGGATTATCCGTTGTGGAGCGCGGCAGTTACATTGAATGGTGGACAAGCCATGCATTACCGCTGCGATGTTAAAAACGGCTTCTTGCCCGACATCGACCATATGGAGAGCCTGATCAACTCCCGGACGCGAGCGATCGTCGTCATCAATCCCAACAACCCCAGCGGCGCAGTCTATGATCGCAATACCCTTAATCGCATAGCTGCTCTCGCGTCGAAGCACGGCCTCGTGCTCATGGCAGATGAGATTTACGACCAGATGGTCTACGACGACGCCGAGTTTATTCCGATGGCGACCCTGGCCGGCGATACGGTTTGCCTGAGTTTTTCCGGGCTATCAAAAATATATCGCGCCTGCGGCTACCGGGTTGGCTGGTGCGTGTTCAGCGGAGATCTTGACCGTGCCAGCGAGTACATCCACGGGATGGAACTCCTGTCAGCATTGCGCTTGTGCAGCAACGTACCGGGCCAATGGGCGGTGCAGACAGCGCTCGGTGGTTTTCAAAGTATCAATCCACTCGTGAAACCGGGTGGCCGTCTTTATCAGTCGAGGCAAACGGTAATCGACCGTGTTTCGGCGAGTCAGTACCTGCACGTGCAGCGCCCGATGGGCGCGATGTACGCGTTCCTGCGTCTCGATGAACGCTTCGATAAGAAACTTGACGATCAGGCGTTCGCGCTGGACCTGCTCGAGAATCACCATGTATTGGTCGCGCCAGGCAATAGCTTTAACACCTCCTATACTGATCATTTTCGTATTACCACGCTGCCGGATACCGACATGCTAAATGTCGTATTCGATCGAATTGAGGCGTGCCTGGCGCAATACGACTAAGCAATGTACGACTGGCTACCCGATGCTCTCGAAGACAATGGCACTGTCGTAACGGCGAATCGCCGTCTTGCACGGGAATTGGGTGAATCGTTTTCGGCCACTCAACTGAAATCCGGCAAGAAAGCGTGGCGCAGCCCGGCGATTTTTACATGGCAGGACTGGCTGACGTCGCTTTCCAATAGCGCACTCAATCAGAGGGATCTCCCCGGGCGGATTAACGCTCATCAAAGTCAGCTGCTATGGGAGCGATGCCTCAGGGCCGAAATCAAGGACAGCGAAGCCAGTATCTCCAGCCTCGTCAGAATGTCGAGAGACACCTGGCAGCGACTGGCTGACTGGAGAGTATCAATCGGCGAGGTTGCTCGAACGGCGCAGAGCATAGATCAGAAGATATTCGCATCGGTTGCCGGTCGCTACCTCAGTTTGCTCGAGAAAGAAAACTGGGTCGATGATGCTGGCCTGGGCGATCTCGCGTTGCAGCTTGTCTCGGACCGGGCGGTTCTGATCGGTGACTCGGTGACATTTGCGGGTTTCGAGAGACAACGGCCACTCATGCTCGCAATCAGCGATGCGATAGATGCCAAGGGATGTGTCGTCAGGTTAGCCCCGGTCGAAGAGGCTGCTCCGGGGTGCACCCTCCAAACCTTCGAAAACGATGCGGAGGAGTATCGGTCTGCCGGGCGCTGGGTACGACAGCAAATTGAGGAGAACCCGAGCGCCAAGGTGGCGATCATTGCCAATGGTCTGGACAAGGATGCGGAGCGGATAGCGCGACACGTCAGGGAAGGCGCGACACCCGGCTGGCAGTACGGGCACCATTCTCTCTACGATGCGGTTAACGTTTCCTATGGACGCCGACTCTCTGAGTACCCGGCGATATCCATCGCGCTGTTGCTGTTGCGCTGGTTGGTAAAAGAGCTGCCATCGACAGACGTATGTTCGCTGCTTCGATCGCCGTTGATTGGTACGACGAATGTGGCCGGGCGCAGCCGCCTGGAACTTCATCTTCGACAGCTGCCGGATCGGCGGTGGTCACCCGCGATGATCACGGCTGAGTTGCGTGGCAGGGATGATGGCGCTGATACGAGCGAGTGGCTCGATCAGCTTGCCGCCTTCAGCAAACGCCGTCGCGAGTTGCCGAGAAACGCATCTCCTGCAACGTGGGTTGAACGGATTGATGACACCCTGAAGGCGTTCGCATGGCCGGGGACAGCAACGCTGAATAGCGCCGATTTCCAGCTGATCAACCGCTGGCGAGAGTTGCTGAACGAATTTGCACGACTGGCTCTGGTGAGTCCGGTAATGGGGCCGGGCGCCGCGATAGCAAAACTCGATGCGATGGCGGGCGAAGTTGTATTTCAGCCAGAGGCTACCGATGCCCGTATTCAACTCATAGGCCCCCTTGAGGCCGCCGGCATGCAGTTTGACGCGCTCTGGATCACCGGTGTTACGTCGTCGCATTGGCCGCCGCCCGGCTCACCGGTCGCGCTGTTATCCAAGCGCCTGCAACAAAAGCACGGCATGCCCGACTCAACGCCCGCGGATACGCTTTTTTTCGCGGAACAGATGCTGAAGCGCCTGATCGCCTCTGGCAAGACGGTCGCTTGCAGCCATGCATTGACTGTCGAAGATGCAGAGCAAACAGCCAGTGACTTGCTGCAAGCCCTGGATCGAAACCCGGAGCCCGCCTCCGAGGTACCGGGCTGGCACGCGAAAGATCTCTGCGAGCGGGTCGACCTGATCCCGCTGGAAGACCGGGTGCCTCCCGTCGGTCCTGAGGAAAAAATTTCAGGTGGTGCCGCCACGATTCAACGCCAGCTTAGCGAGCCTATTACCGCATTCATTTATGGACGCCTGGGGGCAAGGCTCATCTACCCGCAAGCCATGGGAATTCCAGCGCCGATGCGAGGCAACTTGATCCACGATGCACTTTACAATCTGTACATCGACCTGCCATCAAGTGAAACGATTCGATCATGGCAAAATGAAGACCTGTCGAATCGTATCGACAGTGCTCTGGACCGCGCCTTCGTAAGACAAGAGCGGAATACCGACGCGGTACTGCAGCAGCTATTGTTCCTGGAGCGGCGGCGGATCGCTGATCTGCTGCAAGAGTTCGTCGCCATTGACGGCAGTCGTGGCACCTACCAGATAAGCAGCGTCGAGGGCGTTTTCGAGTTCGTCACCGGGCACATTCGCCTGCCGCTCCGCTTCGATCGAATTGACACGCTGGAAGACAGTGGCATAGCGATACTGGATTACAAAACCGGCTCAAAGAAACAGTTAATCAATAAAAGCGGTGAAGCACAGGAAATTCAGTTGTTTGTATACGCCTGTGCAACCGATGCGAAGGTTTCCGCCCTGGCCCTGGTCAACGTCGATGCTCGTGAGATTCATTTTAATGGTGCCGGCTACGGCTACACGGACAGCGACGAATGGCCGGGGATACTGCAGCGAATGAAGGAACAGGTTTATGGGGCCTGCCGGGACCTCGCGAACGGTGATGTTCGCATCAATGTTCAACAGGGCGTGAAGGCAGCACGGCCATTGAATCTTCTGAGCCGTTTTACGGAGTTGCGCCATGACAATGGATGAGCAACTCTTAAACGACGACCTGAAGGCTCGTAAAGATGCTCTGGACGTGAGTCGCTCTTTTATCGTACAGGCACCTGCCGGCTCGGGAAAGACCGAGCTCCTGATTCAGCGCTACCTGAATTTGCTTTCGGTCGTTGATAATCCGGAAGAAGTCGTTGCGATCACGTTCACCCGAAAAGCAGCGGCTGAAATGCAGGTTCGTGTTCTGGAAGCGTTACGACGCAGACAAGATGCAAACGAGCCGGATGCAGAACATGAGAGAAGGACCTATGGACTGGCGGGTCGCGCTTTGGAAAAAAGTGAGGCGTTAGACTGGAATTTAGTCGGTAATCCAAGGCGCATGCGCATCCTGACTTTGGATGCACTCAATGCATCAATTGCCCGATCCAAGCCACTTAGCTCACCCGGAACAGGCGCTCGCATTGTCACGGGTGCTGAATTGCTGGCGACCTACCAGGCCGCGGCGCTGGCGACATTCGACTGGCTCACGGTCAAGGGCGAAATTAAACAGGCAACAACGGCCGTGTTGCAGCACGTCGACAATAACACCTGGCTGTATACGTCCTATCTGTCGCAGATGCTCGGTACTCGTGACCAATGGCTGCCAATTATAGGTAGTGGGCAATTATCCGAAGCGGACGCCCGTGACTTGCGGCAGAGGTTCGAAGAAAGTCTCGAGTTTTCAGTAACCGATAGTCTGCAAAGAACAGCCAGCGCCCTGCACGCGGTGACAGACCCCGAGTTCCTCGCGCTTTTGGACTACGCCGCCTGCAATATTGTCGATGAAGGCCTGACGAGCAGTCCCATCTCAAAACTCGTCGGACTCCGCCAGCTTCCGAATCCGGAACCAGTTGAAATCCCACAATGGCAGGGCATTGCGGAGCTTTTGTTAACCCAGAAGGGACAGATCCGCAAACGGGTGGATAAGCGTCAGGGCTTTCCGGCTGGCGATAAACCGAGGAAAGATGGCATGCATTCGTTCCTTGCTGCGATTTCCGAAAATACTGAGCTGGCGGCGACGCTGCACAGCGTCATAGCGCTTCCACCGACCCGCTATAGCGACGATCAATGGCAGGTGCTGCTGGCGTTGTTCCGTTTGCTGCCGCTCGCCGTGGCTGAACTCAGGCGCTTATTCAGCGAGCGCGGGATCGCGGATCATGTAGATGTCGCGATCACGGCCGGAGACGCATTGGGGACCGCCGAGAACCCCGGTGACATTGCGCTGATACTGGACTACCAGGTTAAGCACCTTTTGGTGGACGAAATGCAGGACACCTCGGCGGCGCAATACCGCATGCTGGAGACCCTGACCGGAGGCTGGCAAGCCGGCGACGGTCGGAGTCTTTACTGTGTGGGTGACCCCATGCAGTCCATATACCGATTCCGCAACGCCGAGGTTGGTCAGTTTCTTCTCGCGAGGGAATACGGCATCGGCCATGTTCGTCTGGAACCACTTTTGTTAAGACGAAACTTTCGTTCGGGCGAACACCTTGTTGACTGGTTTAATACGGTCTTTCCAAGTCTCTTGGCGCCCAGCGACGATCCGCTGCGCGCAGCAGTCTCCTATTCGGAGGCGGTGCCTGTCGATCACCTTCGCGGCCAGGGTCGATGCTTTACTCATGCCGTTTTTACCGCGGACCCTGAGGCAGAAGCACTGGCCGGCTGCAAAGTCATCGCTGAGACGCTCCGCGACCACCCAGACGACGACATGACTGTATTGGTTCGCGGACGGACGCAGTTGCCCCAGCTGCTCAAGGAATTGCGAAAGGCCAACCTGCCGTATAGGGCAGTCGAGATCGACCGTCTTACTGACTTGCCAGAAATCATTGACGTGCTGGCACTGACGCGAGCAGCGGCGCATCAGGGCGACCGCATTGCGTGGCTTGCCTTATTGCGTGCCCCCTGGATTGGCCTGCAGTGGGCAGACCTTCACGCCCTGGTCAGAAATGACACCGGCAGCACAGTATGGGAACTTCTCAACGATCATGATCGAGTGACAGCGCTCTCCGATTTCGGCCAGAAAGCCGTGCGGCGGGCGCTGAGTACATTGGGCATGCTCACGGAACCGCGCCGCACGCAAAGCCTGAGGGACCTTGTTGAGAAGGCATGGTTTGCGCTGGGTGGACCCGGCAACCTTGATGATGACCATGGGGTAGAAAACGTCTATCGCTACTTTGAGGTTCTGCAGAATATTGAGCGAGCCGGCAGCCTGATCGATGTCGGTGAACTTGAGGCCACCCTCGATCTGGAGCGGGTATCGAGCAACGACAATGCCCGATTGCAGATCATGACCATGCACCGGGCCAAAGGTCTGCAGTTCGATCATGTCCTGTTGTACGGACTTGGGCGCCAGCCCGGGCACGGCAACAGGCGTGTACTGTCATGGTTCGACTTGCCGGTTCGGCACGGCGTGGAACAAAAGGTCATTAGTCCGGTTGGCCCGCGCGCTGAACTGGAGAGTGACCCGGTACACCGATACATTGAGAAGGTCGAGTCCGATAAAGATCATCACGAGCAGGCGAGACTACTGTACGTCGCGTGCACCCGCGCGAAGAAGTCCCTTCACCTGATGGGGCACACACTGCCAGCCGCAGATGGCACATCGATCAGGGCCGCCAGAAGCGACAGCCTTCTGCATCTGCTTTGGCCTGCCGTTGAGCCCGAATTTGTCAGGCAATTTGGCGAGCAACAGACTCCGCTCCTGGTCGAAGAACCGAGTACCTGGGCAGAGCCCCAACTGCGACGTTTTTCAACGCAGTGGAGTTTGCCGGAGGCCGACTTATTGCCGGGCGAGGTGAGCCAGAAAGAGCAGACGGATGAAGAAAGACAAGTCGAATTCTACTGGGTAGGCACCGAGGCACGAATTGCAGGAACGCTTGTGCACCGATGGCTGCAGCATATCGCTGAAGAACGTTCGGCCGGTCGCGAAACAGATGAAACGGCGCTACGTGAAGTTACGACTCGATGGTTGAAAGAAGAGGGCATAGACGGTGCGGCAACATCCCCCATTCTCGAACGCGTCACCAGCGCAATAACGGCGATGCTGAATGATGAAAAGGGGCGCTGGATACTGCAAGGGAAGGGCTATTCGGAACTCGCTCTTACGGGAGTCAGTGACGGCGAAGTCATCTCTGTGATTCTGGACCGGGTGCGAATCGATGAAAACGGAACGCACTGGATAATTGATTACAAAACGAGTTCACATGAGGGCGGAAATTTGCAGGGCTTCCTTGCGGTCGAAGCGGATCGCTATCAACCGCAACTCGCGCGCTACGCTTCCATTTACCGCGAATGGGCGGGGGAGGACGTCAAATGCGCGTTGTACTTCCCGCTGCTGCAGTCATTCGTCGAGGTGCGCGTCTAAAGAACGCCTTCCAATCGTAGCTCTTGCTGTCCACGCTCATTCGCCGGCCCAAGAAACCGCAATTGCCTGCGTACACCTTCCGGCGTTCGGGAATTCGCAATTACCTCTGCGATGAACGCATAGGATCGGTCAGCCTTGACCTGCAGGCTTCCAGCCAAATCGATCACTCCATCGATGTCTTCAACGCTGGCTATAATGCCGTCTGTTTGCGTGAAAAATTCGGCTTTGTACGCACCGAGGGAATCGCGGCCAACGATTGGCACTATCAAATCAGCGATTTGAACCGTACCGTCCGCCTCGATCGGCAGACCATCGACGATTCTCAGTCGATCAAACTGCAAACTGCCATTACCCTCTAATCCCGAAATGCCGATGGCCTCGGCAAAAATACCAAGCGGTAGCGATGCTTGAAGATCGGTCAGGCTGAGCGTGCCGCCGAGGCCGACACTCACGCTGCTCTCGATGAACCCCGATACCGGCGTCGCACTGATGTCATAGCCAAGGGCGCCCACGAAAAGCCGCAACGGAGAAAACTCCCATTGCAGGTCACGAAGATAAATACCTGCGATTGAGGCCTCGCCGGCACTGCCAGACCAGGCAGATCCGCGAATGCTACTGATAGAAACTTCGGGAGGAGCGAACCACTGCACCGCAAGTCGCGCTGGGAACTTGATGATAAGACCCAGTATCAGCGTGAGAATCCCAACAGCAATCAGGCCGCGCGTCGAACGAATCAAAGAGATCGCTCCAGAGTTAAGGTCGCATTGATGCGCCCCTCACCAACCTGCGAGGTTTTCCCGAAGCTACCCGCCTGAACATGCATAGAGTACTGGTCGCTCAGATCACCCAGCCACAAAACGAGTTCGTCGAACGCAACATTCTCGAATTCAACGCGAATTCCGTTGCTGGCTGTTGGCTGACTGCGCTGGCGATAGCGGTCAAGGCCGCGGCTTCTTAGTGTTTGATCGACAATGATAATTGGCGACATCTGTGTAACGATATTTCGGCTGGGCTGCCCCTGATTTCCTGCTGGCTGAGCGGAGCGCAATGGCCGTAGTTCTGCCAGTGAGCGCTGCCAGTTTTCGACATCATTTTCGAGCATCGCATGTTTTTCATCCAACGGCGCCCAGACAAAACCATAGATCAGCGCAACGGCGACGATAAAGGCACCGACGGCGACGAAGATACGTTCGCGTGTCTCTAGTGATTCAAACCAGTCGTTCACAGGCCTGACTCCCGAATTTGAATACGGCCATTGATCTTGTCCGCTACCTGGTCCGTAGACTGTATCGATGCCTTGAAGCGACCTGAGGAGCTAACGGCTTTCTGTATCTTGTCGAGCGTCGCGACATCCGGCACGGTGAGGCGCAGGTCAATGACGCCGGCTCGATAGCTGATGGTTTCGATCTCTGCAGCAGAATTTGCCGCCACCGCCTCGCCGAGTTGCCGCAGGCCGGGTAAGAATACCTGCGGTGCCGAGGATCCGCCGACATTGCGTCGTAATGAGATGACCGTTGCAACAGGATCAACTATTTCTCGCGCATCATCCGGACGAATCTGTCGATACTCAGCAATGAACTGCGTGCGCACTGCCAATTCGTCCTGCTGCAACTGGTAATAGCCCAGACCTTTCATCGCAATCGCCATAATACCAAGTGCAAGCAGCATTACCGCAGCCGTTTTCCAGGGCCGCAACAGTGATGCGTACTCCGTCTTCTTGCCATGCGCACCCTGCAGTAAATTTATCCCATGGCCGGCCGCTACCGTTACTGCCAGTTTGGGCAGTGCTCCGTCAGGCAAAATATTGATATCAACACTGTGTAATTCATGACGCAGTGCGATCCAGTCATGTGACAGCTTCTGTTCCTGTTCCGCTGTGCAAAACACAAGCAGGTGGCCGGATTTTTCTTCATCCTCACTTTCCGTCTCGCCCAACTGCCCGGCTAAAACCAGTGCATCGCTTGGCGTTACGTCCTGCATGGCAAACTCAGTATCAGCGCCGTCGTTGAACATGACTGTATCGTTGTCGACAAGCACAGACAGTGTGCCTGGAATTTTCGCCAGGCCGTGATTCTCAGGAGACAGGATCGCAGGTTCGATGCCGGCATCGCTCAAACGGCTGAGCCATCCGTCGAGCGTGATCTTCGACACAACGGAGACCGGCAATCGGCCGTTTTCCTGACGTTCACCAATGGCAAAGTGCAGGTTCTCTACATCATCAGCGAGATCTTCTTCAAGCGCGAAGGGGAGTGCAGCCTTGATTTTGGAATTGGAGCGCGCCGGAATGTGCACCGTCGTCGACAACAAATCAACCGACGGCACAAGCACGATAACGGAGCGCTCGCCAATTTCAGCCGCAACCTGTTCGAGGCTGCCGCTGCTCTCATTGCTCAGCCGCGTCCCATTGCTGTCCGCCAGTATCCACTGGACTGCTTGGTCTTCGGCCGCGAGCCGTATGACGACATACTCTGTCATTCTCAGATAGTTCCCAGGCTGCGCAATATGGTGGTTACAGGGCCGCCGCTCGGACTTCGAGACAGCACACTGTAGTAGGTGACACGAACGGTACCAATCTGGACGACAGCCTTCAATTGAAAAAAGCTGCTGCTCTCGGTCAATTGAGCAAAAATCGCCGGATTGGTCACCAGCGTTGAAAACGTACCGGAGAAGTCGCCAAAGCCTGCCTCCTCCCGTTCCTCGAGTAATCGCTCCACCGCGGCGGCATCAAGATTGGCATCAAGAGACTGCAAAACAACCGGTGTCGCGGTGTTTACGTTGATTTGAGTGCCTGCCGGCAGGGCGGTGACGTGCGGCAGCAAGGCGTTGAAACTCGCCTGATCCATGCCCTCGAGCGCCGCCAGTTCAGTAACATTGGTCAGCGCGCGATTCAGCGTTCGATAGGGTGGGGTGAGGCCGGTGTATATAGAATCCTCCGCACCGTCCAGGTTGCCCGCCTCCGGATGACCCGCATCCTGGTCCGGGTCAATCCAGTCGGCAGTGAGTCCCGCGAATCGTGGATCGATGTCGAGAATGATCAGCAAGCGCTGGAACTGCTCCAGCAAATCCTTGTTGACCTCGCCGTTGGAGTCGACCAGGTTGTTGACGTTGAAGCGGCCCTGCAGGTCTTCAATATTGCCTGTGACTACACCCTGCACAGAATCATTGTCCACCGGCAGTCCGGGCAATTCGCTGGCCCAGAGTTCGCCGAGATGATCTGTCTGGCTTTCGATACCGTCGTCGCGGAGTATATTGCGAATCCAGCTTTCAGCACCGAGCGCCACCTGCTGTCCCTGTTCGTGAAACAGCAGCACCATGGTCCGACGGACGTCGAGGGCGTTGTCCCAGGCAAGACCCGCCGCGAGCGATCCTGTCAGTGCCGTGATCAACATCGCAGTAATCAGCGCAACGCCACGAGCCCGCTTTGCGCCGATCATGAGGCCACCTCGATAATGCGCCGAATTTCGCCTTCGTCTTCCAGGGTAAGAATGATTTCAACTGCGCGTGGCCGCAAGCGATCGCCAGCAGTCCCCTGTACGCCGTCTGGCGGCCATTGATTGGAGACCTCGTCATTGTCCTGAATCAGACGAAATTCGAGGCTCTCAACGCCGTCGAGAATCTCGGTTGAAATGGCATTGTTCGCGTAGGTCGAATCCAGCACGTTGTAGTAAACCCGGAACAATTTGCCGTCCTCCAGCAAATAGATACTGCGCTGCTGAGTGCTTCTCGGCAGCCCCGCCGGATTCGGCCAGCCGCCGTGCGTAACGGCCAGTGCGAAATCGTTAGCGGCCGATACCATAAGCGCTGGCATATAGCCGTCCCCGAATTCATTTCGAACAGGTCGTGGCGATGCTGACGC
>Ga0055584_100001997_pt1 | contig 20025 bp, 26 predicted proteins | sample OSDHelmetaG_FD_58716 | JGI IMG/M metagenome (GOLD analysis project Ga0055584, IMG submission 58716) | Pelagic marine sediment microbial communities from the LTER site Helgoland, North Sea, for post-phytoplankton bloom and carbon turnover... | ecosystem: Environmental > Aquatic > Marine >...
ATCCATAAAATCGATTACTCATATATAAATATTTACATAAAAATTTATATATATTACATAAAAATATATATTTTTATATGGGTATATGCTTAATTGGAATATGTAAACAATAATAGAGCTTTATTAGGATAATTCATAAAGAAAAAATTCTTTATAGATTCTCATTAATAAAAAACAAGATAATATCTTGATGGTCTATAATTATTTTTTAATATATTTAATTTTATTGATGATAAATACCATAATCTAATACAAAATTTACTTGTTAATTCTATTAAATATATTTCAAATAAAATTGTTATTGTTAAAAGAAATATTATCCAATTATCATGTATATTAAAAATAAAATATATATCGGAACTAATCTTTCCAATATTATATAATATATATCCAAGTGATAACCATTTATTATAAAAACAAAATCCAAAACATCCGAATAAAGCCAAACAAAAAGGTATTATCATATAATATGAATTTAATATATCTAATCCTGTTAAAAATAATGTGATTGTTGATACACATATTAAACTTTTTCTTAAATTATAAATAAATATTAAATCATTATCTAATGATGGATCCGTATTATTTGTTTCTCCATCTTCTAAATTATAATTATTCATATATTGAAATTATTATTATTTATTTAAGTTATTAATTTCAAAAAAATATATATAGTTCATATAATGGGATGTTGTTTAAGAAGAAATAGAGGGATTGATATATCTTCAACAGATGATGTTACAAATTTTAAAGATTTTACTAATATTCATATTTCAAATTATAATAAAAGAATATCTGATTTAAAGTCAAATCAGATCGCGCCTAAACCACCTACACCGACCGGTATTATGAATAGATATATTGAACATAAAAAATTAAATTTCTAATTGATTACATATTATAATCAAAAACTCGATTAAGAAAATATTTATCACAGAATGGAGCACAAAAGTAATTATGAAGATTAATTTATAATAGTTTAACTACAACGATTGTAGATGGAGAACAACTAATATTTTGAACATTATATTCTTTATCTTTTTCTAATAATAATTTTACTTTATTTGATTCAAATTTTTCAAAATTTTTTGTAAATATTCTGAAATGTCCTTTTTCTATTAACCACGTTTCAGTTTCATTTAAATATAGTTGAGCAACATGACCAGAATGTATTATTTTATTTATTATAATTTCTTTTTCATTTTGAACTACAATAGAATCATAACCCCAATCATATTTTTTTATAATCATATAATACAAATTATAAAATATTTGAATAATTAATATTTAATTACATAACTATATATTAATTAATGAAATTGATATTTGATCCAATTCATAAATATATGGAATTTGAAAAGGAATTATTAGATGTAATAGATACTTATGAATTCCAAAGATTACGTTATATTAAACAACTCGGATTATGTTATTTTGTTTTTCCTGGAGCAAGTCATAATAGATTTGAACATTCATTAGGAGTTGCGCATTTATCTCATAAAATGATAAAAAGCTTACAAATGAGGCAACCAGAATTACAAATAACTGATAGACAATGTATTTTAATAAAAATAGCAGGATTAGTACATGATATTGGTCATGTATGTTTCAGTCATTTCTTTGATCATAAACTGTTATCACTACTTGATGAAGATAATATATATAAAGAACATGAAGATAGATCATGTAAAATATTTGAATTTATTGTTAATAAATACAAATTAAATTTTTCAAAAGAAGAAATTCTATTTGTTTGTAATTTAATTCACCCTAAAAAAAATTGTAAAGGCTTTCTTTACCAAATAGTAGCAAATGCAAAGAATGGTATTGATTGTGATAAGTTTGATTATTTAGTTAGGGATGCTAGAAATATCGGATTAGAATTTACAATTGATTACTTAAGATTAATTGATGAATGTCGAGTTATAGATGATGAAATATGTTATCCAGACAAGTTAAAATTTAATATTTACAATATATTTTATACGAGATATCGTTTACATAAGCAAATTTACACTCATCCAGTTGTCCATGGACTAGAATACATGATATTAGATATTTTGATAAATGCGAAGGATTATTTAAAAATAGAAGAAAATTTAAATAATATTGAATATTATTTAACATTAACAGATAATATCTTAGATAAAATAAGATTTAGTGAAGATAAATCATTGAATATAAGTAAGAAAATATTAGAGAAATTATATACAAGAGATATTTATAAATTTATTGAGGAAGATGAAATTAAAAATTTATCATCAAAAAATGATATATTAATAGTTGATGAAACTAAATTAAGTTTAAGTAAAGGAAATATTAATCCAATTACTTTAGTAAGTTTTTATAAAAAAAGTGATCTGAATCAAAAATTTAGTATAAAAATGAAAGATGTTAGTGGTTTAGTTCCACAATCATGTGAAGAAGTAGTAAAAAGATATTTTGTAAAAGCTATTTTGTAAAACATATTAATTTATTGAGTTAAAGAATTTTTAATTTAATAAATATATAACTATATGATTGACGGACGTAAAATTATTGTGTCTTTGACTACAATTCCATCAAGAATGACGCATATTTATCCTTGTTTAATGTGTATTACACGACAAGTTGTTAAAGCTGATGAAATCGTTTTGGTTTTACCAAAAGAATCTAAGAGAGAACCAAAAGAAGATGGAAGCGATCCATATGAAATGCCAAAAAATTTGTATGATTTTATTCAAAAAGAAAAAATTACAATTTATAGACCAGATAAAGATTGGGGCCCTGCAACAAAATTACTTCCTGTATTAAAACGTGAAATGGATAAAAAATTACCACCAGAAAAGGAAAATATTATTATTACAATAGATGATGATAAATTATATGATAAACATACAATAGGGAGTTTAGTAAATTGTTGGAAAAATAATCCCAATTTTGTAGCAGGTAGAAAAGGTGGATTTATGGAATTTACAAAAAATAAAAAAAATCATCCATTATATGAACAATCAAAAAAGTTTGGTTTTATGTGCGAAACACCTAGACGTGGAGCTGATTTTACAAAACCAGGGTTAATTCATGTAATTTATGGAACAGGTGGTGTTTTATATAGACCATCTTTTTTTGATGAAGGTGTATTTGATTATGAATCAAATGATGCACCAAAAGAAGCATTTTTTGTTGATGATGTATGGATAAGTGGTCAATTAGCTAAAAGAAATGTTAGTAGTTTAATTGCACCTAGTCCAAGAAATAGATATCATGATAAGACAGAAAATATTCGTTGTGGTATGATGGATATTAGTACTAGTGCAAATATGGTAAATAGATTATTTATGATCAACATTAAAGATGATTGTAAGACAAATGTAGTTACAATGCAATATTTTAGGGGTGAATTTTTAAAATTAATTAGGAATCAAAAGAAAGAAAGAGTTACAAGTAAAATTAAAAAATACGATATGTAAGTAATTTTTTTGTAATAAAATAACCTATAGTATATCCACCTATAACTTGTTGTATTGTATGACAATTTTCATATATTCTTGCTAAAGAAATCATAATAGTGAATATAAATACAAATAATTTGTGATATTTATTTTTTATTAGTGTAGACATTAAAACAAATATACATGCTGCTGATTGAGCGTGACCACTTGGAAATCCATAAGATTTACTAAATTTATTAGTACATTCATTAAATATACCACAATTCTTTGCACCATCGGGTCTATTACCTCTACCTAAGAAAGGTAAGTAATCTACATTATTTTTTGATGTTCCAAAATATTTAAAAATTTTTTTAGAAATTTCTTTAAAAATTTTATTGAGAAAAACATTTATTGTTTTAATAAATATAAATTTTATATAGATTGAATCATTTTGTATAAAATACATATTTAAAAAAATTAATTCATATAAGAGTGGCGCACATCTTAACAATTCAAAAAAGGTAAATTTTAATTTCATATAATTATAGAATAGATATTATTAATAGAAATATTTAAAAAAAATATCTATCAAGGTTATATAATGAAACTAAATTTGGGTAATTTTGTTATTGATTTAAACTCACCCACTACATTAGTTATATTTTTAGTATTCTTATTTGGAGCTATGATTCTATCATCATATGCAGGACAATCTGTCAAAAAATTTATTAGAACAAACTCGGGTCGTTTAACTACTAAAAGACCCACGCCTAAAATTAAGGCAAAGAAAAGTGTGAAATCAAGTAGTTTAGTACCTATGTCTTTAAAAAAAAAATTAGTTAAACAAAAAGGTGTTAAATCTACAAAATTAACTAAAACATCTAAGTTAAGTAAAATGACTACTACTAGTAAAGTTGTCAAGAAACCAAAAAAGAAACAAAGAAGTCAATCTTCTTCTTCTATCGGAGGTTTCTCTCGCTCTAGTTCTAGTACCTTAAGATCTGCTTCAGAATCAGACGATGTTAGAAAACCATGTAGTAGAGAATTATATAATGATTTATATTAAAATAATCTAAGCTTAATTATATGAAAATATTGGATAAACTAATTAAATTTATAAAAAAATATTCTGTCCATTTTGCATTTTTAATTCCATTCTCTATCTTAATGCTTAACTTGTCAAAATCATCACTTAATATTTTTAGTGTATTACATTCATTTTTAGATTTAATTCTAAAATTAGTACAAGTTTCTACAACATTAGGATTATTTAATGGTTTAATTTTTGCTTTTGTATTATATTATGGTTTCAAAATATTGAAAAGTCATAAAAGAATTAAAAAGAAAAAAAAATAAATAATAAATTTATGAATTATTTATTTATAAAATAACACTACTAACAACACTTGTTAATATAGCACTCGCATCATTATCATTTAATACCATTTCATCCACCTTTTTTCTTATCCACGATTTTTTATGTGATTTAATAAAATCTAATGAAGTTTCTTTTTGTTGCAAATGATGCTGTATTGGATATTGATGTTGATATTGATGTTGATGTTGATATTGATGTTGATGTTGTACTTGTGTTACTTGTGGTACTTGGTGTACTTGTGGTACTTGGTGTACTTGTGTTACTTGTGTTACTTGTGTTACTTTTGGTACTTGTGTTACTTTTGGTACTTGTGGTATAAATTGCTTTTTATTATATTTATCTTTCTCTGGTTCTACTCTAAAATCTTTTTGATTACGTCTTTTTTTATTTTTTAGTTTTTTAATATGATGATGTTTATATTGTTTTTTGATTGCCATTTTTGGTGGAATAATATCATCTTTAATATTTATTATAATATGTTCTTGTTTAGTTCTTTCATCAAAATAAGATGAATTAATAAATTCATCTTTAGTTATTAATTTTTTATTTAATAGTTTAAGTAATTCTTTAAAATATTTTACTCTATTTATAATATTGTTACTTAAATTCTCTTGAAGATGAGAAATAATTAATTCACTTTCTGATTTTTTGTATTTTAAATTTCTCTTCTTTTTCTTTCTAGAGTGCATTTTTTTATGATAATTATATTGTAATTATTACTAATTCAATTTTTAATATTATAAAATTATAGTATTAAAAATCTGCTAAAAAATAGCAAAATGTTATAAGAATAAATATCCTTACTATTAGGGTATAAACAAGCTTATTGCTTATAAATGCGTTTACTACGGATCTCATAAATGATTGTAATCACTATTTGATGTAATTACTTCTAGGATAATGACAGTAATCATTCCATATATTAGACCTACCATTACTTCTAGTTCAGTATGATAGTACTGAACAGTTAGCATCGTTGAGTTCAATGTCAGTACTAGAGGCATAATCTTTAGGCTGTAGGAAATATACCATGGAAGATTACTGCCATAGTCAACTAAACGACTGGTAGCCCAGACGAAGAACAGACTAAACTGTACGTGATCAGAAGAGTCGAAACCTTTGTAAATCAAACTATCAAACATCTCAAACGTAATAAAGACTATTATACGCGATATGAGTAAGCATGTTAGTAACAGTACTATTCTAATAAGCGAGTCATTCCAAATACCAACCACTATTGCAGTGGTATAGAGCGTTACGAGTACTGCAACTTGCATCGAATACCCATGGTGCATAAAGTCGAAGAGTGGGTTTTCCATGCGATGACACATAATGTCAAAGTCAAATCTATCCATTCCAACTTTGTCACCACCATTGGCGTCATTACAGTCGACAAGGAACATACCTTCCTCTCTGTCGTATCCCTTTAGGTACTGGCGTTTCATGTCGATATTATCGGTCTGGAGCTTGAACTTAGTTCCAGAGGGAGCGTTTCCCATGTAGAGCCCATAAAGAGCGCACATATTGAATGCCATTACAGGCAAGATGATCTTCAATAACATTCTCAATTATATACAATATGTATTTTGGTCTGATAAAAGGCCGAGATAGATTATCTATTAGATATCGTAATTTCTAATAAACTAGTAATAATATATTCTATATATTCAATAATAAGATGTACTTGTTAGAGAAAAAATTTTTCAACTTTATAATAAAATTATTATAAAGTAGATTTTCACATCTCTCTTGTTGGGAGATATTAGCTTGCAAAGGCAAGAGCCCGCTACCAAGAAAGTATTTTACCTATGTGATTTAGTCACACGATTTCATGAGTATTTCAACTTTTTATGAGCACGATATTTTAGGTATTCAGTGATTTTAAGCCATTCAGACTAAGTTTTAATTAACAACATTACTATTATTTTTAGTGAAATCGTGAACAGTAAAATCAGATGTTTCGTTGTTGATGACAAAGAGTTTTGTACCGTATTTGTGTTTATCAGTAGAGTACCTGTGGATGAAGACAGAAAAACCCGTCGTTTCTCTTTTCAGTGACACAATCTTATCCGGCAAGTTCTTTTCCGGCGAGATCTTTTTATCGAGAGACGCTACGTCAACTATGTTTTTTCCGTTAAGGAAAGTCAAATTTTTAGGTATCATATCATTTCCACCAAATTCACGTATACAAGCCATTTTAGTTTCCCATTTGGCACCAGACGTCAGATGGTTTTCTGATAGAATTGAACAATCTGTCGCATTATTGTCTTCACTAGTCTTGGTCTCATTAGTCTTAGTTTCACTAGTCTTGGTTTCACTAGTCTTGGTTTCACTAGTCTTGGTTTCTGAATTTTTTGAAGCATCATCGTCACCATTGGTACTATCGGAACCATTTTGACCGGTAACATCATTGACACCATCGGTATCATTTTGACCAGGGGGACCAGCGGGACCAGCGGGACCAGGGGGACCAGCGGGTTGAACAGTATCATCATCATTGTCACACGAGCAGCAACATCCACCACGACGGCTGCAGCAGCAGCCGCAGCAGCAGCTAATTCTTGCAAAATGAAATTGGGTAAACATGAACATGTTTTTTTGTACATAAGCAAGTACATGAATGATTTGTGGTTGTGACAGAAGGTATGCCACAAGGCATGCAATCAGTGCATGTGTTGAGAGAGTTAGGGTGTTCGGGTCTGAGGACATATTTTTTATTATAGATCATTAAAAATCGGAAAAATATATTTCCAGTTATTCGTTAGAAGAGTATATCGCTAAGATTTACTTTAATAAGTGAATAGTTAAACATCAATACAAATTCTAAATAGATTCCTTAGAGCATTATTTTTTCAATTTTTCATAATAATAAGATTATTATTGTGAAAAAGGATAACAGATTCTACAGGTCAAGCAGCCTGTAGAGCGTCTTACGGGCTGTCATATTAGACCTGAAGCTGTTGAAGAGGCTCTGCTGGCGCCGGGAACATGGCACCAGAAAGCTCTCGATTTGACGGCGGTAGAAGTCGTATGCCTCAGAACTAAAATCTTTCAGCGGATGACTTGGCTTGCCTCGTGCGTTGAAGCAGCAGATTTTAAACTCTACGAAAGCCCTGTAGTCGGCGAAAACGTTAATAGCAAAGCGACTAATACGCTCGATATTGCGGTGGGTCAGCAGCATACGGACGATCTAGGTGTGGTCGTTCAGGATCGCGATGACGAGGGCTGTTATCTTATTAAAAGACGCCTTGTTGACATCGATGGTAGGGTGGGTCAGCAGCAGACGGACGATCTCAGTATGACCCTTCTGGCTCGCTATGATGAGGGCCGTATAGCCGTGAATCGTCATCGCATTGTTGACGTCGATTCCGCGGTGAGCCAGCAGCAGACGGACGATCTCAGTGTGACCCTTCTGGCTCGCTATGATGAGGGCCGTATAGCCGTGAATCGTCGACATCTTATTGACGTTGATCCCGGGGTGGGTCAGCAGCAGACGGACAATCTCGGTGTGGCCGTTCAGGCTCGCTATGATGAGGGCCGTGCTCCCGTCACCATCCACCGTATTGACGTTAATGTCGTGGCGGGTCAGCAGCAGACCGACGACCTCGGAGTCGGCATTCAGGCTCGCGATGATGAGAGCCGTACAGACCTGAATCCTCGTCGCATTGTTAACGAAGATGTCGAGGAATGTCATGAGCCATCGAACGATCTGGGTATTTCCAGAACGGATCGCATCTTCAAGGACCTTGTTACCATCGGTACAAGACCCCCAGTAATGGCCCTTATCAAATATATACGAGTATATCTGAGCATTCATGGTTGTGGTTACCAATAGATATTTGATAAAATTAATTACCTATAATATGAAATTATTGTCTTTTTCAATTCAATGCAACTAATAATATATAATACGTATTTCAAATTATTAAGAATATATAATAGAAAAAAAATTTCAATTTTTTATAATAATAAGATTATTATTATAAAAATATCAGATAAATTAAACAGTATCAACATAAGCATTTTCCTCTACTCTCAGTCTAGGAAGAATGTTAATTGACATTAATTCTTGAACGAATAACTTGAATGCATAACAAGTTCTTACCTTTTGTGTATCATAATCTTCTCCTAATCGATCACATCTCTTGCAATAATAGATCTCATTCTTAATCTTCTTAGTAGCAAATAAACCACAATTTGTACATACCTGCACATCATATTTATCACTCGTTTCAAGAAATCTTTCATTCAAGAACTGACTTAATCCATGAGCAATCATAGTATCACGTTCCATTTCTCCGAAACGTAAACCACCATCTCTACTTCTACCTTCAGGTGGCTGGCGTGTAAGAATTTGCCTTGGTCCTTGACTTCTTGAATGAATCTTATCAGCAACCATATGTTTCAATCGTAAATAATATGTTGGACCCATGAAAATCAATGCCTTCATTTTTTTACCAGTCATACCATTATACAAATATTCATAACCATGTTGATTAAAACCATTCTTTTTCAGAACTTTTTTTGCTTCATCGATTCCATATTCATTAAATGGAGTAGCATCACTATAACATCCTTGTACTGCATTTGCCTTACCAATAACACATTCTAATAATTGTGCAATAGTCATACGAGATGGAATACATGCTGGATTAATAATTAGATCTGGTTGCAAACCATCCTTAGTAAAAGGCATATCTGCAGATGATAATAATAATCCAATAGTACCTTTTTGTCCATGTTGTGAAGATAGCTTATCACCAATTTGTGGAACACGTTCCATTCTTACTTTCATAGTATACATTTCATAACCTTCAGAATTAAAAATACCTGTATTAATTTTATCTACAACACCACTAACTCCTGATTTGAAATATGTACTATCATCCTTAAATAATTTATTATTTGTATTTGTAGGCTGTACAGGACTAATCTTTCCAATAATAATATCACCATTATCAATTTTAGTTTCTTCTTCAACATAACCTTTATTATTTAACTTTGAGTAATTTGCATCCTTCATACCCATGACTTTTGATGGATCCGGTTTTGTAAAAATATCATCTTGTGATGTTGTTGGATTCTTTTGAATCTCAGATATATATTTTTTATATTTAGCACTTCTAAATAAACCCATTGCAACACCATTTTTATTTACAATAATACTATCTTCCTGATTGTAACCAGTATAACACATAATTGCTACTACACAATTTTCTCCAGCAGGTAAATCTAAATTATGGGTCCATCTCATTCCATCAGTAATAACAATCGGCCTTTGTACATTATATAAAATATAAGATATATCTAATCGATGTCTATAATTTGATGCATAAATACCTGCAGCTTGACGTCTTTGTGAAAAATTATAAATATTACGTGGTGCCTGATTATGTTCTGCAAATGGAATATTAGATGAAGTTAATCCTAGAAGTAATTGTGGATGCATTTCAAGATGCGTATATCTTACATAACTATTTTCATATCGATTTACTTTAATCTTATTAATATTCTTAATTTTTGTATTCATTTTATCTCTATTTTCTTTCAAATATTTTGGATACATAGCTAACATAAGAGTTTCAGATTCTTCAATATCAATATAATCAATAACTCCTGGATATTTTTGTAGAAAACCATCCCAAGTATTCACCATTTTTAATTGTTCTTTATTATTATCTAAGTTAATACTATCTAACATTTTTTTAGTTAAATAGATTGAGTTATTATCATTATTAACACGAAGAATTGGTCTATATATTCTTCCTCCATCACAATAAACTCTTATCTCATTTTTAAGTAAATTAAAATTACATGAGATTGATTTATCTAATATAAGTTTAAATTTTTTATCCTTAATTTCTGCAATTAATTCTTCAGGTTTAATTGTTAATCCAAACCATGTTCCATTAATAAATACCTTTGTATTTGTAAGTAAATTAATTAATGGCGTTTCTTGTAATCTTTTACAATATTTTTCACAAATTGTTTCTAAAATAGGCCTTTGATGTTTCATATTTTGTGATACTAATGCAGATAATGCTAAAGTTTTTAGTAAACCAATTTTATGTCCTTCTGGTGTCTCAACTGGACAAATAAAAAATGCTTGTGTATTCTGAATATGACGAATACTTGTTAGTTTTGATGTAGAAGCATCTGATGTTGGGGTAATAATTCTCCTAAAATAAGAAATAGTTTGCATATAAGATTCTCTTTGTAATGCTTGTGCAACTCCCTTTTTATTTTTATTTGGCCCCCATACACCAGTAGTTAATGCTGATTTAATACCTTGTTCAATAGTTGTTGGTTTTATTTGTGAAATTACATTTGTTGGACTTTCATTATCATTATTCTTCTTTTGAAAGAAATTACCAATATCTGTTAGCATTTTCTTATAAAAATGAGTAAATAATTGACCAATTAAAACACCAGGTAAATCAATTCTTTTATTTAAATAAGAATCTCTATCATCTGGTTCATCTCTCCCTAAAATAACACGAAGTAATCTATGAACTATATGACCTAAGAAAATAGCTTTCTCATATAAATTTTTACCCATATGTGGTAAGAAATCTTTTTCTAGTATTTTTAGTATATGCATTCTCATTTGTTTTTTTCTTAACTCTTCGTCAGATTCAGTAAAATAACGAAACATATATTTAATATTTAATTGTAAAAAATTAATTGCATCATTTTGTGTTCGTATAAATTTATTAGTTTCACCTTCAGGTTTAGTCGGATCCATTACTAAATTTAAATAACTATGTCGCAAAATATTAATCATCTCAAAATCATTATCATCTAAAACAATCATTTTAATAATATCAGCGTCAGTCTCAATACCCAATGCTCTCATCATAACAAATATGGGAATTTCTAGAAATTGACTAACTTGTAATATAAGTGTTTTATCTTTTTTTATTGTAACAGCAGTTAATTGTATAATATCATCGCGATCTAATGGTTTCGAATTAATCTGTGCACGATAAGTAAAACCTGTTTTAGATGTTGAATCCTTCTTTGGAAAAACAAGAATCTTATTTTCAACAATTCTTTCATTCATTAGTACTACTTTTTCATTACCATTAATCAAAAAATAACATCCAGGATCATACGGACATTCAGTATTTTTTACTTCTGGTCTTAATTGAGTTGTACAATATTTACTATTTACCATAATTGGTAATGAAGCAATTGGCACTTCATTTTGTTTTTCACCAATTGTTTTTGTAATAACCTCTTTTGTGTTTATGTCAATAATATCCACCATTTGAACAACATTTGCAACTAATTTAGATGTATAATTTGATTTCAATCTTCTTGCATCAGATGGCCACATATAAATATCTTCATGTTGCATCATAGGGGGACGTAAAGCTATATTTGTAAAATTAAAATAATTAACATATTTTTTATCTGTTGTATAAATTTCTTTAAAAACATTTTTACTATTATGTAATTTATTAAAAATAATCTCTTCAATTAAATAGCTAAATGAATTATATTGTATTTGATACAATACATTCTTTCTTTTAAAATGTAGTTCAACTAATTTTTTTATTTCAGTACTTGTAATATCAGACATATTATTAGTTTTATTGTTAAACCCTTATATAATTTATATAAATTATTTTCAATTTATATAAAAATCATTTTATTCTTATTTCATTATAAATTTCACAACTTGTAAACTTTAATTTATTATATTTATACCCTAATTGCATCGGAGATATTAAACTCCATTTTGTATTTTTAGCTAATAATCCCAATTCTACCAACATATATGATACCAATGCTGAACACCAAAATCTCTTTAAATGTCTATTATTTCCGATATCTAAATTAAAAGCTGCTTTAATCCAATCAATAATATTCACATCATAAGGTCTATTATGTACTACTGAATGTGCCTTTTCTAATTTATCAAAAAATTCACTATTTCTATTTGTATCTATATGTCTCCAATATATACAACCAGTATAAGTATCAATTAATTTCTCTAATTTTACTAATTCTACACCAAATTTTCTCTCATTATCCTCAACATCTAATTGATTATCATAACATGATTGTAAAACATAATAACCTCTCAAATTTTTGTTCCATTTTGGATTTTTTATTATTATAGCTGCATGTGTATATTTTGAATGAGTACAACATTTTATACAATTTATAAATAATGATTTACTATTATTTGAAAATAATAATATATCACCTGTTTTAAATTTATTTTTCTCAACTAATTTCAAATAATCTTTTGCCATATATTGATATTTGAGATATTTATTTTTTTTTGTATTTTTTTGATATAATCGCTGATATATTTTTCATTCTTTGATCAGTTGTTCTCTTTTTTTTTCTACATTTTTTTTGTATCTCATATTTATAACCATTTAATTTATTTTGTAATTTCCATTCTTTTCTCAAGCATTTCTTCAACATATTATTTTTCTTCAAAAATACACTTGTTGAAAATGATATTATGTTTATAAATAATCTTGGTAAATTGTAATAAAAATATATTTTACTATTTTTTATATATTTTATCTCATCTAATATTTGTACTGACAAATAATATATTACTAAAATTTTATATGAAATAATGTAACTAAATAAAAACAAAAATAACAATTCTATAATCATGTATAAATTTTATCTAAATCAATTCTTAAATAATTATCTACATCCTATCTTTTTCATTTCATTTTGTAATCGATTTAATGTATCTGATGAATGTGTAACTAATATATCAGGATAAATTGCATGTACTATTGCTCCGATTGATGCTTTAGCAAATTCGTAACTCAAATACATTGAAAATTTAAAATGTGTGTAATATGTCATACATACCTTTTTTGGATGCTCAAACATAATTTATATAATAAATTAAATAAATTATTTATAATAATTCTATATTATTATTCTTTTCTTCAAAAGTATTATCACTTAAAAATTTATCACTATCAACAATTGTTTTTTCAAAAGATGATAAATCTTTACCAGAATTTTTTATGTGATCCTTATTTAACATTATTTTAATATGTTCAATATTTCTCTTTATATTATTATATGTTCGGTAAGTATGTTTACCACTAGATGGTAAAGTTACTTTAAACATTTTATTAATTAGATTAACACTATGACCCATCGCAACAATATCATGTTCTACATTTGGTGTATAATTCATTATATATATATATATATATATTTATTTTTTTCTACTTTCTTCCATTACATAACACATAAATCCATATCCAATTATACCAAATAATAAACCAAAATGCCATTTCATCTTCATTGTTCTGTAATTACCTAACCATAATTGGGTTTGTTTCTTATCTTTCAAATGTAATAACATCCAATCAGATTTTGGATGTAATGAATAAACTAAATATTGAGTTACGAAATAAATTAATGAGTGAACACAAGATTTAGAAGCACTATTACCTGGTTCAGTATTCATTTTATATAATAAAGATAAAAGGACACCCATTACAGATGCTTTGAACCAAATCATAAGTCTTTCAAGTTTAATTTTTTTATAAACTTTTAATTGATTTTTATCTAAAGATTTTTTAAATTCATTATGCGTTCTTCTACTTTTAAACATTGTAAAAAAACTAGCAGAATGAAATGCTGCTGACATTACACATGCTAATGTACAATCCATATATTTCTATGTTAGATTATTTTTTATTATTCAACAGTTTTTTTGTATTGTATATTTGGACAAGTTAAAGGCCAACATAATATACCTGCAGCAGTTGTTCTACCAATAAATCCATCAAAAGAGTTGTCACTTGCATTTCCATTTCCAACTATAGACCATGGATCCCATGCATTTACATATAATGATTCATTATTATTAATTCCAGAAAATTCATTCTCGTTTATTTTTTGTGGAGCTGTAGTTATATCCCATGTAATTATTTTTTTCGATACATCAATTATTGAATTTTGACCATAATTACAAATCCATAATGTTATATTAGTATCAATTAATTCTCTTTTTACCTCATTTGTTATTTCTTCAAATATTCTAATAATTTGTGTTTTATAATGACCAGCAAATGCAGCTGTACCAACACCTGTCATTAAAATATTCTTTAAATTTTGATCCTTTGCACATTGAATAATTTTATTATATATTCGTCTATATGTATCTTTTATAAAATTTTCTTGTAATTGATTCATTTCGTAAAATGAATCTAAATATTCTTGTGTATTATTCTCAATAAATTTTTTTATATCTTCGTTAGACATATTTCTTCTACTTTCATTACTTAATCTAAACATATTTAATGAATCTGGTTGCTTCACTCGATTATCAAATGCAAGTGCATAAACATTTATTAAATGTATATTTATTTCTGAAGTAAAATCAACATTATTATAGGTGTTTGAATCATATGATTTCCAAGGAGTATAACAATATATAGCTATATTTTTTTGTATATTCTCATATGCACCTTTTTTCCATCCAAAATATTTTTCTAATTTTATTTGATCATAAGAACGTCCCATTTCAATATTTACAGGTTCTCTTTGTTTCGCTAATAATTTAGCATCATTTAAATCTGTATCATTATCAAAATAAACAATTGATTTATTAGCGTATTTATTAATATAATTATCATTTTTTATAAATGATAAACACCATTTTGGGAAAGCATAACCTGGTTCATAACATTCATATAATTTATCAGCATTAGAAATTGCAGAAACTGTTGGTGTAGATACAAAATCATTCATTATATTTAGCTCATACGGATCAGGACCCTTAATATTACCTTTAATTGCATCAAAAACTGCTTTAGCTATTTTTTTACCACCTTCGACAGATGGTTCAACTCTATTATCATAATCATTCGTATCTGTACCATCCATATATCTATATAAAGGCAATCCAATTACATTTTCCTTATTCATCCCATCTATTTTCATATCTCTTATTACTGTGTGATAAAGAGATATAAGTAATTTTTTAACTCTATCTGGATTAGTATCATATTCCAAATTATTTAATATATTATTAGCCCAAGTTAAAGAATTTTTAAGGTCAAAAAAATAATACATACAAATTATTACTTTTTTTGGTTTTTGCTTTTTTACTAAAGCGTCAATATAAATTTTAATTTTTTCAAATAAAGATATTAATATTTCTATAATATCATTATCATTATCATTTTTATTTTTATATTTATTAGCATTAAAAGCTACATCATTTCCACCGATTGATATAACAAGAATATCTTGTTGTGTAATATTTTCTTGAATTATTTGATCTTGCTCTAATAATTTAATATTATTATTTTCATCGAATCTACTTTTAAATTTTCCATCTCCATCAGATGTAGTTAATGTTGTTGCTTCAACAGATGTATTTATACATACATACTTTTTTAATTCTCCATCCTTTCTAATTTTATCATTAATACAATAAGCAACATCTTGAACAGCGGGATTTGTTTCATTCAATATTTTTTTATAATAACCAAAGAGATCTTTATATTTTATTTTTTTACTTTGATCATCTTTTATCCAAGCCTTATTATCTAATGATGAATCACCTGCTAAAAAAATTTTAGGAGATTCTTCTTCAATAGTTAATATTGCATCTAAATGAATTTTTAAATGACCACTCCAATTATTATAAAATTTATTTATATCAGGTAATACATAAATTGACCTAGTTTTTATTGCTTCTGACCAAAATTGTTCTTCACAAACATAGTTTTTATATTTTTTCCATTCTTCATAATCACAACGATATAAATTATTATTACTATTATTGACAATAAAATATTGATAATTATTTTTTTCATTATCTTTAATATTTTTCTCTTCACATTGAGATAAATCCATTAGTATATATATATATTATATAAGAATTATTATTTTTTATTGTTTTTCTTTGGTGACTTTTTCTTTGGTGACTTTTTCTTAAAAGTTTCTAAACCATAAAGCCTCCTCAGTTTCCTATAAAGACCCTTGCTAAAAGGTGCTTTACCTGTTTCCCAATCATTTATTATAGATTGCTTTAAACTAAGGCGATTTGCAACATCCTTTTGTTTTAGTTTTTTAGCATTACGTGCTTGAGCTAGTTCTGTACCTCTTTCACGTCCGACTTTCTCTATAGCAACAATTTCTCCTTCATCTAGTTTTCTAAATAACTTTGTGCCTGGTGCATTCTGTCTTCTTTTATTATCTTCTTTTTTTTTTTGTTTTACAGCTCTATTTCTTTTACCATTGATAATCACTTTCGTCCAATCTTGATGTGACATTTATTTATTTAGATCATTAAATAAATAAAATAAATTCAATTTTCTGCAAAAAGGTTACTAGTTATCTTTCTATATTTTTCTCTTAATTCAGCTTCTGTTTCATACTTGTTACTTGTATCTTCCTCTTCATCTTCATCTTCATCTTCATCTTCATCCTCATCTTCATCCTCATCTTCATCTTCATCAGAATCAGATTCAGATTCTAAACAAAATTCTTTCATAAATTTATCTAACTCTTCTTCTGTCATTTCTTTACCAATTGGTTTAGAAGGAATTTCATGTCCAAATGTAATTGGTCCAGAATTTTTCTTTTTAGGTGGTTTAATATAAACTATTTCACCCATGTAACCTGATACTGGGATAGGTTCAGTCCAATTTTTATTACATTTTTTATGAATAACTGTAAATAGTTTTTCATAATCTGGAAAATATTTTGGACCTGTGTTTGATTCATTTTGCTTTATTTTTGATTCAGTATAATATTCTTGTTTCTTCATTTCATCTCTAATCCATTTTGAATTAGATATATTTTCTGAATCTCTCATATGTTTGTCAATTTGGTCAAATGTAATTGTTGCCATTTATTTAAGATTATTAACTTATAAAATAATATTTTCAATTTTATTTATTATTCTTATAGCAATAATACATAATCATAATAATTAGATTCTGAAATAAAGCACCTGATCCCATAAACATTATTGGTAAATCATTTACAGTGTAACCATGTAATATGTAAAATATATAACCAAGTAATTGAATAAACAAAGACATTATACTTAAATCATCCGATTTTTTTGTTTTGTATAACTTTATAATTTGTGGTAATTTATATATTACCGTAATACTTGAAGCAATCCAACCAAATAGTGATTTATTCATATTATATTAATATAATATGAATATTCTAAGTCATTTTATAATGGTGATACTTGAGTTTCTTCTTTTTTACATTCTGTTTTAAGTACATATGTAAGAAATGCAAATGCCAAGGCATATAATGAAATTTCTAAATAATTGTTATTAGAATATTGTATATGTAAAATAATAAATGTTATAAATATGATCAGAAATATAAATACTAATGAACACGCAAAATTTCTGCAGTTAAGCATTTTATAAATTAAGTTTAGTTTATAAAATAGTTTTTTTCAATTTTAAATTTCAACTTCTTGATAATCATTATATCTACCACTAACTTTACAAATGGTAATTTCACATTCTTTATGAGATTTACAATGTTTATCATAATTTTGCTTGCTTGTAGTAATATATTTACAATCGAAACATTCATATAATTGTATTATAGGTGAATGTTTTTTTATATATGATATGTTTTTAATATAGGGTATTTTCTGGAGAAGATACTTTATACACATATATTATAGTTTACAAAAAATTAAATATCTACTTTTATCTTCTTTTGTACTATAATTGGAATAATATTTACATAAGATACTACTTTTCTTTTCAAACTATAAATTTTTCTTTTTAACCGCCATTTTTTATCTCTATATTTACGTTTATATTTGATAACTTCTTTATATGATTTATCAGACTTAATCATTTTATTAAATTTTTTTGACATTTCAGTAAGTGATTTATTTAAATCTGTTATTTTTTTAACTTGTTTCTTTATTTTTGGATTTGCATTTTTTCTTCTAGAATAATTATAAATATCTTTATATTCTTCACAAATTAGATTTCTTCTAAATATATGTCTAGGAGGAGTTGACTTTTTTTTATGAGCAAATTCAGTATTACAATAAGGACATTTTGATTTTCCCATTCTGAACCAAGTGATTACACATTCAGAATGAAATTTATGATTACATTCTGGTATTTTATAAATATTATCTTCTAAATTTTCATGACATATTGCACATATATCTTTTTCAAAATCTATTTCAGGAACTTCATTTAAATTAATTTTCATATAATACTTTAATATTGTTAATATTTAAGTAAAATATTTTAATAGATATTTATTAGTATATCCGTAATGAAATCCAACAAATAAATTACCTAAAACTAATATATCAATTAATCCATCCATTTTTTTGGATTCTCTTCCAACTGTAAAAATTTTTGTCATATAACATGTAGTAAATGTGAAACTTGAATGTATTAATCCAAAATATATACCTTTTAATAAACCCATATAATATTATTAATATTAAATTTTTAGTATACTTTTTAATTCTTCAATAGATTTAAAAATACTATATCTAAATTTCAAATATTTTTGTGTTCTTATTAAGAATTTTTCTACTTTCTCACCAGTTAATAACACTTCTTCATGACTGACCCATATTTTTTTGGGTAAAGGAGGTATATCTAAAGAAAACATTGTCATCTTATTTATTGCAATTAAATCACTAACTGCAGCAGGTCTATTTCTCAATTGACGTCTTTTTAGATCTCCTTTATAATGAGCACATTTAATTCCTAAAAAATAGAAATGATATTTTGGATTAAATATTAATTCCTGATAATTATTAGCTCCGTGTAATTTTGGAAAATCTTTCTCGTACCATTTATGAGGATAATCTTTAAATTCTTTAAAATTCCAATCACCATATCCTTTTATAATTAATTCAATAACTTGTCTAGATTTTCCTCCTAAATTTACTGAAAGAAAATTTTCAATATATTCTTTTAAATTACCTGTTGCTGATTTTGTTAATTTTGGTTGTTCATAAAAAAATGCATCTATATCATTCGCAACTCTTAATCCTAAACCAAATAATATTATACTTGAAAATGTTAATAATCTCGTAATATCTATTAATTCTAATTTAGAATAAATAACTTTTTTATATAAATTCAATATTATTACTGATTTCGCAAATTTTCTAAATTTACCTAATAGTAAATCCATTCTTTGATAATTCATAAAATCAAGAGAATTATTATTAAAAATAAGTTGACTTAAATTAATTGTTTCTAA
>Ga0055584_100001998_pt1 | contig 20018 bp, 13 predicted proteins | sample OSDHelmetaG_FD_58716 | JGI IMG/M metagenome (GOLD analysis project Ga0055584, IMG submission 58716) | Pelagic marine sediment microbial communities from the LTER site Helgoland, North Sea, for post-phytoplankton bloom and carbon turnover... | ecosystem: Environmental > Aquatic > Marine >...
AACTAAGTCCTGGCGGCAGCATCAAGCCTTTTTGTGACCCACTAACCGTCACATCAACTTTCCATTTATCATGGTAATACTCAGTACATGCTAGGGAAGAAACCGCATCAACAAAAAATAAGGCGGGGTGATTGGCCGCATCAATAGCCTGCCGAACTTTATCTATTCGGCTGGTAACACCAGTAGATGTTTCAGTATGCACCGCTAACACAGCTTTAATACTATGACTAGAATCGGCCTTTAAGGCTTCCTCTACTTTTGCTGGATCCACCCCATGCCGCCAGTCGCCTGCAACCCACTGCACTTCTAAACCCAATTTATCAGCGACTTCTTTCCATAAGGTAGCAAAATGTCCCGTCTCAAAAGCTAACACTTTATCGCCAGGCGAGAGTGTATTTAGCAAGGCGCATTCCCAGCCTCCTGTGCCCGAAGCTGGATAAATAAAAATAGGTGACTCAGTATTAAATACAGGTTTTATCTGCTCAAGAATATTGAAGGTCAACGCCGGAAAATCTGGGCCTCTATGGTCAATCACCGGTTGCGCCATCGCGCGCAAGACACTATCTGGAACATTTGATGGACCTGGAATCTGTAAAAAATGCCGTCCAGGTTTAAATGAAGTATTGCTCATTTTGTATCCTTATCTACTATGTTTACTATATTTAACACCAAAAATAATGTTGGCATTTAAGGGCTAATACCTGTCGCTTCTAACTGAGGATAATCGATTCCTAATTGCTCAAGATAAGTATCGTATCTTGCTGGGTCAAAATAAAATTCTTCTAGCAAGGGGCGATACTGAGCCATGATTTCTGCATTTTTTTCAATAGCCGGAAGATCATTCGGACCAACAAAAGGAATATATTGTTCTTCAGCCGTTTGCACATTATCAAAATAATTGTGGGCCTCTTGGACTAGAGTTTCGTCTAATAACAAGTCCAACATAGTAGTTGCAACAACCTTAGCTCCAGCCACCGCACCTTTATGCGCGATAGGCGTGGCCATAGCCATAGCACTCGACCAATGATGACCTTGCAAGCCTCCAACATTGGAAGGAAACCTGAGGGTCACTGTCGGAACATTCCATGAAACATCTCCGATATCATCTGAACCACCCGAAACTGGATTTTCCAATGGCTCACCAATACCAGCCAATTCATTAGGCAAACCTTCCGGCTCTTCAGCACCCATTAAACTCTGAAGTGCCATGGCAAACTGTTGGTCATCTTCCGACCAAGCAGGTAACCCAACACTCTTAATATTCTCATCCATGGCTAATGCGATGGGTCGGTTAAAATGACGAGGGTAGGCAGCGCCTACGATTCGTCTACTGACCTGAGTGTCAGTCATCATCGCAGCGCCTTCGGCAATCCGCTGAAGAGTAGCAAAATTTTCTCGAATGCCGTCAGCCGTGATTTCTCTGATGAAGTACCAAACACTGGCAAAACTGGGAACCACATTAGGCTGATCCCCACCATTACTAATGACATAGTGTGATCTTTGTAATGGGTGCAAATGTTCACGCCGAAAATTCCACGCCACATTCATCAGTTCAACGGCATCAAGAGCACTCCTCCCCTCCCATGGATCACCAGCACCATGTGCAGCTACCCCGTCAAACATATATTCAACTGACACTAATCCCGTGCCGCGTCCAGCACCCCAACTAACACCCATATTAGTACCAACATGAGTGAATAAAACCGCGTCTACTCCTTCAAACATTCCGTCTCTGGCATACCAGGCTTTGGTTCCCAATAATTCTTCGGCAATGCCAGGCCACAACACAATAGTGCCAGGCAAATTTTCTCTTTCCATAATTTCTTTAACCGCTAATGCGGCAACTAGATTAACGGCTTGACCGGAATTATGTCCTTCTCCATGACCGGGAGCCCCATCAATCATTGGCTGCCGATAGGCCACACCAGGCATTTGTGAAGCTCGCGGAATACCATCAACATCGGAACCCAAAGCAATAACCGGCGATCCGCTTCCCCAACTTGCCCACCATGCTGAAGGAATCCCAGCCACTCCTAGCTCTACATCAAAACCATTCTCAATGAGCATGTCTGTTAAGTAGCGTTGTGTCTCAAACTCTTGAAAACCCAATTCAGAATAAGAGAACAAAGTGTCGACGATCACTTGCGTTAGTTTTTCCATCTCTTCAACGGACTCCACTGCATCAGCCTTGAGTCCAGAAAAACTTTGCTCTTGAGCCAGCAATAAATTGGATGTCACCATTAAGAAGATTAGCAATATTGTCTTAAATTGTGTCATGGGATACCTCATGTTAATAAGTGAAATGCATTAAAAAGTTGTACTAAATTATATGTTTTTTGTCGGGATATAGTGTTTGGGTTTTTCACCTTTATTTTTATGCCTGGTAAAAGCAGCGCTGACTGTTTCTAATTCCTCGCCTCGTTTAATTGCATCGCGATGATTAAGTAATACAGCTTCTGTTGAATTCGGAGGAGGCATAACGTTTGCTGAGTAATAGCCTACTGGTGATTTTAGTCCTGAGGTGTCTTTATCTACATCAATATCACGTTCGTTGGTCGCTTTCGGGATAACACAAACGCCATCTACTATTTCTAAATCTAGCCACCATTTTTTTACAAGATTACGTTTGCCATATTCTAGCCAGTCATCAAAAAATACAGCAATAGGAACCATAATCGGCTTTAACCAACGAGCATTAACTCCGAGCCAAGTCCCTACTCGATATAATAACGACCCATCCGCCGTGATCACTTTATTTAACGGGCAAGTTTTCATACAACGTCCACAAGCCGAGCCTTTCTGATTTGTTACACGATATCTTGTGCAGCGCTCAACATCCGGCTTCCAGATTTCGTAACCATTGAACATGACTTTTTCTTTAAAGGGAATAGCGCTAACCGGGCACTCTCTTGCACATTTTAAGCAATTTTCACAAAAGTACTGCAAACCGAAATCAACAGGCTTATCAACCTCAAGCGGAATATCAGTGGTTAACACTACCGATTTGAACCTGGGACCAACATAAGGGTTTAAAACCAATTCCCCTATTCTGCTCAGTTCTCCTAATCCCGCCCATAACACCAAAGGTATATGTAAAACGTCACTGTCAGCTTGAGTATGCGGCCGCGCAGAATGCCCTTTTTTTCGTAGAAACTCTGACATAATGCCGGCAATTTCAGCGCCACGTAAATATCCACGCATAGACTGCCCGCCTGAAACCCAATCATCGCCGCTTGCCCCTTCCATGGTGCCATGGCCCTGATCAATTAACATCACAAGGGCATAACGATGATAGGTATTTATTTCAGTGCCATCCATATGATGGCTATACCAGGCATATCGAGGCACTTCACAGATGCCGGCAAGATCAGCTCCCAAGTGATAAGCAAGTGTTTTAAGTGCTTTGGCATTAGCGACAGGATCATTTAAATCAGCACTTTGAGTCGGCGCCACTTCACCTTCCTGCTTAGCCGCCAAAGTTCCCAGCAAAGGCATCATGCCCCCGGTTAAAGGATGCTTATAAGCAAAACGCGCAACTTCTTTTTGCGCCTTGCCACCTAAATCCCCCATCCTAGCCCTAGCAAAAAATGCAGCTCTTTTAGGGACTCGTGGCACCTCATCATCAAGAATGAGCGTCGTCGGACGTTCAACTCTTTTTATTTGCTCCATCGGGTAACGACTAAGATGGCTTTTACGACGGGTCCTTCTTTTAATTTCTCGCAAAGACATCGCGCCATTAATTCCACGCCAGTGAAAAAATTTATTCACTCTAGCGCCTGCTTTGAATGGAAGATCTATAGCTAGTTTATAATCTGTTGAAATAACCGCTAAGGCAAAATCCTTAGCTAAAAACGGACTTTGTATACCCGAATCATCACCTGAGCCATCAACAAATCGTTCAGCAATACCGGAAAGCACTGCCAGACGATCAAGATCTAATGACGTATTCCCCTCAAAGTGAGATCTAGCATTAAAACCTAGGGCACGAATATAGCCAGATATTGAGGCCCCAATTTCCACACAACGCATACGCGCAATATCATGCTCTGTTTCACTTAACCATTCATGGGCCAAATTTTCCTGTTCAGGCAATCTGCCATAAGCTACCAGAATCACAATAGCAAAAGGCTGCTTGCTGCCTTCAGTATTAACTAACCAGCTATTCTCAGGAATTTTACATATGCCTACATGGGCAGCATCAAGGAAATAAGCCGCGCCTTTAATATCAATGCTTCTACGTTCTAAAGAGTCAGGGACAGGGGCTTTGTGCGGAATAACATCACCTTGAGAAAAGGCTTTTAGATAATCTAGATAAGTATTTGAGGCCTGCGCCAATAACTTATCTGAACCAAGATAGGCTGATTCTGCAAGAGCTGGACGCTGACTTTCCTGCTCAATTACATTGAGGTCTTTAGGTAGCGCCTCCAGAGGATAAGAACCAAGCTCTACTGGCCGGTTATGGCTTTTCTCATGAATTAACATGTTTAAAACAATATCCTCTATTTACCTATTTAGTAATAATTTAGTAATAATTATTCCCTAATTAGTAAATAGAAGATAGCTAGAAGCCATATCTAGATAGAAAGTTCGTAGAAGACAGATAAGTGCCTTAAATATAAATCCCGGACTTTCCTGGTGCGATGATGCCTTTGGGATCCAAGGCGCGCTTAATTTTTTGATCAACATCACGTTTAACCGGACCAAAGGTATTAGCAACTTTGTCCATGAAGGCAATGTTTGTACGATACGATCCCCAACCACGCGCACTAAATTCTGTTAAAAGCTCATCAAAACACTGGTTCGCCCGTTCAGCTTCTTCAGCATTGGTTTTATCAAATAACAAGTCAATAATATGGTGGCCTTCACGCCAGCCAACTATATATTCGGCAACATAATCAAAGCCATATTTGCCCAAGATCTCTTTCGCCAGCTCCATTTGTTGACGGCCTTCTGAACCCCTAGCTTGTGCAACAGGAGCAAACCAAGCAGATCCCCCGCCGCCACGCCAGTTGTATAAACCAAATTCTTTTAAGGTCATTTCTCCACGCATTAATTTAGCTCGATAATCGAAGGTTGGATTGCCTGCCATTTCTTCTTCATCCTGGATAATGGCCCCCGTACCGGCAAAGGTACTTCTGACGATATCCCAGTTCAATGCAATTTGCTCTGGGGTACCATAAAGGCCTGCATAAATATTCCAGGCCCCCATGCCGAGATCTGACTTCATTCTGTCAACTGCTTCATCAGGAATAGAGCCTTCACCTTGGTAATAATCAGAACGCACAACTTCTGCGCCGCCTTCCCAAAGAGCATGCGCAATCACCACCGCATTGGGGATAATCTGTGCAATTCTGAGCGGGCGTATTGTTTCGATGGCCTTTTCGATATCAGCATCATCAGGATATCGAATAACAAAAGCTTTAAATGCAGGCGGTTGAGGCATTAACCACATACCAAGTTTGGTGACGATGCCATAGTTTGATTGAGTAAATATTCCATCAAGAGAAGGTCCATAACCCCATTTAAATACCTGCCATGAGGTGGAGTTTGGCATTGAGCCCATCCCAGTACGCAGCACTTCACCATTGGCTAACACCACTTCCATCCCACATGAGAAGAAGAAATTGTCACCATAAGGGGTATAACCGACACCTCTGTCTACTGCATTGCCCAAGGGGCTAACCAGAGATGAAGGTGCAGGCGGAGAAAGCCACAAAGGGATATTATTTTCTTCAAGGTAGTCCTTTAATTGTTGATACGTGACACCTGGCTCAACCAAGGCTGTTCCTAGTTCGGCATCAACTTCAATGATCTTGTTCATACGGCGCAAATCAAGAATCATCTGACCTCTAGTGGCGGCCGCTGCGGAGCCATAACCAAAGTTTTTACCTGTTGAAATTGGCCAAACTGGAATAGTGTATTTATCACAGACACCTATAATTGCCTGGACCTCTTCCACTGACGCTGGCGCCAAAGCACCAGAAGCTGCATGATCCGCATTATCTGCAGGAATCATGATTTTGTTGTAGCTGGTTAAATTATCTGCTGAAACAAAAACGTTTTCATCGCCAACAATTGCAGCATATTCTTCAATAGCGTTGCCAAATTGTTCGGCAGAAACGCCATCCGGTAGAACATTAAAATCGGCCATTAAATTCTCCTAAAATTTTATAAGTAAAAGCCCTTAACCAATGGCTCATAAATAGGCATAAAAACTAATTAAGTATCCGTTTGTCATCTCAACATTTTGAGATTTTTCAAAAACTTTTCCCTGTGACTTAGTGATTGCAGCATGAGTCGTCATTTCAGCTAGTTCGCTAATCATTGAGCCAGAAATAGTTGAACTTACTCGCGCAGTCGTTTGCATCATTCCTCGTCGGTCTTGAACAGCTGCATCAATCAAGACTTTTTCAGCCTCGCTGACCAAGCCAATGAGCATAGCGCCCTCGGGTAAATCTGCTATCGATAAAATACTTTCATAATTGTTGTTATCGATAAGGATAGAACTTGTCTTTAAAGATTCATTTAAAGACTGCTCAAAAACATTGCCAGCATTGCCCTGCTTGGTAAAAACAAATGCATGGTTTGAAGCTTGAAAAGCTTGTTCAGAGGACATACCTAAAGGCATGACTGAAAGTAACCCGGCGCCTGCCAGTACTTTTAAACTCTGACGTCTGGAAAAATCCACACTCATTGGTTTTCCTCGCTAATACTTTGACTTAAAAAATTAGCCACTTTTTCAAGATCATCAGAAGATAATTCAGTCGGCCTGAATGCCGGCATTGCATTAAGCCCATTGCGGGCGATTGTAGAGAAATATACTGGTGGCAGATTACGACCGGTTAATACTGGACCTACACCTTCGGTATGGCAATACTGGCAAATCTTGCCGAAAATCTGCTCGCCTGATTCCCAGTCATTTGCTGACTGTGACCATGCAAATGAACTCATAAAAAACATGCAACCCGTCAAGCTAATAATCTTTATAATTTTCAAAATTACTTCCTCTTTCTGAGCAGACTAAACTGTACAAATAATATATTATGGAAATAGTATACACGACTAATATAAAGCAAAAAAAAGCTAATGGAAATTAATATTGCTACTAGTCATATTAATTTTAGATATAAGTATCTTATTTACAGAAATAGCTGCATTCCAGCTTCCAAGTTTGCTTAGCTGCTTAATAACAAACATCTATTATTGTTCTACAAAACTTACTATTTGTTTAATGGGTGATTATTTTATAAGCTGTCAGGACTTCTTAAGAAATCCCATTAGAAAGCTTTCAGGATAAATATGACTAAGCGTCTCTTTAATACTACTGTAATTGCTACTCTCGCCACATTAGCTATATCCACTTTAGTCTTACTCTCTAATACTGCTTATTCTCAAGAGGCTCGAGCTCGCTGGGAACGTATGTGCCAGATACGCGCTGAAAAATTCGATCTTATAATGCCAAACGCCATGCAAGAAAATAATCTGGATATGTGGATTGTTGTTATGCGTGAAGGCAATCTTGATCCACTTTGGGAAGCGCTTGGTCGAGGTTATGTAACTGGCTGGGCTTATTATATTTTCACTAATCAAGGCGACCAAGTTGAACGTGCAGTGTTAGGCGTAGCAGGTTATCGCCTAGAAGAGTGTGGCGTTTACGATTATTTTGGTGGACCTGATGAACTGGCTGACTATGTGGCAGAACGTAACCCGGAACGTATCGGCATTAACATGGCAAGCTCAATTGGCGGCGCTGATGGCCTTTCTCACACCTCTTATTTACATTTAAGAGAGACTCTTGGTACTTACGGGAATCGGCTGGTTTCAGCGGAACGTTTTATTTCAGATTTTCGATCAACGCGTACGGCAATAGAAATTGCTGCCTTTGCTGAAGCGGGTGAGATGAGTCGCGAAATCGCTGAACGAGCATTCTCAAATGAAGTCATCACACCCGGCGTGACCACTTTAGAAGATGTTGCTTGGTGGATGTCAGATCAACAATTAAGCCGAGGCTTGGAATCGTCTTTTGACATGCCTTCTGTATATATCACTGGTCCTGATGGTGTTGTAGCAACATCAACAGATCGAATTATTCAACGAGGCGACTTGCTCATGCTTGATTGGGGCGTTGGTTTTTTGGATTTTTATACCGATATGAAGAGAATTGCTTATGTTCTGAGAGAAGTTGAAACTGAAGCGCCACAAGGTATTCAATATGCCTTCGATCAAGCCCTCGAAGTTAGGGATATAATGAAGAGGTCTATCAAGCCTGCTGCGACAGCTCAAATTGCGCTTGATGCAACTTGGGAGGCAATTAGAGAGGCTGGTTTTAATCAAATTGGTTTCAATCAGCCCAGCTCAGACCCATCAGTAACAGATGTTGTGATAGGCCCACACTCTGTTGGTAATTGGGGTCATGGTATAGGTCCTTCTCTGGCATTTTTTAACCCTGAACAACTTACTTATGAATTAAGACCATCAAGTCTGATTTCTATAGAGTTATTTGCCTATACCGCTAATCCAGATTGGGATAATGCAAAAATTCGAATCCCTCTTGAAGACGATGCTGTTGTGACCGAAAGAGGCGTTGAATGGCTATACCCTGCCAACAGTCATATCTTAATCATCAAATAAACTGCTTAAAACCAGACTATGATTAATCGTTACAATTAACAGCTAATCTCAAAAACTTATATTAAACAGCTTAAAAATTATTTGAATTATCCAATACCTCCTACTATATTGGCTGCCTCTAAGAATATAGTTTTTTGTATTTCAAGTTAAGCTGTCCAGAATTTAACACTAGTAAGTTTAATCGCAATTTTCCCAAGGAGTTACAATGTCTACATCAAACATTCCATTATTAATAGGTGGTAAGAACCAGGACACAAGCAAGCACCTAGAAATCAAAAGCGCAATATCGGGCGATGTAGTCACTGTCGCTGCAGCTGCATCGGTTTCTGATGCAAATAGTGCGGCTGAGGCAGCTAGTAAGGCATTTCCAGAATGGTCTGCACAGAGCCCAAGTGCTCGAAGAGCTGCTTTAAATCGCGCGGCCGACGCTTTAGAATCAAAAGCAGATGATTTCGTATCAGCCATGATGGGTGAAATTGGCGCTACTGAAGGTTGGGCACGCTTTAATTTAATGCTGGCAGTCTCTATCGTCAAGGAGGCAGCATCTTTAACCACCCAGATAAATGGCGAAGTCATTCCATCTGACAAGCCTGGTCAATTGTCCATGGGATTGAGAGAGCCTGTTGGCGTTATTTTGGGTATCGCCCCATGGAACGCCCCTATCATTTTGGGCGTTAGATCGATTGCTGTACCGCTAGCTTGTGGTAATACAGTTATCTTTAAAGGATCAGAGCAATGCCCAAGAACTCACTATCTGATTGCCAGCGCCTTTATGGAAGCCGGCTTAGGAGATGGTGTTGTTAATTTTGTATGCAACACACCAGAAGATGCTGGCGAAATTGTAGGTGCATTAATCGACCACCCTGAAGTCAGAAGAATTAATTTCACTGGCTCTTCAAATGTAGGAAGAATCATTGCCCAACGTGCTGCTACAAATCTCAAACCTGTTCTACTTGAGTTAGGCGGCAAAGCGCCGTTACTAGTATTAGAAGATGCTGATTTAGATGCCGCAGTTGATGCCGCAGCATTCGGTGCTTTCATGAATCAAGGTCAGATATGTATGTCGACTGAACGAGTCATAGTCATGGATGCTATTGCCGATGACTTTCTGGCGAAATTTAAAGCTAAAGTCGATCAGCTTGCTGTTGGCGACCCCGCCGAAGGAAAAACACCGCTTGGTGCTGTGGTTCATCAGCAATCTGTTGATCATGTTGAAAGTTTGATAGCTGATGCACTTGATAAAGGTGCAACAAGACTTTGTGGCGGCGACGCTAATGGCGTCTTAATGCCTGCCAACGTTGTTAGCGAAGTCACTACTAATATGAGAATTTATAGTGAAGAATCTTTTGGCCCAGTTGTTGGCGTGATTCGCGCAAAGGATGAAGAAGAAGCTATCAATATCGCTAATGATAGTGAGTATGGCCTTTCTTCTGCCGTATTCACTCGCGATATTGCTCGTGGCTTACAAGTAGCACGTAAGATTAAATCTGGCATTTGTCATGTGAATGGACCAACTGTGCAGGACCAAGCCCAAATTCCATTTGGTGGAGTTAAAAATTCCGGCTACGGTCGTTTCGGTGGTAAAGCCGGTATTGATGCCTTTACTGAATTACGTTGGATTACTGTTGCTACTCAGCCTGAACATTATCCCTTCTAATTAGCCAATAGTTCAGTGGGCTTCAAAGCGTTAAGCTTTAGATAAAATAAAACCCACCTAGTTCATACTAGGTGGGTTTTATTATGAAATATTGATTCAAGGCGTCAAACCGAGAAAGTTAAATTTCTGCACACGACGGCCCTCTTGTTCGGCAATAATCACATTGCCTTCTGAATCAACTCCAATCCCATGTGGTAATTCAAACTGGCCTCTATAACGCCCGGGTCCATTTCCAAAATTCGTTACCATCTCCCCGCTTAAACGATCATAAACTTCGATTTGCACACTATTTTGGTTAATGACATATAAGTACTGCTGCTCTGAATCTGCTGAAAATGCTAAGACAACCGCGTTACCTCGATTACCCCCATCTCTTCCAACTGGTGATGTGAGAGGATCGAAGTAAGCATTAATAATTTGTTGTATCTGCCCTTCCTGATTAAACACTTGAATGCGATTGCCGCTGCGATCACAGACATATACTAAGCCATCATTGGACAGACGAAGACAATGAGGTCCAGCAAAAATATCCTCTTCTCCGGCCTGCCTTACCAAACTCCACTGCCGTAAAAAGGCGCCATCTTTATTCAAGACTGCAATCCGGGTATTCCCCCCCGGCACTTCACCATCGGCGACAAAAATTTCCCCGGTGGCACTGTCGACATCAATTGCAGCTGGTAAGAAAAAATTTGAGCTATCTGAATTAAGCGGGCTTCCATCACGTGATCCATTAGATGAGTCATACCTCCCAAGTTCTCCAACTTGCATAAGCAGCTCCCCATTAGCCGTGTACTTTTGAATATGCCCGGTTGCTGCCGCAACTATCCAAACATTTCCTTCATTATCTACATGGCAATCATGTAAGCGTCCACCAATCAAATCTGGATCCCCCCAGCCATTAATCACCTGCCCTTGCTTATTCAGCACGATAACCGGCGGCGCTAATAAGGCAGCATCAAGATCAGCTTCGACTACATTTTGTCTATTTAACAAATACACTTCATCTCGTTGCCCCATACACATACCGCCTAAACCGCCAGTTAGCCAATTTTCATGCATTGGGACTTCCGGCCAGAAAAGATCCAGATCAAAACGAGGCATTGAAGATTGAGACTGTGCCCAAGAACCTGAACTAGTAACTAGGCAGCAGGCAATAAAAAATAATTTCATTCGAAAGATGCTTGTAAATATTTTAATCATAAGAGTCATTAGCCATTAGTTTTTATCTTGATAGCAACTATACAAATAATTGCTTAGAAAAGCATACTCGAATAATCTATCTTTCACTTTCTACCAGAGATGATTTGCACTGCATGAAAACAAACCGAACAAAAGTGTTAGTAACCAGGAAATTACCTGCATTAGTTGAAGCACGCTTGCGCTCATCTTATAACGCCAGCCTAAACCTAAAAGACAAAGCAATGAATCAGTCTCAGCTGTCAGCAGCAATGACGGAATATGATGCTTTAATTCCGACTGTCAGTGACAAAATCGATACCCCCATTATACAAACACCCGGCCGCCGGGTTCGAATCATCACTAACATAGGTGTCGGCTATAACAATATTGATATCGATACAGCTCGTGCAGAGGGCGTTGCTGTATCGAACACGCCCGATGTGTTAACTGACGCCACGGCTGACATAGCCCTTTTATTAATACTTTCAACAACTCGCCGAGCTTATGCGTCAGAACGTAAATTGCGTGAGAATCGATGGAATGATTTTTCATTAAGCGACGGTCTAGGTTCCAGCGTTCAAGGTAAAACGCTTGGCATTATCGGCATGGGGCGTATAGGCCAGGCAACCGCAAAGCGCGCAATATTTGGTTTGGGTATGAAAGTCATTTTCTATAATCGCTCACTTGTTTCTAACCTTGATTTTGCAGCAGAGCAACTGGGCAGCATTGATGAAGTGATGACTCAAGCCGATGTAGTCTCTATACATGCGCCTGGAGGTGGTTCAAGCCCGCTAATTAATGCAGCACACATTGCCAAATTAAAACCCAGTGCCTATTTAATAAATACCGCACGAGGAGACTGTGTCGATCAAACAGCATTGATAAAAGCCCTGAAGACAGGTCAAATTGCTGGCGCTGGTTTAGACGTTTATACCCATGAGCCTCAAGTCCCGGAAGCCTTACGTCTCTTAGACAATGTCAGCTTACTGCCACACATTGGCTCAGCCACCCTAGAAGTGCGAACAGCCATGGGCATGCTTGCTATAGACAATCTGGATGCATTTTTTGCAGGCAAAACTTTACCCAGCAAAGTTGCATAGCCGGTTAAATAGCCAATATAAGCCTAATCAAATCTGAGCTATACATTGGCTGAATTGAAAACGTGTGAAGCTTAACGCTTAAACAATCAGCTCCATTTACATATTCGCATTAAAAATTAACTCAACATCTTATTAACACGACAGACAAGTAACACAAGAGATCTAAGCTCAGGATAAAAGCCCGAATACCTTGGTAAAATACCGGTCAGATTTGTCCAAAAAAATAATTCCTCCCTGCGGCTGTAGAACTTAATCCACTTAATTATGTAAATGGATTAACAGCTTGATTATCTGATTAATTTTATGCTTCTCAGTTTTCGGCTCAAAATGAAAAAACATATTAAGGCTATATAAGGATTGCTAAATGTGTTTTTTGCTAATAAAGGCTTTTATTTCCTTTAAATCCATGGCAGTATGCTCCCTTGGAATCGGGAATCCATCATTTTTACACAATAAATAACAGCGCTTTAATTTAACGCTGTCATTTTTTGTATTCAAAATACTGGCTTTCTCTTTTACCAACAAAGAGTTTAATCAATTAAATCTCAACAAAATAAGGGGGTGGGTTCCATGAAATCCAAATCTTACAAGATTAGACCACTTACACTTTCTATTGCTACCGCAGTAGCTGTTGGCATGGGTGCCAACGCCGGCTTTGCGCAGCGTCAGATTGAAGAAGTGGTTGTTACGGCTGAACGTCGTGACGCTACAGAACAAACGACTTCTATTTCTATGGAAGTATTTACTCAAGATTCATTATCAGCCAACTCAGTTTTTGAGCTCCAGGATTTACAAGATGCAATGCCTGGTATTCAAATCACTAATAATGGTGTAGGTAATGACATCAACATCAGGGGTATTGGTAACAACACTTTTGCACCATCAGTTCAGATGGGTGTACAGGTTGTTAACGATGGCCTAACCCACGGTGAGCCTATGGGCTTGAACGGTGGTTTCTTCGACGTGGGCACTATTGAGGTATTACGTGGACCTCAGGGTACATTCGTTGGACAATCTGCTGCGGGTGGTGCCATCCTGATTAACTCTGCTAACCCTAACTTTGATGGTATAAACGGCTATGTAGAAGGCAGAATGGGCAATTACGGCCATAATGCTGTTTCTGGTGCTCTTAACTTGCCAATGAGTGATACCTGGGCTGCACGTATTGCCTGGAACACAGAAGAACGTGATAGCTTCTACAAAAACGTTGCTGGTTCTTATTTCGCTAATGGTACACAATCACAGAGGAACACTGGTGGTAGTTTGCAAAACCGCCAAGTTCGTTTGAGCTTATTATGGCAGCCTAATGATCAGTTTGAAGCTATATTTAAAGTTGAACAAAACGCGGTAGACCATGGTGGTGATGTACGTAAGCCAAAAACTCTACCTCAAACTGTTTATCTTCCAGACCCTGTTACTGGCCTACCAGTAGCTAGTACGACTTTTTCACAATTCCGTGAATATTCGCCAACTGATCCTTTTGAAATCACTAATAATTTCCCTAATTCGGATTATCAGGAAAATCAACAGTGGTCTATGCGTCTTAGTTATGAATTCCAAAATGGTATGTCAATAAATACCAATACTGGTCATAACAAACTGCATACTGACCAGCTGCAATGGTTAAGTGGTGACAACAATGGTGGTAACCATGGTGTACCTATTTACCCTACTTATTTCAGCCTGGATGAAGATAACCGCTCTTGGACTCAAGAGATCAACTTAACTTCAGCCGATAATGGTGGATCTAACTGGATTGTTGGTTTATTTCACCAGCAACGTACAACTCCGGTAAACCTTCAGATACCACAAGGAGCGCCTAACGCTAACTGTGGTTACCAAAGTGATGGATCTCAAGTGGCTTGTGGCCCGCTTTTTGTGCCAGATACTTGGGTTCACGTTGCAAACCCAACAACTGTTGAGCATGACGCTATCTTCGGTCAGTACAACTATGCGATCACTGATGAGTTAGAGCTTGCTATTGGAGCACGCTACAATGTTGACGATAGTCATACCCAGTCAAATGTATTTGTTCGTCATCTTGGTAATACCGAAAGTGGTGTTCCTGGACCTTTCAGTGCAGCAAACTGTCGTGAAGCCGGTATCGGTGGTACTAACTTAGGTGTTCCAGATATAAATGGTGGAGTTCCAAGTCAAGGATGTTTTCTTGTGAACAATGCTATAAGAACACTTGAAGGATCTGGTAATGTCGATAATGAGGTGGAAACCTATAAAGTCGGCTTGAACTGGTCACCAACTGATACTGACTATTTCTATGCTTTCTTTGCCCGAGGCTATAAAGCAGGATCTTTTGCAGGTAATGGTGTACGTCCTGAAGAAGTCGACGATTATGAGTTTGGTTGGAAAGGCTCCTTGCTTGACGGTGCCGTGACTGGTGATCTTGGTTTCTACATGATGGATTATTCCGACATGCAAGGTGAAACCTTCGTGAGAACTGATCCTCGAGGCGCTTCTTTCACCAACTCTAATATTGGTGATGCTGAGATGATGGGTATCGAAGGTTCATTCCAGGCATATATTGGTGACTTCGGTATCAATGCTTCATTTGCCTTTGCTGATTCAGAGATCGGTGCAGCATCAGATGTACCTTTAGCCTCTTTACCGGCTTGGCATACAACTGTCGCAGCTGACAATAACAACTTTGCTCGCTTGGCACAATGCGGTGTAGCGTTACGTGGCAACACCCCATCAACTGGCTTTTTAGCTGATGGAGTAACTGCTAACGGTACTTGCTTTGACTATGCGCCATATGCGCAACAGTATCAAGGTCAGCAAATGATCCAAGCACCTGATGTTTCTTATAACATCGGTCTTGATTATGTGTTTCCATACGGTAACGGTACGTTAACTCCACGTTTAACTTACTCTTATACTGATGAGAACTATTCTGCTTTGGATCAACAAGCTTATAACCTGAATGATAAACGTACACTAACCAACTTCTCGTTGACTTTTGAAAACGAAAATTGGACTGTACAGGCGTATATCAATAACCTAACTGATGAAGTTTATATTGCATCAGCTAGACAGGCACTGGTAGGTTATGGTGACCCACAGACTTATGGTGTTAGAGCTAAGTACAACTTCTAAAACTGTAATTCTTTAGTAAGCTAAAACTGAAACGGCCATCCTTCTTAGAAGGGTGGCCGTTTTTTTTACTTAGATAAAATACTCTTGGCAACCTAGATTTAAAGCAATTTGATTATTCATTGCATACTGAACTAACACATGAAACTGCATGAAATTAAATCTAGTGCTAACATAGATAACATTAAATACAGTCATTATTGTCATCATCTTTGTTAGCAATACTTATAACGAATTATAGGAGAATCAGTCAGCATGAAAAATTGGTGGTGTGTTTGGGAGAATAGAATAGCGCCTGAACTTTGTGAAGAAATTAAGCGTATGGGAGCTGAGATCCCAGATGCTGAAGGCCTTGTCGGTAATCGAAAGGAAGCTAACAACACTGGTGATAAAAAGAATAACTCCAGGCGTTCTAAAATAAAGTTTTTTAGTTACAGTAATGCTAAGCACAAAGTGTTATTTGATATCGTTTTTGACCATGCCATTGCGGCTAATCGCTCTACTTTTGGATTTGAGATTCAGAAGGTCATTGACGTGCAATATACAAAATACCTGGCAAGTGAAGAAGGCTTTTATAACTGGCATGAAGATATCACTTGGTGTAACGACAACATGTTTCAACGCAAACTATCATTTTCTGTGCAGCTTTCTGATTCTGACGACTATGAAGGCGGTGATTTAATTTTTGATCTCCCTCCAGAACTTTGCCCACCTAAAGAGTCAGTACGAAAACAGGGCACGATTATCATCTTTCCATCTTTTGTAAGACACATGGTAACCCCGGTGACAGAAGGAGAAAGACATGCAATGGTTAGCTGGATAGAAGGCTTAAATTTCCGATAAGTAAAAGCCTGGTAGGAAGAATAGGCAATATTACAAACACTGTCTTGTATAGCAGCTCATAATTGTTGAATTAAATATGTAGCGTTAACTATCATTTTTTTTCAAACAAATAATTAAGTAATCGAAACAGCTTATCTAAACCATTTTTGAGCTCTTTCTACTGCCAAGCCGAGTAAACTGGCTTGCCAATCAGTGTCGCTGGGTTAGCGCCTTCACGAGGACGAAACTTCTGAAACCGTCCAGCATCAACTTCAGCCACGTATAGATTCCCTTCTTGGTCTGTCGATATACCATGCACACCCCAGAGCGTACCTGGAAAGGTGCCAATCGTACCCCAAGAGTAAATTAACTGTCCTTCCAGGTTATATTTCAGCATCTTATGGGTGTTACGATCAAATACCACCGCATGCCCGTCAGCCCCAATTTGAATAAAATGAAGACTCGATGGGCTAACGTTCATACGCCATTCTGATAAATAATTACCCTCTGCATCAAAGATTTGGATACGATGATTATCACGGTCGTTAACAAACACACGCCCGGTATTTGGATCAACTGCAACGCCGTGAACATTATTCATATAGCCTGGTCTGGTTTCATTACCGGGATCACCTGCTAAGCCAAAGTCCAGCAAGAAATTACCGTTCACATCGAATTTAGCGACACGCGTACCGTTATAACCATCGGCTACGTAAAAACTACCATCAGGCGCCCAGGCTAAAAAGGTCGGTCGATTAAAATGTGTAGCATCAGCGCCTGAAACATCTGGCGTGCCAAGTGTTTGCAAAAGTTGCTGACCGTCGTTGGAGAAAATGTATATTGCGTGTGAATGATCATCGACAATCCATATACGCTTTTCTGAGTCATAAGGGCTGATGTATATTGAATGTGGGCGTTTTAGTAAATCATCCCATTGGGTCCAGTCTTCAATGATTTCACCTTCACGATTAACCACCATAATAGAATGATGCCAGCGGGCATCAATGCCCATCTCACGAAAAAGCGGTTCAGAGCCTCGCCATACATCCATACCAATACTGGGATCCTGCCGGGCACCGCCACTGCCCGGTGGCGTTGCCTGATTGGCATTACGCCATGGTAAGCCACTCACTGGAAACAGCACATTAGGTCCAATATCGGTTAACTGCCGCATTTGTGGACGTTGAATGTTAGGTAGCTCACCTCCGCCAAGTAGAAATACGCGATCTGGGCTCTCAGCAAAAATACCTCTGGCGCCACCATAGGTCCATTCTTCATGACCCGGCAGTGAAGCCAGGTCCTGTGGCCACCCTGCTACTACTTCATAAGGGCCTGAGATATCTTGCGCACCAATGGCACCCGGAACCGCACTAAAGCTAGTTAGTTCAGTCGACACTGCTTGAGTTAGAGCTTCCGCAGTTGTCTCTGCACTATCTTCATTTGCCCGCATCATGAGTTGACTGCCGATAACACCTACAATTAGACCTACAAGCAATGCACCAGCGCTAAAACCTTTGCTCATCATAAAACTCCTTAATAATTCTTACCATAAGTCCCAGCTATAGGATTTTTATATAAATAAGGTTGAATGAAGCTTAAAGCCCTATTTTTAAATCGCTATTATCTCGCTGCTCTGATGGATGCGAAAACCTCAGCTAATACAGCTGATTGCTTGCTATTCATGGCGGCTACGTTCATTCGAGCATTTGGCAACATATAAATATGATATTTTTGCTCCATTAGCCTTTGCTCATCTTCGGTGATTGGCAGACAAGAAAACATACCGTGTTGACGTTCAATAAACTCCGCATCGAAATCAGGATTAGCTTTTTCAATCGCTAAACGTAACATTCGACGCATTTCAGTGATATGTAGACGAACTTCATTTAGTTCCTGACGCCAGAGCCGTTCTAATTCTGGAGTAGACATTATTTCGTGAACCACCGCTGCACCATGATCCGGAGCCATAAAATAGAGCTGTCTGACTGTATCCCTTAGTTTGAGGCGTACACTTTTAATATCAGTACCGTCATCTAGAGAAACGATTACAGACAATATCCCTGCTCGCTCTCGATAAATTCCAAAAGACTTAGATGAAGAAACCGTTAAGAGCATCTGTGGAACGTTTTCTGCAAATAAGCGGATACCTGCTACGTCTTCTTCTATCCCTTCACCAAAGCCCTGATAGGCAACATCAACGAAAGGCAGAGCACCAGTTTGATTAACAATCTCTGCAAGCTCTTTCCATTGTTGTAGATTCAAGTCTTGGCCGGTGGGATTGTGACAGCAACCATGCACTAAAAAGATATCATTAGGACGCATGCCTTTGAGGTCTTTCAGCATGCCATCAAAATCAAGCAAGGAGTTCTGCTGATCGTAGTACCGGTAGCGATTAATCTGCATACCAACCTTATCGAAAAATTCAAGTTGGTGGCCCCAAATAGGCTGTGATGCCCAAAGCTCGGAATCCGGACTCAGGCTTTTAACCAATTCTGCACCAGCACGTAATGCGCTACCTGCTCCCGGTGTTTGCGCCGATACTATACGGCCTTCACGAAGTATAGGATGATCAAAACCCAGAGTGAGTTTTTCAATATCCTCACAGTAAGCAGTATTACCTAAAGGGGATAAATAGGACTTTGATAAGTCCCTCTCAAATAGTTGCTGTTCAGCTCTTCGGACAGCCTGCATGACAGGCACCTTACCAGAATCGTCACGGTATACGCCGATCCCAAGATCAATCTTAGCGGGGTGTTCGTCTGCAGCTAATCGATCAAATAGAGACTCTATGGGATCGCTTTTATAATTTTGAACTTGTTTAAACAAATTTGTTACCTGCCCGCTTCCGGTCCACTTAATTATGATTTTTTTATGGGGGAAAACTTAAGGATAAGTCTAAGACGGCGCAAACAACATAGCAACAATAAGCAAGGGAGTAAGAAAAACAAAAATATACAAACCCTCGCAACATAGCTGCTCCGGTTTATTTTATTTGGATGCCTGACAATGACTTGTTGCCTGACCATCATCATCGATAGCAGTCGATCAGCCAGCATGAAGCTTCACTACAATTAAAAATTGGTAATAGCCTACTCCACATTGGTTCCGCGAAATGCTAAGGTAATCTGCAGCAGAAACAAAAAAGGCTCGCCCTAATGGGCGAGCCTTTCTTTGTTTAAATGCCTGACAATGACCTACTCTCACATGGGGAAACCCCACACTACCATCGGCGCTGAGTGGTTTCACTGCTGAGTTCGGGATGGGATCAGGTGGTACACACTCGCTATTGTCGTCAGGCAATTCTTATTGTTTTTATCGCATTTAAATTCGCGATAAAAACCAAATCGTTGACATATCTCTTCTATTTCTTAGTCTGTACAAGTTGCTGTTCAGATTCAACAGCTTTGCATTATGCTTTGCTTATTGTGTATTGCTACGATCACATAACCGGACTCTATTGTAAAAAGCCTGCGATTATATGGTCAAGTCTCACGTGCAATTAGTACTGGTTAGCTCAAGGC
>Ga0055584_100001999_pt1 | contig 20018 bp, 15 predicted proteins | sample OSDHelmetaG_FD_58716 | JGI IMG/M metagenome (GOLD analysis project Ga0055584, IMG submission 58716) | Pelagic marine sediment microbial communities from the LTER site Helgoland, North Sea, for post-phytoplankton bloom and carbon turnover... | ecosystem: Environmental > Aquatic > Marine >...
TTAAAAAATTATGGAGTAACTAATTTCTGCGGTGTTCCAGATTCGTTGTTGAAAGATGTATGTGCATACATAGCTGACAGCTCCGATGCAAGTCAACATTTAATTACCGCAAATGAGGGTTCGGCTGTTGCAATGGCAGTGGGTCAATATATTGCGACAGGCAAACTATCTTTGGTTTATATGCAAAATTCTGGTTTTGGTAATGCAATAAATCCTTTACTTTCATTAGCTGATCATAATGTTTACGCTATTCCTATGTTACTTATGGTGGGTTGGCGTGGTGAGCCTGGAATAAATGATGAACCTCAGCACCTTAAGCAAGGAAAAATCATGGAGCAACTAATCGAAGCATGCGAGCTACATAAAATTATTATTGATGCTGAGACAAATATATCTTCAGCCTTAAAATCAGCAATAAGTTTTGCAACCACTAATAGTCAGCCTGTTATTGTCCTCGTGAAAAAAAATACTTTTATGCCCTATAAACTTAGAAAGGTTGTTCCAGATATAGCTAAGGCAACTCGTGAAGATGCAATTAAAATGATAATTAATTCATCTGAACCAGAAGATATTTTTGTATCTACAACTGGCATGGCCTCAAGAGAGCTATTTGAGTTACGCTCTAAGAACAAGCAATCCCATAGCAAAGATTTTTTGACCGTGGGATCAATGGGCCATTCTAGTATGATTGCTTTAGGTATTTCTCAAAATACAAACAACCATGTTTTTTGCATTGATGGGGACGGAGCTAGCTTAATGCACTTAGGAAACTACACATCAATAGGCAATTCTGCTCCAGAAACATTTATTCATGTATTGATCAATAATGCGTCTCATGACTCAGTTGGTGGTCAACCAACATGCGCGGATAAAATCGATCTTCCTCTTATAGCAAAGGCAAGCGGCTATGCGTCCGTTGAATCTACCTCTAATATTAATGATATAAAAAATTACATTGAACAATTTAAAAAAGTGCCTGGTCCACATTTTTTAGAAGTGAAAGTAAGAAAAGGTGCAAGAGATGATCTTGGCAGACCCAAGGATTTACCCAAAAAAAATAAAGAGGCCATTATGGCATCATTAATTTAATTTAATGGAATTTTTTAATCCGGTTCAATTCAATATATCTTCTGGTTCTAGAAAAAAAATAATAGATGAGTCTCTAGGTAAAAGTGTTTTAGTTTTTTGTTCTAAAACAGCCTTTAACAGATTGACTAAAGATAAGCTCTTAAGCGCATTATTTAATCAAACTAATATCATTTTTGATCATTCATTTGGTAACAACCCATCACTTGAAGATATCAAATCAATAAGTCGTATGTATCAAACTTACTCATTTGATTTAATTATCGGTATTGGTGGCGGAAGCACTATGGACGTTGCAAAAGTAGCATGCATTTCCATTCCTGCCTATAAAATTGGTATATCTATAGAGGAACTCTTGATAAATACAAATATCAATCCAGGCCTCAAAGCCATTGATTGTATCCAGGTCCCAACAACAGCCGGAACAGGAAGTGAGCTTACTCATTTTGCTACTATTTGGGATTATGAAAAGAAACAAAAAAAATCATTAAATCATCCAAGTATGTTTGCAAAGAAGGCTTATATTGATCCAGATTTCTTATCTGAAATTCCTATTGATATTGCTATTGCGACCGCGCTTGATGCACTCAATCAAGCATTTGAATCTATTTGGAATTTGAATGCAAATTTATTTACTAGATCGATGGCAAGGCATGCAATAGTTTTAGGGTTGGAATGCTTACCAATAATTAATGATATAAATGATGATCCTAGCCTTCGAACCAAACTTTGTATAGCTAGTGTCAGTGCCGGCATGGCAATTAGCCAAACTAGAACTTCAATCTGTCACTCAATATCCTATCCCCTAACATTAAAATACGGAATAGATCATGGTTTAGCATGCGCATTCTCAATGATTGCCGTTTATAAATTTAATTTGTTATCTATTGCTAGTGATATAAATATAATTAGAAATTACATAAAAGAAGATCCCTTGATAGTAATAGAAAGTATCTTTAAGAAGCATGATTTATATGCTCGACTTGCTAAATCATTACCCAGTAAAGCTAAATTCTCATCTGAAATTGAAGAGTTTATTACCACAGGCAGATTTGAAAATAATATAAGAAAATGCAGTCGTGAGGATTTAGTGGAAATATTAAATACTAGTTATGACTGCGTGATGAACTGAGTTCACCTTTTATAAATGTTTAAAAATATTTCGATTCAAACACTCTCCGTTCTTTTGATGTCATTTTTCCAAATTCTATCAATTATTATCTTGGCCAGAATACTAACCCCAATTGTGTTTGGTCAATTGGCAGCAGCATCCGTTCTGATTGGTTTGGCTGCAGCTTTTGCAGAGATAGGTGTTGGCTCAGCAATTGTGCAGAAAAAAAATATTACACCAGGATTTATAACTACAGCTTTCATTATTACGAGTATGCTTTTTTTAATTTTGGCTACTTTAATTTATTTTTTTGCTCCATATATTGCATCATATAATAAAGATGATTCATTGATATCTGTAATAAGATTTTTATGCATATCATTTTTCTTAAATGGCATATCAAGTATCCCTAAGGGGCTATTACTAAGGGAATTACAGTATAAAAAATTATTGTACTGCTCAGTAATACCTTTTATTACATCAATAAATATTGTTTCTGTTTCGTTGGCATTTTACGGTTTTGGAATTTGGTCTATAGTTTATGGGCAAACACTTAATAGCTTATTAGTTTTCTTAGGATCTACATTCTTTGCAAATAGCAGATTGACAATTAGCCTAGATTTCGGTCACATAAAACATCTTTTATATTTTGGTGGAGGCATCACTTTATCACGATTATTTAATTATCTCTCCGTTGCAGGTGACAGGCTTGTTCTAGGAAATACAATGAATTTGGAATTTCTAGGAATATTTGAAAGATTGTATAAGATCTCTAGCTTGATATCATCGCAACTTGGTTCTATATTCGATAACATTATATTCCCTTTATTTTCAAAGGAGCAAGATAACCATAAATTACTTGCAGCTATGTATTACAAAGCAATCGAAGCTGCTTCAATAATAGGTTTATTAATTGGCTTAATAGCTCCATTATTTAGTTATGAGTTAACTTTTTTAATTTTGGGAAGTCAGTATCTTGAGTATCATTATGTGCTGCAAATCTTATTAATACTCTCTTTTACAAGATTATTAACTAGAGCGGGGGATGCAATATTGAGATCTCAAGCTATGGTTTATGAAAGTGCTATTGTAAAGCTCTGTTCAGCAATAATCGCAATTGGAGGGATTTATATAACAAGCCAGTATGGGCTTTACTTAATTCCTTTTGCATATCTTTTAAGTAGCTTATTTACATCGATAGTTCTACATGTATTAATAAGTAGAAGAATCAATAGCAGCCTTAAAAAAGCATTACTTATCATAGTAAAAAATATATTATCAATAAGTCTTATTTTGCTACCAATATGGGCTGTTGTTTATATATTTACTAACCTAGTTGGTTCTATTGAAATATTGTTACTAAAGGTATTTTTGCTTTGCATAGTTGGGTACATTATTTATTACTACCCAAAAATACTAGGTGCGAGCTTTGATGAATTGCTTAATAAAATTAAAAATAAATTTCTAAAAATAACATGATTTATAAATTAGACCCTCAATTGGATATGATTTCTAGCTTGCTTATACAATTAGATATAAAATATTGCATAGATTCAGGAACTTTATTAGGCATAATCCGAGAGGGCGCTCTCTTAGCAAATGATCTTGATATTGATATATCGATACATGATACGCAGTTATCTAAAGTACATATGCTCAAATCTGAACTTCGCATTAGAGGATATAAATCTAGAATTCTTAGTTTTCATGGTCAAATCTATAAAATAAAATTTTCAAATTCTCAAGAAAAAAGATTTATTGATATAAATATTTTCAGCAAATCAATGGACAATATTTATTATGTTTGTCCTCAGCCTAGCCCAATTTTAAATAATGAGAATTTTCTATTTTTTTATACTAGAAAAATTATTAGGATTATATTCGGAATTATAAAAAATATTGGATCTGAGTTTGATTTAAATTACTTTCCTTGGAGACTCGGAACCATTCACGATACATGGGTAATTCCCAATGATTATTTCGATAATTTTCAACATTTAATTGATAACATTTATGTTCCAAATAATTATGAAAGCTATTTAAAATTTAGATACGGAGAATGGAAAACTCCTAAAAAAAATTGGAATTTCAGAACGGATGATATGGCTCTAGCTCAATACCCACCAACTAAATATCGTTTATATAAGCTATAATAAAGTTTGTACAAGATCCTTCATGAATATGTTTATTCTAGTGAGAATTGAGAGCTAATTAAATTATAAGAGAAATATATGATTTCAATACTTGTCGGAGGTGATATTTGTCCAATAGGGGCAAATGAAATTCTTTTTCAAGAAGGTAATGCTTCTGAAATATATAATGATGCAATGATTGAGCTTGATGCTGCTGATATATCAGTCTGTAATCTTGAATCTCCATTTATAAATACTAAAAATCCAATAAATAAAACCGGGGCTAACTTTGGCGTATCTCCTTTATGTATAAACGGAATTATCGCAGGTAAATTTGATGCTATTAACTTGGCAAATAATCATGCCCTTGATCATGGGGAGAGCGGCCTAATATCAACTACCGATACTTGCGATAATGCTGGAGTAGCTTACTTCGGTGCTGGAAAAAATTTAAATACTGCTAGGAAACCTTGGATAAAAAAAATAAAAGGAAAACGTATTGCTTTTATAGGAGTGGCTGAACATGAGTTTAGCATTGCCGGGAAATCATCTTGGGGAGCAAATCCAATGGATATAATAGAGCTTACGCGATCTTTATCTATTATTAAAGACAAATGTGATTTTATAATTATGCTTATTCATGGAGGCAAAGAACACTACCCATACCCAACTCCAAACCTCCAAAAATACTGTAGATTTATGATTGACCAAGGTGTAGGCGCCATAATCTGTCAACACTCACACTGCATAGGCTCTTATGAATATTATAATGGGTCTCCTATTATTTATGGGCAGGGCAATTTTATCTTTGAAGCAACGAAAGGAAGTAATAGCAATGTTTTGGAGGGTATGCTGGTTAAATTTATCATACAAGATGATTTAAAATGCATTGCACAATGGATTCCTGTCTGTCAATCAATTGGGCAACCTGGAGTTCAGCTAATGCAAAGTCAGAGATCCAAAGAGATACTTGCAAGCTTCGAAAAACGTTCAGGATATATTTTAAATGCAGACTTTGTTGAAAAGGAATGGATTGAAAATTGTCTTAAAGATAAGTACAACTACGCAAGCAGAATAATGGGCTATAACCGCGCATTAAGATTTTTAAATAGAAAACTTCATCTCACTGATTGGTTATATAACAATGGATCAAAAATGCTGCAACGAAATGTTGTTCGCTGCGAAACACACAAGGAAGCATTGGAAACTATTTGGAGCAATGACAATTAAATATACTTCAATCTTACTTTTTTATTCGTATTTTTTTAAAGAAAGGTTTAATCAACACTACAAGATAGATAATTTATTAATATCAAACACATGTTACCAATCATAGTTTAAAAATTTTGGCCAAGAGATCTATAATTACTGCTTTATTAGCAAATATTTCAAAAGTTAGTATTCTTTATGGTTCTTTGCTTCTTTTAGTCTTGGATTGGCTCACCATATATAATTTCATGCCAATCACTGTATCCGTTTTGTTGCGCGCTTTTATATTGGCTATATGCCTAAGTTATATCTTAATAACTGGTATAAATTTTGGTAAATATTGGTTTAATTTTGGTTATGCTCTAAGCTTTTTCATCTTTGTTAATGCTATCTATGCATCATTTTCTTCATCTGTTATTAGCGATTTTTATTATATTTCTCGTATTTTGATGTGGGTTGCAATCTCTGTTGCTATTTACCGGTTATTAATTTTTGGTGATTTACGCGATTATGAATTACGTAATTTTATCTATCTTTTAATTTTATTAGGTTCTTTGTTTACTCTATACTTTATGGCTCTTCCTGGTATAGAAGCTGGGCAAAATGCTAATTCCTATTCGCTCTTGTGGGCAATTCCAATAGCACTGCTTTTTCCAGATCGTCTGAAATTGAAGTGGTTTATTATAGGGTTAGCTATTATAGCCATCATAATTACCGTTAAAAGAGGGGCGATAGTAGCTTTAACTATCTCTGGAATGGCATATTACTTGTACGGAGTTATGATAAATTCAACCTTTTCTAAATTTGTTACTATGACATTTAGTTTCATGGTTTTGTTGGGCATTGCTGGGCTCATTATGATGAATAATATTGAGAGCATCGAGACCCGATTTTCAGATACAAGTGGCTCTGGTAGAGATGTATTATATCTTTTGTTGATAAGTCATTGGTTAGATGCAGATACTATTTCACAGGTATTTGGCTTTGGTATAAATTCTGTTCAGCAATATACGAGTACAGTATATTCTGGCGCTTTTTCATCTGATTCTGGGATTTATGCCCATAGTGATTGGCTTCAACTTATTCATGATTTTGGACTAATTGGCATCGTAATACTATTTTGGATTCATTATGCAGTTATACGATTAATTATCTTAGGACATAATATGAATCTAGGTTATACTCCAGCCCTTTTAATGGGTTACATTATTCTATTTTTAGTGAATATTTATTCTGGCCATTTGTTTGCTCCTGGAGCATTTTTATTTGGAATTTTAGTTGCATATTGTGCAGCTAAATTTAGCATTGCTAAGTTAGCAAATATTTCGCATCAAGCCTTATGAATAGCCATATAATAAAAATTTAAACTGAAAACTGAGATAGTTTATTGCCTCGCATTCAGACTAATTAGGAGTTATTTTTGAAATTAAAAAAAATTTATTACTTAGCAAGAGATTATTTTGCCATTTGCAAGAAAGACTTTAATGCGAACTTCCCTTTACCATTTTTAAAACGCTTGTATCTTATCTATCGAGGCTTCCTTTCAGAAAAATACGCACTATATGACTTTGAAATAAATGATTACAAAGATTACCTATCAGATATACAATCCGCAAATGCTCGCTGGATTAATAATCCTTATATAGAAATTCTAAGTAATAAATTTCTCTTCGAAAGAGTTGTTGGTCAATTCATTAAAGTGCCGAAAACCTTCGCTTTAATAAATCAAGGAATTATTTTCTTTGTGGACTCTGCTGATAAGATAAATCAATATCAAGATATTTTTCAATTATTGTTAGATACTTCTATTATCTTGAAGCCTGTAACTGGTGGAGGGGGAGCGGGAGTTATTCAATTGGAAAATAGAGAAGGGCAAATCTATATTGATGACTTTCCAGTCACATCAGATAAGTTAATAGATACTATTAATGAGTTAGATGGTTATGTTGTTTCAGAGCGTCTTAATCAGGGAAGTTTTCCACTTAGTTTAAACAACCAAACAATAAATTGCATGAGGGTTGTTACAATTTACGATAATGAATCTAATGAGGCATTTATCATAGGTGCAGCTCAAAGAATAGGAGTTAAAAAGTCCTATCCTTTCGATAATTTTACTAGGGGTGGATTAAGCTCAAACATAGACCTTGATTCAGGAATATTAAGTTCAGCAACTTCTCATCCAACTGCTGCTAAAGCAATCTGGTATGATTCTCATCCTGAGACTGACGTGATGATAAAAGGCCGGGTTATAAATGAATGGCTTGATATCAAACATGAAGTACTTACTGCTGCAAATAAAATGCCATACTTAAAATGTATAGGCTGGGATATTCTTTTAACCGATTCAGGCATTTACGCTATTGAAGGAAATCATCATCCCGATCCTGATGTGTTGCAATGCCATCAAGGGATTTTAAAAAATGAGCGAGTAAGAAAATTCTATAAAGAACAAAATATAGTAAAATAGTTTTATATAAAAAAATCAACTAAAGGGCCCTGTCACATGTGTGGATTTGTTGGATATTTCAGTTTTGATGCCAAGCCAAGCTCATCCACTGTACTCCAAAGTATGATGGACGCTCAAAAGCATCGCGGCCCAGATGATAGTGGTATGAGAATGTTTTCGCTCAGAAATCAAACTACATATGCAATAAATAAAAGTAAGCATAACCCTGATCTGAATGAAGTATTTGAGGGATGTATTGGATTTAATAGATTGTCAGTTCTTGATCTTTCAAAGGACGGCCATCAACCTATGGCCAATAATGATGAAACTATTTTTATAGCTTTTAATGGAGAGATTTACAATGCATTTAGTTATAAAAAAGAGCTAATTCAGGCAGGCTATAAATTTAAAAGCAAAACAGATACAGAGGTGATCTTGTATTTATATCAACACTATGGTCTCAAAGTTATGTTGGAAATGCTAAATGGCATGTTTTCTTTATGCATTGTGGATTTAAATAAAGCAAAAATCTATATTGCAAGAGATCACTTTGGTATAAAGCCTCTTTATTTTTATGCTAACGATAAAATTATTATGTTTTCATCCGAAGTTAAGTCTTTTTATAAACATCCTCTATTTAAAGCCGAACTTGAAGAGTCTAATCTCGATGAATATTTAATGTTTCGTTATTGCTCTGGTAATAACTTTTTGCTTAAAAATGTACAACAAATCAAACCAGGATTTCTCATGGAAATATCATCAAACTCCTGGGAAATTGAACAATACTGGGAAATTCCTGACTCAACCATCCCCGAGTCAAAATCAAGAAAAGATCATTTCCTAAATTTAGATAATATTCTGACTAAGGCAGTTGAAACTCAACTCTTAAGTGATGTTGAGCTAGGTACACAATTATCTGGAGGAATTGATTCTTCTCTTATAACTTCCTATGCAAGTAAAAAAATTAATACAGAATTAGAGTCGTTTTCTATCGTCTTTAAAGACGAGCTAGTATCCGAAGACAAATGGATTTCAAAAGCTGCTGCTGCTACAGGAGTACATAGCCATAGATACATGTTTAAGGCCAATGATTTGATTAAGTTATTTGAAAAGGCTACATGGCATCTTGACCAACCTCTTAATTTACCTAATTCCTTGGGTATTTACATGTTAGCTGAAAACTCAAAAGAATTAGTAACGGTTTTGCTGAGTGGCGAGGGGGCAGATGAAGTTTTTGGAGGCTATAGTCGCTACTATGATGCAAAATTAAGAAATCAAGTTGAACCATGGATGAATATATTTAAATATATTCCTTGGCTCAAGAATCGATTAGATAAAAAATTTAATTTTAATTCATCACAAGATGATGCTTTTATAAAAGCTTCATCTGTTTTAAATGAAAGGGATCTTAAAGATTTATTACCTAACTCTAATTTTGATAGAGCACTACAATCAAGAAGAAAAAGATTGAGTAAAATTCAAGGGAAGGGTGTTAAAAGGTTTCTTAAATATGATATGGAAACGTATATGGTTGATTTGCTGGTAAGACAAGACAAAATGACAATGGCACATTCAATAGAAAACCGTGTTCCTTATTTAGATCGCGAGTTAGTTAACTATGCCAGAAGCTTACCTGAAGAGCTTTTGGTTTCAGGTTTTAAGCTATCAGGGGTGAATAAAGCTACAAAGATTGCATTAAAAGAAATAGCAAGCAAATATTTTAACGAAGACTTTGTTTATAGAAAAAAAAGTGGATTCCCATTACCTTTAGAATTTTTTTTTAAAACTCCTGAATTTATTGCTTATATGGAAGAAATTATCCTCCCTGGATTGGAGAAAAGGAAAATTTTCAATAATATTCTTATAAATGATTGGTGGGCTAAAAGTAAGCAAAGTAACAAAACTAAGCAAAATTTTTCTAAAAAACTTTGGGTGGTAATAGCATTTGAGATATGGGCACAAATATTCATTGATGGGTCAGGAGCATATCCACAATAAATAGTAGATAATTATGTATTAAATATAATTATTGGATCACTTGATGACTACATTTAAAGTTACTATAAAAATCGCAACTTTGGTGAGGTTCTTTTTACCCACTAAAATAGCTAACTATATTCTACAACATCCCCTAATATTTAAATTAAGAGCTGATAAATGGAAAGCAGAAAACCCTTATATGCATGAGGGCTATAAATGGTCTTCATCAGATGAAAATAGCTTTACAATTGGAATTCTTAAAGAGGCATGGGGTCAACATTGGCCATTTATTGCAGCCTGTAGAGATTTAGACGTATCTTATGTTCTTTTGGATATTTTTGATGATAATTGGCTTGATATTTTAAAAAGCTCAAGATGTGATGCTTTTCTTTGTAGACCATCAGTTCAATACAAACCCTGGAAAGAAATGTATGACGAAAGATTGCGTGCTTTTAAATTAATTGATGATCGGTTAATTTTTCCAGATTGTGAATCTTTGTGGATATGGGAAAGCAAGAAACGAATGAATTATTGGCTTAAATCAAATGATATTGCGCACCCTAAAACATGGATTTTTTATAATATTAATTCTGCCAATCAATTTATATCCAAGTGTGAACTTCCAATTATATTTAAAACTGATATGGGCTCCGGAGCCTCTGGTGTTAAAATTGTTAAAGAGCGTAAGGATTTAAAAAAATTAGTTGCTAGATGCTTTTCAATTGGTTATTCAACCAACAGAAAAATTTACAATGATAAAGAAATGGGATTTATAATCCTTCAAGAATATTTGCATAATGTAAGAGAGTGGAGAACAGCTCGAATAGGTGACTCATATTTCGGCTATGAAAAAGGTTCTAAAAACGGTATACACAGCGGATCTAAAAATTTTATTTATGGCAGACCTCCAAATGAGGTTTTGAATATTACTAAATTAATAACTGATATAGGCGATTTTAAAAGCTTGAATGTTGATATTTTTGAAACTGAAGATGGAAGATTTCTAGTGAATGAATTGCAAGCTATTTTTGGTCAAGCTGGTTCCAGAGAAATTTGCAGAGTAGATGGAGACTCAGGACGCATGATTTGGAACCAAACAAAAAATACATGGGAGTTTGAAAAAGGGGAATTCTGTCAAAATTATATGTGTAATCTTCGCGTTAAATCATTAATAGATGAGTTAAATCATTTGAAGCTTAATAAAAATGCATAACCAGCTTCCGAAGGTTCTTATTACAAGCAATCCATTAGATCATGAGGGAGGAATAGCTAATTACTATAAAATTTTTTTTGAATTTTTTAAAAGTAACCATATTTCACTAATGCACTTGTCTTTTGGATCTCGCATGAAGCACTTTTATTTTTTTAAACTCAAGTTTATTCTATATCCTGCTTATTACGTGCATGATTTAGTAAAGCTGATACTTATCTTGATAAAAGATAAGAACGTTAAAATTGTGCAAGTGAGCCCTTCATTAATACCTTTGCCCTTGATAAGAGATGCTTTAATTATTCTTATTGCAAAACTTTTTAAAAAAAGAGTAATTGTTTTTTATAGAGGCTGGAAACCTTTCATGTTGAGAATACTTAAAAAAAAATCATCTTTAAGGTTTTTATTTAACTTGATTTACGGCTTGGCTGATAAAAGCTTTGTTCTTGCTGCCAGCTTTAAGGCTGATTTAATTGATCTGGGTTTCAATAAAAATTCAATTGGCATTACAACTACTATGTATACAGAATCTGAGATTGCAAAAAAAATAATTCGCTCAGATGAAAAGGTAAAAATTCTATTCCTTGGTCGTATTTCTGAAGCCAAGGGTATAGGTGATCTGATAGATGCTGCAAAATTATTGAAAGATCAGGGTTATAATTTTGAATTTACAGTAGTTGGACATGGCGATAGAAAAGGAGTTGTAGAATCCTTTAAGAAGAAGTCACTGATGTATGGCCTTGATGAACATATTAAATTTCCAGGAAGAATTACAGGTAACAAAAAATTTTTAAAGTACTCTGAGAGTGATCTTTTTATTCTTCCTTCATGGTCAGAGGGTTGCCCTAATAGTGTTTTAGAGGCATTGGGGTCTGGTTTATTCGTTATATGCACCAACGTAGGAGCTTTGAATGATGTAATAATAGAAGGTGACAATGGTAAATTTTCTCTTGCCAAAGACTATAAAAGTCTCGCTAAGCAACTTAAATGGGCATTTGATAATATCAATTATATTAGAGAAAGAAGCTTAAGAATTCAGCAAAAAGCAAAATCATTATATTCATCTGATGTAATAATCCATCAATTTGACAAAGAGTATCAAGATCTTCTTTATGGATAATCAAATCACTAAAAATCAAAAAATCTATATTGTTGGCCTCACTGAATCCAACATGACCATGCGGGGGAACCGTCATCCATCTCTAGCAAAATTTTTAACAAAAAAGGGTTATACACTGGAATACATAACATCAGATTTTTATCATGCCGAAAAAATTTGGTTTACCTATAAACAAATATCCATTGCTAAAGAAGAGGTGCCATACAAGCTAACAGTTCTTAAATGCTTGGGTTATAAAAGGAATATATCAATCCGGAGAATAGTATCCAATACCTTGCTATCTCTAAAAACATTTTTATATCTATTTCCAAGAGTAAACAAAAAAACAGTTTTAATTATCCCATCTAGGCCTGTAGAACTTATATTTATTTCAGCTCTACTTCGCATCCTGAAAAGAAATTCAGTTATTTTGGATATACAAGATATATGGCCTGATGCCCTTATAATTAAAAATAAAACTAAACGTTTATTATTTACAATTTATTGCAATACATACCTTTATCTATCCTTGCGATATATTGATAAGTTTATTCACATTGCCCCATTTTTTGAAAACTGGCTTTCGAGATATTCAAAAAAATCTAAATCTCAATTTATTCCATTAGGTTTTGATTCATACAGATGGAAAAACATTGCACAAGCGAATAAAGCAAAACCCACCTACCCAATTAATATTGTTTGCGTGGGTATGTTACAACATCAAATAGATGTAATGCCAATTTTAATGTCCTTGAAAGGCAGATCCGATTTTCATTTTACTATAATTGGTGATGATGGTGACGGTGAGCGTTATGAAGAAGTATTTAATTATGTGCAAAAGAATTCTTTAACTAATGTTGTTTTTGTTGGCCAGATCAAGCCCGAAAATATGGAAACATACCTTAAGAAGATGGATATAGGAGTGCTGCCTATGATTTCAAGCTCAATTCCAAATAAAATTTTTGACTATATTGCTGCATATTTACCAATTCTTGTTCTGGGAAATAGCGATAGTGCATTATTTGTTAAAGATCAATCTATTGGATGGAATGTAGGATATAACTCAGATGAAATATCCATTTTTTTTGATAATTTTTGCATTGAGGATCTGGCTGAAAGGAAAAAAAGAATATCAAAAATTAGAGATTTATATGATAGAGATTATTTATTTCAGCAAGTTAAGCAACTGATCGAATCATGAAGTTATAATATAATAGCTTTTCTCAAATAATCACTTTTAATAAAAATGAAGCAATTAACTCAAGAAATAAAAAATGGTAATATTGAAATTCAAGAATTCCCATGGCCAAAGATCGCTGATGGTCAAATTCTTGTTCGAAATCATTATTCTGTCATCAGTTCTGGAACAGAGGGTGCAACAGCTAAAACAACTAGAAAAAGTCTGATTGGAAAAGCGATCGATCGTCCAGATCAAGTTCGCAAAACATTAGATTTATTGCGATTACAAGGTCCTACTCAGACTTATAGAGCGGTCACAAAAAAACTTAATGCATATTCTCCGGTTGGATATAGTTCAGCTGGTGAAGTGCTCGAAGTTGGGCGACATGTAGATGGTTTTTCTATTGGTGATCGTGTGGCTTGTGCCGGTGTCGGCTATGCTAATCATGCCGAGGTAGTTTGCGTTCCAAAAAATTTATGTGTAAAACTCTCTGATGATGCTGATCTAAAATTTGCTAGTTATAATTCATTGGGATCAATTGCAATGCAGGGAGTTCGGCTTGCAGATCTCAAGCTTGGAGAAACCTGTGCAGTTATAGGCCTTGGTCTCATTGGTCAACTGACTTGCTTGCTGCTAAAGGCTTCTGGAGTCAAGATTGTTGGAATTGATATTGATGCTGACGCAGTTTCAATGGCTGCTCTAAATGGAGTAGACCTTCCGCTGGAGCGAAATAGTCCAGGTATTCATGATTTAATAAGGCGTTTTACTAAAGGCCTAGGAATAGATTCGACTATTATCACAGCAGCTTCCTCTAGCTTAGATCCTGTTAATTTTGCCGGAGAAATTGCTCGAAAAAAAGGCACTGTTGTTATTGTTGGCGCAGTTCCAACTGGTTTTGATCGAGATCCTCACTATTATAATAAAGAATTAAGTCTCTATATGTCCTGCTCTTATGGGCCTGGTAGATATGATAATAACTACGAAGAGAAAGGTTTTGATTATCCTCCTGCATATTCACGATGGACAGAAAATAGAAATATGCAGGCATTTCAAGATCTTTTATTAACAGGAAGTATTGACATTAGCAATCTGACAACTCATGAATTTACATTAGATGATGCTTCTAAAGCCTACGATCTTATTACAACAAAGTCAGAGCCGTCATTAGGCATTGTGCTTTCGTATGGCCTAGAAAAACTAAAAAAAAATGAACGCTTGATTTTGTCAAAAACTACTTTTGATGCCAAGTTTTCAATTGGTTTGATCGGTGCTGGCAGTTATGCTCAAAGTAACTTATTGCCTTATTTCCCCCAAGATGATGAAGACATTGCATTGGAAGGTGTCATGACAACAAATGGGACAACATCAAAACGTATTGCAAAAGAATTTAAATTTAACTTCTGCACATCTATTGAATCTGATTTATTGGAAAATAAGAATATTAATATACTCTTTATTGCAACTCGTCATGATACCCATGCAGATTATGTTTTAAAAGGCATCAATAATAATAAAAATATTTTTGTTGAAAAGCCACTTTGTATTAAGGAAACGGATCTAGAAAAAATACAAAAAAGCTTGCTGCATAAACCTAATACAAATTTAATGGTTGGTTTTAATCGAAGGTTTGCTCCACTGGCATTAAAACTTAAAGAGAAAATAGGAGAAGGGCCTATGTCAATAATCTACAGAATTAATGCTGGTCAACTTCCTAGTGATAGTTGGATTCAAGATTTAGAGATTGGTGGTGGCAGAATTATCGGAGAAGTATGTCATTTTATCGATTTTTTAACCTTCCTGTGCCATTCCAATCCAGTGAAAGTTTATGCTTCGACATTGCCTGATCCAACAAACCTACAAGACACCCTTAATATCAATTTGGAGTTTAATAATGGCTCTATAGGTACAATTAATTATTTTTCAAATGGAGCACAATCTTTGCCAAAAGAATACATAGAAGTATACAAGGGTGGCGTGACTGGTATCTTGAATGATTTTAAAAAACTTGAAGTTCATAGCCCCAAAGGTATATATAAAAAAAGAAGTTTTATGCAGAATAAGGGGCAAAAAGAAATGCTCTCGGCATTTTTTGCAGCAATGAAATCTAGTCAAACCTCTCCTATACCACTTAATGAGATATTATCAGTCACTCAAACTACTTTTAAAATCCTGGATTGTTTGAAAACTACTTTGCCTCAGAAAATTCTTTAAAAAATTTATATATGATTTCTAATTCAAAATTAGCATCAATAACTAATCAATTGGGCAAGCTGGCCAGTGTCGATGACTTTGCTGGATACGATCCATATGATGCGCTTAATAGCGCTTTTGTTAGGTCATCATCATTTGGGCTTAAGTATGGAAGAATTGCATGGACCCAGCTGCTACGCCGGTTACATATTAATATACGTCCCTTCATAGGTATAAAAAGAGGTCACAATGCCAAGGCTTTAGGATTGTTTCTTAGTGGATATGCAAAACTTAATTTCATGAGTCCAAATGATGACTACTCTTCTCAAATTGTAAGATTGATGCATTTGTTAGAAGTGAATAAAAGTAAAAATTATTCTGGTTATTGTTGGGGTTATAATTTTGATTGGCAGTCTAGAGCTTTTTTTATACCTAAATATACTCCTACAATTGTTAATTCATCTTTTGTTGGTCATGCATTACTAGATTTGCATGAATACACAGGGAACCAAGAAGCCTTGAATATGGCAGTATCAATAAAAGATTTTATATTAAAGGATCTGAATAGAACGATTGATGGTAATACTTTTTGTTTCAGCTATACACCAATAGATAATACAGGAGTGCATAATGCAAATCTTTTAGGGGCTTCTTTGCTTATAAGACTTTTTCATGTTTTGGGGGATGAGTCTCTTAGAACTGCAGCTCTTGAAAGTCTTGCTTATTCTATGAAATATCAGCACGAAGATGGCTCATGGTTTTATGCAGAGTCGTCTATCCAACGCTGGATTGATTCATATCATACCGGGTTCAACCTTCACGCAATTAGAATTTTTCTTAAACTTAATGAAGCAGATGAGTTTCGCCATGCTTATAAAAAAGGCGTTGATTTTTATTCAGATAACTTTTTTTTAAGTGATGGTACTCCAAAATATTACCATAACAAAATTCATCCTATCGATATTCATTCACCAGCTCAAGCTATTTCTTTTTTTTCAGAAGAGGGTAATCATCATAAGAATCTAACGGAGAATGTCTTGAACTGGACAATAGAAAATATGCTAAGTTCAAAAGGTCATTTTTATTTTAGGAAAGGGCGTATTTTTACTAATAAGATTTCGTATATACGATGGAGTCAAGCCTGGATGTTTCACGCATTAACTGATTATCAATTTAATAATAGTATTAACAAAACCCCTAATTTATAAAAATATGTCCGAATTTAATAACAAAAAAGTAGCATCAACTATCTCGCTTATGGGTGTTAAATTAACCCTTTTTAACTCCTACAATGATGCAGTTTCAAGCATTAGTACATTACTTCAATCGGGAGTTAAAGTTTTTACAGTCGCTATAAATCCAGAAAAAATTTATCTTGCAAATAATGAAAAAAAAGTTCTAGATGCAGTTAATGATGCTAATTTATATATCTGCGATGGAATTGGTGCCAAATTAGGTGCTTTTATACTTCACTACAAACTTCCAAGAAGAATTACTGGCATTGAGCTTTTTTATGAAATGCTCAAATATGCTGAAGCTAACCATAAAAGAGTATTTTTGCTTGGAGGAACTGCTAGTGTTAATGCTCTATCAGTAACAAAGCTTAAGCAAGATTATCCTTCATTGTTATTGGCTGGAAGTGCAAATGGCTATTTTGACGACTCGATTAAGATGGTAGATTTAATAAATAAATCTAAAGCCGATTTTGTATTTGTTGCTCTAGGCTCTCCAAAACAAGAATTTTGGATATCTGAAAATAGGCATAAACTTCATGCTAATTTTTGCATGGGTGTTGGGGGTTCATTTGATGTTTTATCAGGGACTGTTGAGCGAGCTCCAGAATTATTTAGAAAAACAGGAACTGAATGGCTTCACAGATTGATAACCAATCCTTCTAGGTGGAGGCGGCAAACAGCTTTACCAAAATTTATTGCATTGCTTTTAAAATACAAGCTGCACTTCAGATCATAAAGATTGAAGATGTAACCTGCCAACGTTCTTTTAAACTTTTTTGAACCTAGTATCTTTTATAAAAACTAGTATTTAGTAATCATGTAATACATTGGATTTGACTTACCTGTAATATCTTTACTTTGAATCCAATCTATTATTTCCCCGCCTCCAGACTCAACCATTTCTCGGAATGTTTCAACATCCATTCCGCCTTGTGTATTTTCCTGCATAACAACGTATCCACCAGGCTGCATATAATTTTTTATTTGGGAATAAAACTTTCTATGCAGATCCCAATCCTTATCGTAAGCCTTTAAGTTTTCTTCACCAAGATCTGTATTTCCCATCTTCATTTCAGGTGGAAAATGAGGAGGGTTACTTACAACCAAATCGAATTTTTCAGTTTCTGGGATGCTTTCAAAAATGTCAGAATGGTATATGTTAACGAGATGTTCAACATTATTATAACTTGCTGTTTTACGAACACATTTTATAGCCTCAGGATTAATATCAGCCAATGTGAGATTTTTACAAAATCCATGGGCTAATAGGGAATAGCCAATATAGGCAGGACCCGAGCAAAACTCAAAAATTCTATCTACTTGGGTGAATCCAAGGACATTTAACATTCTTATGTAATCCTGACCAATAGTCATACCTTCGCCATGAAGCTCAGGTTTATCAAAAACCAGTAATCCGTTGTAGTTAACTGCACGCTCATATCCCGCATCCCGTTTACCAACTTTTACAAGATATTTTCTTATAATTTTTTTTACAAGCGCTTTGCTTAAATCTTTTCCAGGAAAAGCTTCTAGAAGCTTATAATTGATATTTTCATTATCAAATGTTGCCATTATTTAGTCCTATTTTATCAAGTAAGTTTATGGGATTAGACTCTAGACGTAAAGATAGTTTCTCTATAAATTTTTTTAACCTAGTATCTTTTATAAAAAGCTATTTTGTAGCTGCATCAAAAGTTGCCATTGTTTAGCTTTATTTTATTTATTAAGTACGTTTAGCGGATTAGTTTTTAAGCGTAATGATGGCTTCTCAATTAGAAACCAAGATACCGCTCCTAAAATTACTGTGACTAACAGAGCAATAAAGAAAAATTTCGTACCGCCGGTGAGGTTGTTGTATATCATAAAGTTTATCACGGGCATGTGAAAGATATAAATGCCGTAAGAAATATCATTAATACCAATCAGTCGATTGCTTACGTATCGGCGCGAGTATGCTGCCGATAAAGTGGTGAAGCTGAGAAGAATAAATAGGATAGGCGAAATTTGATTGCCCAAAGGAAGGAAATTTAGTTTAAAACTCATCCAACTTAAACATAAATAAGCGGCTAGCCAAAATATAAATCTTCCTGCAACAAGTTCTATGAGTGCAAATTTATGTCTTTGAAAAATTACACCCACGAGAAACATATAGAAGTAGGGTATGAAGAGTTTGCCTAGTAATAGTTCTGTATATAGGGGCTTTGTAATTTCAGAGAAATGATACCGATTTGCTATGCAGAATAAAATTGCGCTAAATATTTATATTAACGTATGTTTACTTTCATCGAAAAACTTTAAAATATAGAAAATTATAGGAATCAGGATATAGAATTGAATTTCAATAAATATTGTCCAAAGAGCGCCATTAGCCTGTCCGATTCCATAACCCTGTAAAAAGTCAGGATCCCAAAATTGGAAGAAGGAAATATTTGCAAGAAACCACAGTATGATATCAGCCGATGGCACTTCAATGGTGTTAAAGTATCAAGACTGAGAAGTCAGAAGCACAGTTGAAATACCACAAACTATGAGTGCAGGAAATAGGCGCAAGGCACGATTTTTTCCATACTCTTTAAGATTAGAGTTTTTCTCATATGACATGCTTATCAAGAAACCACTAATGAAGAAAAATATGGGAACTCCTGGGAATAGGGTAATTAATTCAAACCAAAAATGATCTTGATATGGCAATTGTAGATGCTTTGTTATGTGAACAAGAGCGACTTGCAGGGCACATAGCAGTCAAATCAAGTTGAAGTTGTTTATATTAGAAGCATGTTTTTCGGTTATCATCAGCCTATCATCCTGCTGTTTGTGATTTCAAAAATTTCGTTTTAATTAGGGTGTCGATGATTATTCCAAATGCCTCGGGTATCAATAATTACTTTTCCATCAAGGTTATGCTTCTGTGGAATTGAGTGAAATTGGTCGTGATCCACAAGTAACAAAATTAAATTGGCATGCTCCAGAGCTGTTTTTATATCTGTAAGAGCTACATTTTTATTCTCCGAAAATATGTCTGGAATATTATCAATATTCGGCTCGACAATATTAATTTTTAGGGACTTATCAGAGGCTAGGGTGCGGCAAATATCTAAAGAAGGGCTTTCCCGAAGATCATCAATATTCGCTTTAAAAGC
>Ga0055584_100002000_pt1 | contig 20016 bp, 15 predicted proteins | sample OSDHelmetaG_FD_58716 | JGI IMG/M metagenome (GOLD analysis project Ga0055584, IMG submission 58716) | Pelagic marine sediment microbial communities from the LTER site Helgoland, North Sea, for post-phytoplankton bloom and carbon turnover... | ecosystem: Environmental > Aquatic > Marine >...
ATTAATATTACTGATCTTCTTACAAAGCAAAAAAAGTCCGTGGTAGTGAAATCTTCCAAGCTTCCCAGCAAACCCGCTAAGGGTACTCTAGTTATTGATTCTTCTGATGATAAGTTAAAGATATATAACGGAAAAGTCTGGAGAACAATAAAGTATGAAGATACCTAAGAATATGACTGCCGATGAAACATTAGATAAGATAAATGTTGTTGTTAATAGAATCGCCCCTAAATATACTTTCCATTGTTATGATGTAGATGATATTAAACAAGAATCTTTTATTATATGTGTTGAAGCTCTAGAGCGTTATGACGAGAAACGCCCACTAGAAAACTTCCTATCTGTCAATCTATCTAATCGTCTTAAAAACTTTGTTCGAGATAACTTCGGACATGCTAAGGACGTACAAAAGAAAAAGATTACTTCCCCTACTTCTATGAGTCATAATACAAATATCGCCCTTACATCTGAAGACAAAGTATTAGATAGAATGTATGAAAAAGAAATAGTACAACTTATTGACGAAAAGTTAGATGCCTCCTTACGATCTGACTATCTTAAATATATTAATGGTATCACTATACCTAAATCCCGTAGAGATCAACTCATACAAACATTAAAGGATATTGTTAATGAGAAAGGGTAGATTATCTGACGACGAAAAGCGGTTTATAAACAGAACCGCCCCCAGCATGACTGTAGAGGACATAGCTAAAAAGCTAGATCGTTCTGTCAGTGCTATAGATAAATACTTAAAGGAAGAATTACAAATAGGACTATCTGCCTCAGAAGCCGCAGGATATCAACTAGAACAACGCCCCTACTTCACAGAGCTTAGGCAACAATTTACTGAGGATGAACTCCAGCTATTTAAATATCACTGGGGTAGAATTATTTCCCAATTCAAAGATGATGTATTCCCAACTGAAGAACTACAGGTAGTAGATGTAATTAAACTTGAAATTTTGATGAATAGATGTTTAAAAGGCAACAAAGAAAATATTGAACAGATTAACACGTATGATCATATGATACAAGATGAACGTAGTCGAGACAAGGATCAACAAGACTATGATTATATTATTAACCTAGAAAGACAGATGGCTTCGCTTAGGGCATCGCAGGAGAGCTTAAATCGTGATTACAGGGAATTACAGGTAAAGAAGGGCGCGATGCTCAAAGAAATGAAAGGAACCCGTGAGCAGCGAATTAAGCGGCTTGAGGAGAGTAAGCAGAGCTTTACTAGTTGGGTGGCGGCAATGATGCAAGACCCAGAGAGAATGAAGGCTTATGGGATAGAGATGGAGAAAATGAGGATTGCTATGCAGAAAGAGGAAGAGAGGCTTTCTGTTTTTCATACATACGAGGATGGTACTGTAGACCAACCTTTTTTAACACCTGACACAGTAAAGGATTAACAATGAACCCAGAATCACTTTTGGTTATCTTACCATGTTGGGGGTTGGCAATTGGTTTAGAATTATTAGTGGTTTGGTTTTTTGTAAGGAATATAAAATGAAAGCTATTATTACGGGCATTACGGGACAGGATGGAAGCCATCTCGCGGACTTACTCCTTGAAAAGAATTATGAAGTTATAGGAGTAGCGAGGAGATGCAGTGTAGACACAACAAAACGAATAAAGCATCTATCTTCTAATAATAAATTCAAATTAATCGAGGGAGACATAACAGATGTCAGTAGTGTAATTAATATATTCAAAAATAACGATAATGTAGATGAAGTCTATAATCTAGCGGCACAGTCGCATGTGGCAACTTCTTTTAAACAACCAGCATTAACTTGGGATGTTACAGGTAAAGGTTGCTTGAATTTACTTCAATCGCTGATAGACCTGAATATGAATGGTGTAAAATTTTATCAAGCTTCCTCCAGTGAAATGTTCGGAGGTTCTTATGATGTCAAGGACGACAATGAGAAATATCAAGATGAAAATACTAAACTTATGCCCAACTCACCATATGCTATCGCAAAATGCGCTGCTCATCATTCCGTTCGTATATTTAGGGATGCTTACGGGCTTCATGCTAGTTCTGGTATTCTTTTTAATCACGAAGGACCACGAAGGGGTGAGAACTTTGTCACGCAAAAGATAATACGATGGATTCAAAATTATTTAAGATGGTTCGACAGAATGGCTGGCTCCGATGGAATATATACATTTGATGAAGATTATATATATGCAGAAGAAACTTATATATCTGAGGGCGAAGAACACCATGAAGCTTTTCCAAAATTGCGACTTGGTAATATAGAAGCTTATAGGGATTGGGGTTATGCTGGTGATTATGTTGAAGCAATGTGGATGATGCTACAACAAGACGTTCCAGATGATTATGTTATATGCACTGGGGAAAGCCATTCTATAAAAGACTTTTTAAAAATCGCATTTTCTTATGCAGGAATTGGAAATTGGCAAGATTTTATTGTTATAGATCCAGAATTTTATAGACCGTGTGAAGTAGAATATTTAAGAGGCGATGCATCTAAAGCTAACAAGAAATTGGAATGGAGTCCAAAAGTTAACTTGGAGGGGTTAATCAAACTTATGTTAGATGCGAAATTATAAAATTTCAATAGATTTATCTGATCTATACTTAGATCTAGCTGATTTCGATTTAAGAGAATATAACAAACCTTTTATGTTAAAATTTATAGAAGCAGAGAATCCAGACGATGCTTGCCACGTAGTATTAGATAGAATTATACATGAAATATTACTAGAGAATGATTCCATAGAAGCAAGAATACTTTGTCGTAAAATTAGAAAACATATGCGTATAGATAAAATAGAATGCTTATGAGACGAAACTACGATGATCCTGTATATAAAGATTTTAGACTAAGAGTACTTAAGAGGGATAAATTTAAGTGCAAGATGCCCGGATGTAAAAATAAAAAAAATTTACAAGTCCATCATATATGTAAATGGTCCGGCGCGTCATCATTAAGATATGAAACATCAAACGGAATAACCTTATGTAAATACTGTCATAAATCCATAACAGGAAAAGAATCCCACTACGAACATTTATTTAGAGAGTTGATAGATGAGTAAATACAAACAAGCTCCTGAGTTTACAGTTATCAAGGATACCCGCGAGCAAGACGGGTATTACTTTAGTAAGTTTAATACTTGTGCTGGAATGATTGAGCATAAACTAGATACAGGAGATTATTCGATACAAGGATTAGAAGATAAGATATGCATAGAAAGAAAAGGATGCGTAGAGGAGCTAGCTCAGAACCTTGGTTCTAAAAAACCAACGTTTCTCAAGGAGATAGAAAGAATGGAGTCTTTCCCCCATAAGTATATGATTTTAGAATTCTCTCTGGAAGATCTTATTAGATTTCCTAAGTTTACTAGAATACCAATCAAGAACAAAGCTTCTGTAAAAATTACTGGAAGATACATGTTAAAATGCTTGATAGAATTTGAGCTATATAATAATGTACATATTCTTTTCTGCGGAGACAAGCACACTGCATTTTTAGCGGTTAGTAGTATATTCAAAAGAATCAATGAAATGTATACTATCGGGAGGAAGAAATGAATTACGGAGATAAAGATCTTCTATACGATTTGCATAACTACGGAGCTAATATAGATACAAGAGAAATATTCTTGCATAATCACTATGGAGCAAGCGACGAAGACAATCCGGGCGTTGAGTACAAGATGTCTAACACTTTCTTGAAAAACATGAGAGCTTTAGATATTAAATCAGATAAGCCAATAACTATTCATATGCAGAGCGTTGGAGGAGAATGGTCAGATGGTATGGCTATTTATGATGCTATATCAATGTCTAGATCTTTTGTAACTATCATAGCATATGGTCAAGCGGAGTCTATGAGTAGTATAATATTCCAAGCTGCTGATTTAAGACTTATTACACCTAACACTTACTTCATGTCGCACTATGGCAGCACTGCCGCTGGTGGAGGATATCTGGATGTCCAGAATTGGGTCAAGTACGAAAAATACATATGCGATATCATGATTGATATTTATGCTAAGAGTTGCACACAAGGGTCTTACTTCCAAGAGAAGTACGGCAAGAACCCAGACGTAGAGAAAGTCAAAACATACTTAACAAGAAAATTAAAATCTGGCGATTGGTATATAACTGCCAATGAAGCTGTTTACTATGGATTCGCAGACAGGATTGTAGACGATTGGCAAAAAATAAACTAAAAAAAATCGACGAAGCTTGGCTAGGATTAGATAGTGTCGAGACAGACATGTTTAATCCTATGTCAGTCCTTAACGTTACAGACGATGACTTTAATATCAAACTGGCTTGGTTAATGACTAGGCCAGAGTATTTATCATTTATATGTAAAGAAATATTGAATGTACAATTGCTACCATCTCAGGCTCTATTTCTTAAAGAGATATGGACAAGAAAGTTTCCAATGCTTATTGCTAGTCGAGGTTTTGGTAAGTCTTTTATGTTGTCTTTATACTGCGTACTTAGAGCTTTAATATTACCTAAAAGAAAGGTAGTGGTTGTTGGTGCTGCATTTAGACAATCAAAAGTTTTATTTGAATACATGGAAACAATATGGCGCAATTCACCTATGCTGAGAGATATATGTGATGGAGATAGTGGTCCACGTAGAGATACAGATAGATGTACGTTACGATTAAATGATAGTACTGTGACTTGCCTTCCTTTAGGTGATGGTCAGAAAATTAGAGGTCAACGTGCTAATGATATCATAGCTGACGAATTCGCATCTATACCTAGAGAGATATTTGAAAATGTTGTAGCTGGCTTTGCAGCTGTTAGTGCAGATCCAGTAGAAAATGTAAAGAGGGTGGCTGCCCAGAAAAAAGCAGATGAACTAGGCATAGTATTAGAAGAAGAACAAAGAGAAGTTCAAAAAGATAATCAAATTGTATTGTCTGGTACGGCTTACTATGACTTCAACCACTTTGCTACATACTGGAAGAAGTGGAAAGCTATAATACAAAGTAGAGGTCAATATAATAAACTAAGAGAGATATTTGGAGAAGATCCTCCAGAGAGTTTTGATTGGACTCAGTATTCTATTGTACGTATGCCTTATGAATTATTACCTAAAGGTTTCATGGATGCAGACCAAGTAGCTAGATCCAAGGCTACAGTACACGCTGGTATCTATCAAATGGAGTATGGAGCCTGCTTTACTAGAGATAGCCAAGGATTTTTTAAGAGATCTTTGATAGAGTCATGCGTTGCTAAAGAGGACAGCAAGATCAAAGATTCTAGTGGTGAACAAGTTTCTTTTGAGGCTAGCCTTATTGGTGATAAAAATAGAAAATATATATTTGGTGTTGACCCTGCTTCTGAAGTAGATAATTTTAGTATTGTTATATTAGAGGTACATCCAGCTCATAGACGTATAGTTCATTGCTGGACTACTACCAGATCCGAGCATAAAGAAAAAGTAAAAAAAGGTTATGTATCAGAAACAGATTTTTATGCCTACTGTGCCAAAAAGATTAGAGAGTTAATGGCGTTGTTCCCTTGTTTACATATAGCTATGGATGCTCAGGGTGGTGGCGTTGCGGTGATGGAGTCTTTACACGATAAAGATAAAATCAAAGAAGGAGAAGTCGCCATATGGCCTACTATAGATGATAACAAAGCCAAAGATACAGATGATGAACAAGGCTTGCATATCCTAGAAATGTGTCAGTTTGCAAAATACGATTGGCTAGCAGAAGCTAATCATGGCATGAGAAAAGACTTTGAAGATAAAGCTTTATTATTTCCTGATTTTGATTCTTTAAGTCTAGTAATATCTGAACACCAAGATACAGAGAAGGGCAGAATGTTTGACACATTAGAGGAATGCGTTTTAGATATAGAGGAGCTGAAAGATGAATTAGCTATGATACAGATGACGCAAACATCTGCTGGTAGAGATCGTTGGGATACGCCACAGGTTGTTGTTGGCACAGGCAAAAAGAGCAAAATGAGAAAAGATAGATATTCAGCGTTATTAATGGCAAATATGGCAGCTAGAGTTATACAGCGTACACCAGAGCAAGCTGCTTATAATTTCTACGGAGGCTTCGCTACGGGTGGTCACAAGCCCAAAGGCAAAAATGAAAAAATGTATTCTGGTCCAAGTTGGTTTTCAGAAAATATGAAAGATGTGTATTAATAAATATACCAATCCAATTACCAATCCAATTGAGGTTATTAAATGAGCAATGAAGAAATGTTTACGTGGTCAGAGGGTGATTCAGCCAGCAAAGCTAATGCTTTTGCCAAAGCTGCTGATAATGTAGATGCTTATGCAGGACTTTCTAAAAGTCAAGGAAGTAGCTATAGACATTTCATCGACATTGAGCCAAATAGATCAGTCAGGCCGGGATTTACATCCAACGATTATTATGCGTTCAGACCTGATGAAGCTGTTCCTAATCAACAGCGCAAAATCATTCGTATGTGCATGGATGCTTATGACAAGGTTGGTATTATTAGAAACATTATTGACTTGATGGGAGACTTTGGAAGTCAGGGAATCAATATCGTCCACAGAGATAAATCTGTAGAGAAGTTCTACCAGCAGTGGTTTAGAAGTGTACACGGAAAAGAGCGATCAGAAAGATTCCTTAATAATCTTTATAAAACTGGAAATGTAATCATCTACAGAAGCTATGCCAAAGTAACTCCGCAGTTGAATAATTACATGAAAGCCATGTCTAGTGACATTCGGGTTGAGGTTCCAAATTTACCTTCTAACGAAATACCTTGGAGATATAATTTCTTTAATCCTTTGACTGTAAAGAATAAGGACGGTAATCTATCTTTATTTATGGGCTTGAAAAATTATAGTGTTAGCAGTAATTCATTCTTTGACAAATTTACTACTGGCGATATTCCTAATCATGTATTAGATACTTTGCCAACTAATATAAAACAAAGTTTATTACGTGGAGAGAAAGACATTCCTCTAGACCCTGATAGACTTTCTATGTTCTATTATAAAAAGGACGATTGGAGGCAGTGGGCGCATCCTATGATTTATGCTATTCTCGATGACGTTGTTATGCTAGAAAAGATGAGATTAGCTGATATGTCCGCACTAGATGGAGCTATATCTAATATTAGATTATGGACACTTGGTAATTTAGATCATAAAATATTACCTAATAAAGCTGCTATTAATAAATTACGAGATATCTTAGCCAGTAATGTAGGCGGTGGCACAATGGAGCTTGTCTGGGGTCCAGAATTAAGTTTCCAAGAATCTAGCAGTGAGGTCTATAAGTTCTTGGGTTCTGAAAAATACACTGCTGTCCTGAATAGTATTTATGCTGGATTAGGTGTACCTCCTACTCTAACTGGAATGGCTGGTAATGGCGGTGGGTTTACAAATAACTTCATCTCTCTAAAAACATTAGTGGAAAGATTACAGTACGGTCGTGATCAGCTGATGAGATTCTGGGAAAAAGAACTTGAGATTATTAGAAAGTCTATGGGCTTCCGCTATAAGGCTCACGTTCAGTTTGACAGAACCTCGCTTTCTGACGAAGCAGCTGAAAAGAATCTTCTTATACAGCTCGCGGATAGAGATATTATCAGTCATGAGACTCTCCTAGAGAGGTTCAAAGAAATACCTCAAGTTGAGAATATAAGAATGAAAAGAGAGCTTGCCAAACGTGATACAGTCGGTCCAGAAAAAGCTGGTCCGTTTCATCCACCTCCTCCTCCAAATGTCAATGAAGAACCAAAACCTGAAGTAAAGCCTGAACCTAATGAGCCAGAGAAAGTCAGTCTTCCCAATGCTCCACAGGATGAGGTCACTGAAATACGGGAAGGTAGACCTCTGTTTAAGCAAGATGATGGTCCAAGAAAGAAAAGAGTAGAGACACCTAAATCTACTCCGGGCTTGGCTAATATTGTAGTTCACGCAGAGAAAGCTTGGTCTCACGTATCTGATACACTAACTAGCTCTTACATAAATTCTCTAAATAAGAAGAATCTGAGACAGCTTACGAAGGCTGAGTTCAGATCGCTTGAGCAGCTAAAAATAGATATTTTCAGTAATATTAAACTACAGGATGAGGTTTCAGATGAATTAATACATAATATGTTAGTCCATAATTGTAGAGCCTCTAAAGAGTTCATGGGCAAGATGGAATCTTATAATGTTAAACTAGATGAGATGTCTATTGAGGATTACAGGAAGCATGTCGTTGGCGTATATATCGAGGTCAAATCATAGCTTTTCGTTTTTTCTCTTTTTTTGTGTATAATGTTGAAGAGAGGTGCAAATGAAAGTTTATGAAAAAGAAATCCAAGATGGCGTATCTGAACTTGTACGATCAAGTGCAAGTATGGCTTATTGTATGCCTGCATCTCTGTCTGTAGACAACCACTCAGACGCGATTGATTTTGCAGAAAAAGTTAAGGCAGAAAGTGCCAACCCAAAACAAATAGACTTGTATTATATCAAGTCAGTGCTTGTGTCTACTGGGTGGAATAAAAACGATGATGTTTTTACTTCCAAAGCCACATGGCAAGCTAGATCTACTCCAGAAGACAAGCAATTTAATCTTATGCACGATGAGAATGATATCATTGGGCATATTACTGGTAGCTATGTTGTTGATCGCAGCGGCGCAGCTATCGCAGACGATACTCAGCCAGATGATTTTGATATTATCACTGAGGCTGTGTTATATAACAGTTGGACAAAGCCTGAGAATCGGGATAGAATGACTCAAATCATTGCTGAAATTGAAGAAGGCAAATGGTTTGTTTCTATGGAGTGCTTGTTCGCTGGTTTTGATTATGCACTGTTAGATGATAATGGTAACTCTAAGTTATTAGAGAGGAATGAAAGTTCCGCTTTTTTAACTAAACACCTAAGAGCTTATGGTGGTAATGGAGAATACGAAGGCTATCAAGTTGGTAGATGTTTGAGGGACATTTCTTTCTCTGGTAAGGGTCTTGTATCTAAGCCAGCGAATCCAAGAAGTGTTATCTTAGATGCTAGCAGAGCTTTCTCTCTAAATTCTAATTCAAGTATTTTAACTAATTTCCCTGAAGGAGATAATGACATGTCAGATATCAATCTTTTAGAGAAGCAGCTTGCTGAAGTAAAGAGTGAGCTAGCATCTGCTAAAGAAGACAACGACAAGCTTCGTGTAGAACTTGAAGCAGTAGCATCTAAGGAAGTTACTGAAACAATTTCTAAGCTTGAAACATCGGTCGCAGACAAAGAAGAAGCAATCAAGGCTCTCGAAGCCAGTGTTTCTGAAAAAGAAGCCTCCATCACAGAACTTCAAGAGTCTATCGCTAAGAGCGAAGCAGACATGAAGGAAAAGATGGAAGAACTTCGTAAAATGAAGAAGAAGGAAAAGATGGAAGCTCGTAAGGCTTCTCTTCTTGAACTTGGCTATGACGCTGAAGCAGCCGATGAAGCCATTGCTTCTTATGAAGAATTCGATGACGCTACTTTTGAAGCTATCCTCGCAGCTGTAAAAGATGTTGAGGACATGAAGAAAAAGAAGGCGGCAGTGAAGAAGGAAGAAGACAAAGAAGCAGAAGCTGATCCAAAGATGGCTAAAGGAGATCCTAAAAAGGGTCTCAAAGCTGAAGAAGCTGAAGCTGAAGAAGCTGAAGCTGAAGTAGCTGCTGAAGAAGCTTTGGAAGAAGTGGAAACCACTGAAGCTACTCTTGTTGATGCTTCCGACGAAACTGACGAACTAGAAGCCACCAGAGCGAGTGTCGCAGAATGGCTTGAAAATAACGTACTCAGCAAATAATTAAAGGAGATATTAATTATGGCTCTAAAATCAGATAGATATGAACTCCAGACTGACATCAGTTTTTTCTGCAACACTGCGCTTGATCGTGGTATTGTTGTAGTTTATCAAGATGGCACTGGAACTGGCGCTGCTATGGATCAAGGTGTTGCACTTGTTGCAGCCGAAGCCGCTGATTCGGCTAGCGTACCAGCTGGTATCCTTCTCAATGATGTAGTTGACAAGGATCTCACAAGAACTCATCTTAATCAGCACAAGAACGAAGTGCAAAAGGGTGGCAAGGTTACTATCCTTCGTAAGGGTTATGTTGTAACTAACGCTATCGAAACTGGTGTTACCCCAGCTGTTGGTGATGTTGCTTATCTTTCAGACGCTACAAGCGGTTCTGAAGTTGGCTATCTCAGCAATGCTGTCGGTAGTAACGGCAAGGTAGTAGGCCGATTCTTATCAGCTAAGGATGCTGACGGTTATGCCAAAGTCGAAGTAAACCTTCCCTGATTAATATAAATACAATAAAGGAGAAATCTAATATGCCTACTAATGAAAGACCTAGTGATGAATTCATCGGTCTCCTCCGCAAATCAGGGGATTCCGACATCAATGTAGCACAAGCAGCACAGCGAGAATTCGCTAAAGCTCTTGAGCTACCACTTCGTAAGGGTGTTCTTGTCGGGAACATTCTTGGTACTATTTTTGAAACTATCAATGTCGAAGCCGGTTCAACAACCGAATTCCCTCTTGATCTTATCAGCCCCGGACTTGAAGGTGAGCATGTCGCTTACACGAATCCCGGTCATGGTAGAATACCAGAGCGTTCGGTCGAAGGCGATTACGTCATGATTCCAACGTACAGCGTTGCATCATCTGTAGATTACCTTCTACGATATGCCCGCGAAGCACGTTGGGACATTGTTGGTCGCGCCATGCAGGTCATGGAAGCTGGCTTCGTAAAGAAGATGAATGATGACGGATGGCACACGCTTCTCGCAGCTGGTGTTGACCGTAACATCCTCGTCTTTGATGGCGATGCTACGGCTGGCCTTTTCAGCAAGAGACTCGTTTCTCTCATGCAGACGGTCATGCGCCGTAATTCTGGTGGCAATAGCGCTTCAGTTGGTCGTGGAAGATTGACAGATCTTTATGTTTCCCCTGAAGCTCTTGAGGACGTTCGCAATTGGGGGCTTGATCAAGTTGATGAAGTTACCCGTCGTGAAATTTATACCGCTTCTGAAGGTGGCGCACCTATCACTCGCATCTTTGGTGTAAATCTTCATGATCTTGACGAACTGGGTGAAGGTCAGGAATATCAAACCTTCTTTACCAGTGACCTTTCTGGCAGCGTCCAGAGCAGCGACACTGAGCTAGTCGTTGGTCTTGATCAGTCCACCAATGATAGCTTCGTAATGCCTGTTAAAGAACAGCTTTCTGTCTTTGAAGATCCTACTCTTCATCGTCAGCAGCGAGCTGGCTACTACGGCTTTGCAGAGCTTGGCTTTGGTGTTCTTGACAACCGTAGAGTGATCCTTGGCTCATTCTAAGGTCTGTAACTAAGAACCGCAATTTAGCCACCCTCATTAACTTGGGGGTGGCTTTTTGTGTATATATTTGTAGGTTGTCTCGCTTATTGGAGTTTTCTAGGAGAAAAAACATGGCTGCTATTTCAGACTATCTTGAGTCTCAACTATTGAATTTTATTTTCAGAGGCTCTACCTCTTTTTTGGGGCATACCTCTATACCAAACAATCCTGCATTTGGTGATCAAAACGTACCTTGGGGTAAACCAAGTAATATATCTATTGCATTATTAACAGCTGTGCCAAAGGATAATGACACGGGAGCTACAATGGCAGAAGTAGCTACCAGTAATGAAAATGATGCAGGAGTTCAAATTAGTACTTTATATGACAGGGTTAGCCTTGGCAGTCCATCTGCTGTTGGTAACTCTAAGTGGTCCGATGTGGGTGTAGACAGTGATTCTGCATACTATGTTCTTTCCACTGACGTTGCAGACTCTGGATACTGGTATCCATTGTATCTAAACGAAGGATCTGTAACCGGCACTGCGGAAGGGCCAATAACATTTACTGATGATTTTCCGGGTGTCAATTTTTACGCACCTGCTAATGATGTAAAAAAACGACAAGCTGCTAATCCTGATGCTGATGAAGTAATTTATAAAAAATACGATGGGAATGGTTTTATTCAAAACCAGACTACTGTTTCATTTCCACAAGCCGGTCAGGGTGGTTGGGGCAGCGTTCAAGCGGTTGCTATCATGGATAGTGCTACCGTGGGAGAGGGGAATATTCTATTTTATTCTGCATTAGATACAGCTAAGACAGTTGGCAGAGGCGATATAGTTCAGTTCATCCCATCCTCCTTAGAGATTAGCGTAAAATAGGTTATGAAATTATCAAAAACCGATTTAGTATCAAGTATACAGTTAGACTTACCTGATAATACTACTGGTGCAATTTCACCATTAGATATTAGAAGAAATTTAATTAACATTGTAGACTCTGTTAGCGAGCTAACAGTACTAGAAGAGTTACGTTCTAAAAATTTAGAAACAACATCTACTAGAACTACAAGGCTGGGTTCTGACACTCACGTTAAGCGTGAACTTTCTGCGTTTGGAACCGCTGATGATGTAGCTATTGGTTTTAGCGCATTAAAATCACAGATTGAAGCTGCACGAAATGTTGCTGTTGGCTCTTATGCTTTGACTTGCAACATGTACGGAGAAGACAATGTAGCTGTAGGTTATCACTCTGTTGGTAATAATATAGCTGGATATGCTAATGTTGGCATTGGCGCATTTGCTTTAGAAAAAAATAAAGATGGTAATTTTAATATTGCTATAGGTCATGCTGCTGGATATTACATTGGTAAGGATGATTCATATAAATTTTATGTAGGTCCACATAATGTAGATTCTGATTATATATGTGGAAATGAAAATGGCGCTGGTTTAATCCCATTTTTACATGGAGACATGAATCCTGCTGGCACTATGCGTCTTGGTATAGGTATAAGAGATTTTGTAAATACTACATCAGCTTTACAAGTAGAAGGAGGCATTGCTCCAGCTACAGACGATAGTTATGACTTAGGTACTAGTGATCATGGATTTAGAGATGCATATATTCATGATACCCTATATTTTAATAATCAAAGACTTTACTATGTAGCTTCTACTGGCTTTAAGTTTAGTGATCATGTTTTTGCAAGTGGAGACATTACCGTTGAGCATAATCTAGTTGTAGGTGAAGATGCAAACATTACTGGCGATACAACGATTGGTGGAAACCTTACTGGCAATGGAAACGTGGTGTTTGGGGGAACTGTAGATACATCAAGCCATGTAAGACCTCAGAATGATTTAACGCAAGAGGTTGGCGATGCGCAGAAGAGATGGCTAGGCGGTCACTTCTATAATATATATGTAGATGGTGTAGGTAAGTTTAACAAGTTTGAGGCATACGAACAAACACATTTTAAAAACAAAACATTATTCTTAGCATCCACTGTTGATTTGACAACTCTTGATGGTGGTGGTCCTAACTCCTTAACTGAATACTATGACGCATCAATAGAAGAAACACATACACCTAAAGGACATTTGTTAGATGAAGACCTGAATGATGCTGGACTCAAAGTGATAGGCAAGGGCATTGACTATGAAAGAACCTATGAACTAGTATTTAATTCTCAAGACAACAACCTCACTAACCTACAGCAAGACAGTGTATTCAGTAGATCTTCTTGGAATAGCAATATAAGTTTATCCGTTGACACAGGCAATCATGTTCAAACAGAACGTGTTCTTAGTAAAGACCAACTCAATTTAGTAACTTATGATAGTGGAGTTGGTATTTTTATACGAAACGGTATTACTAGTTTTACACCAGAAGCTAATCTAGGTTTAACTAGAGCTGGAAATGGTGAGTATAACTTTGTTGGTCATTCTGGACTGACTGATACTTTTTCAATATCTGTATCTACGCCTCAATCTGGCGTAAATGTTTTCCAAAGATTTTTAACAGATACTGATAATTATGAAACCGATAATGGATCTGAAAAGATCAACGGTTTCCAAATGGGATACATTTCTGATTCATCGTTACCTCAACCAGCTTTCTTCAATGAGCAAGAAGGGCAAGTTCCTCACAGGTTTATTGTATCTTCTTATAACCAAACAACATTCGCAAAAAGATGTTTCACTCTTATGCAGGATGGCACAGAGGGTTATGTTGGTATTAGTAACTTTGACAACTCTGAGTCCATGCTTCCAGATACCATTTTAAATGTCAGAAGTACTGGAAATGCGATCATCAGAACTACCGCAGAGAATGATACGGAAACCAACAAAGCTGGACTAGAGATACTAGCAAAAGAAAATTGTCTTAAACATGGAATGGGCATTCATTACATTAAGGGTAGTGGAACTGTAAACTTTGATAGATATAATGATAGTATTACTCATCACTCAATGACTGTAGATAATTCTGGTCATTTGGGAATATTGAATAGATCTATGGGATCTAATGCCATGCTTTCGATTGGAAGCGTTGACAACACAGAAGCTTCTATGTCTATGTTCCAAGCTACTGGTGTTCCAGTTGCTGCTTCTGGTTATGGTCAACTATTTACGAGATCCGTAGATTTAGATAATCAATCCACATTACTTTCATTCCTTGATGGAAGCGGGAATCTATTTAATGTAGATCTTACATCATCTTCTGCTACTGGTACAACTGACAGAGCTGTAGGTTTAGATGGTCAGGGAAATACTTTTGTTGGCGTACGAACTCCTTCATCTAGATCAAACTTAATTAGTACTGTTGAACGCAATACCATGTATGGCTACGAAGCACTTACTGATGTTAGTGGCGTGGCTACAGATAATACTGCCATTGGCTATCGTGCTGGTAAAGGATTGCAACAGGGATATGGTAATGTTTTTGTTGGTTCTAATTTAACGTCCGCTATTGATGATGGTGATAACATTGTACTTGGTACAGGTATTACAACTGCTTATTCTAATAATATAGTCATGGGTCACGGCACTCCAACGGTTAGAGCTAAGACGGATGGTATTGATAAATTCTTTGGCGTAAATAGCACTCTTGCTGTTTTTCCTGATCATTTGGCTAATAGCTCAACAACTAATGTGCAGCAAGCCAGTGCGCATTACACAGCTGGTGGCGTTAAATTTAATAGCCATTTTAAGATTCAAAGAAAATTCTATCAGCTTGGCAATGAAGGTTTGATTGACGCTATAGACATAGATACATCCAATACCCCGCCAGATGCAATTGAAAATTACGCGAGTGTCACTAATCAGTTCGTTAGATTCAACTCAGATCTTAAAGTTCGTGGAGAGATATTCTTCCCTAATGGAACTAAGATTCCTAATGCTGACTTTATTGCAGACCTTGATACAGCTGAAACAAATATAGCTACTAATACAAGCGCTATATCTGCACAATCTACTAGATCAGACGGTATTGATGCAAGAATAGATGCCTTAATTATTGAAGGCGTGGTAACTACTGTGATAGATCCGAGTAACAACAACAGAGGAGGAGATTGGCCTAGCGATCCTATTACTGTTGGCTCAAACTCTACTGACAGATTAGAATTCTATATCAGAAGAAAAGTTGTAGATTCAAGTGATAGACTTGTCGATGCGGATAACCCAGACGCTTCTGCTGACCCAGCCAATGAAGAGTTGGTTACATTGAGAGATCCTAATATAGCCGTTTACACTGGAGACTATGTTATAGCCATAAAGATTGGCAATGAATACAGGCCAATTTCTATTACCGGACAAACTTGATGAGGACTTATAAATGGCTCATGACTGCGAACCATCAGGCTGCTTTAGGCCAGACCAAAGAAATAGGCGTGTGAGACCGGGGGCGCAAGATCGCCCCTATGCTACTTTTACCACCGCTGCCCCTACTGCTCCAACCACCACTACTACAACCGTAGCGCCTAACCCAGACCCTTACACTTTTCTTTTGAATAAAGTAAAGATACCAGATAGTGGTGCTATTTGTCCAGCTATTGAAACTACAGCTCCTCCCATGCTATTTGATGCCGTTGGTGGAGATAAACAAATAATTAGTAATAATTTAATTATACATAAATTTGACAGTGATGGATCATTCACCATATTTCCTTATGACGATGAACAAGAAAACTTTCAAGCTACGATTAATGTTCTATTAGTTGGTGGTGGAGGAGGCGGTGGTCCTTACGATGGAGCTGGTGGAGGAGGCGCTGGAGAAGTTCTAAATTCCACATACCAATTCCCTAAAGGTTCTGTTAGTATTGTTATAGGATCTGGAGGAGATATTGGTTTTAATGGCCTTCCTTCAACTATTAGTCTTTCAGATATAAAAGCATTGGGAGGTGGTGCTGGCGGCTCTGCTTTTCTAGACGATGCACAAAGAGGTGCTAGCGGAGGTGGAGCTGGGGGTAGAAGCGATAAGCTAGGCGCTATCGGACTACGTGGAAATAATGGTGGAGCTGCAATTGGCAATGTAGGTGGAGGCGGTGGTGGTGGTGCTGGAGAGAAAGGGCAAAATGCTGGAATTGTCAAGAACGCTGGTGTGGGAGGCGATGGCGTTGCAGTTACTCTAGATAAAGGTAATACTTACACATATTACGGTGGCGGTGGAGCTGGCGATGCGTTCACTTCTGTATCTATAAATGGAGGACTAGGAGGAGGAGGTAGTACTTTTTCTAAAGATGGAGTCGATGGTTTAGGAGCAGGTGGAGCAGGCTATGGAGGTTCTGGTGGAAAGGGATACTGTGTTATTAGTTACAAGCCACTTACGACTCCTCCACCAACTACTACTACGACGACTACTACTACAACTGCAAAGCCTGAAGTTTGTCTAGCTTCTGGAGATTTAAGTGGTGGAATTGATGTAACCATCTCTAATGGAAATTATGTGTTTGATGATATTTCTAGTAAAGATTACATATTTAAAGCATCTACGGGTATTTATATATTTAACAATGTGCCAGACTCTCACCCGATTGCGTTTCACTCATCTGATGAAAATATAATTTATACAGGTACTTCTTCATCTCTAAGAAAACCTGCACTAGATGGAGTGGCAAGAGAATATTATCATGGAACGGTAAAACTTGACGTTAGAGGCGATTTCGATACTGTATCATATGAATGTTATTATCATGGATACATGGGCGGTCGAAACAATCTTGTTTACGATGCTGGCTGCACATCTCCTACCACAACAACCACAACAATACCACCAAGCTTCAATCAATTCCGAATAGATTATCAGGATTTCAATGTCGGTAGTGGTTATTGCGAAAAAGATATCGAAATACTAGCCGGTCCTCCTGATGAAACTAGAACTACAAGCGTATCCCTAAAAAGTGATTCAGACAAAGTATTTTACAGCGCCCCTTTGATTAGTTTTGCGGGAGAGGGTAGAGGATATGTTGCTGAAGAATTTAGCATACCTGAAATTAGTCCAGATAATACAACAGTAAATTATCCCATAGTATTTACTATGCCAGATCAGCCAGAGACTAGGCTAAGTGTATTCTTTACTGGAGATGCTGTAGATGTGACTACAACTAGTACAACTACAACAACTACAACCAAAGCTCCCTTGTGTACAGCAATGTATCACACAGCAACAATTACAGAAAATGAAGATGGCTCTTGCGAGCAAACTCCAGAAGCTGACAGACTATTATTCCCACGCCAGATAATGATTTCTAGAAATCAATTTCCTAAAGAAATAACTGGAACGTCTATTGATGACGCTGATTCTCAGTTAATTGGTTCTCCTTGGTACAACGGCTTGCACTTTGATACTGCCAGAAACCTTGCAGACTCTCAAGTTGGCGCTCTTAACGACGAACTTCCTGATGACTACAAGATGCAGCTTTCATACGGTAACAATCAAATCCATAATAATATATTTTATAAATTACATTATCCTCAAGTTTTAGACAATACGATAATTGATGAATCTCTTTTTTATACTGTTTATTCAGAAGCTAATGTAGGTTATTTTTTAAGATTACAAGTAATTTCAGATTATATTTGCACAGTAGAATCTCCAGATAAGTGTGGTAAAGGTAGCCAATCTGTCAGTGGGTTTACTAGATTTACCTTCTCAGAGCTTTTTAATGGAGTTGAGAATGTGTTGCATAATGACATTGTTCCTACGTATAATTATAGAACATATGGAACATTTACTTCCGAAGTTTTAGATACTTTATCATTCTATTACTTAATAGACTTTGGTACTAGAGAAAGTGTAGTAGGTGCAGGATGAGCGATAGAGCTATAGGCGTTGCTGGATATGAGTGGACTTGGAGTGGTTCCGACTACGGTAACAAGCGTGGTAGGGTTGCGGCTTTCACTAAAGCAATCAGCTTATCAGACTTCACTAACTCTGGTCAAAATCAAGATTTGTTTATTAGGTTATTCCAAAATGCCGTGAACTGGTGTGCGGATAGAAGATATAGCAATACAGCTTTGGTTCACCACACTGGGAATGATTCATTTGATGATAAAATTAAAGAAATACTACAAGATATAGGACTTACTGTTACCATAACAAACCCTTGGTACGAGGACTTAACGCATTTGAGAAGTTGGCAGTCTTGGAGTAGATCTGCCGCTTTACGTATTATACTGCCTACCTACAATGCTAATCTTGGTCAAAAGATGCCAGATAGCGCTCAGAATACAATACTAGATGAAGTTAAAAATTATAGTCAAGGACTGCTGCTTGGCGAGTGGTTTCACTTATTGCAATCTATGGATACACGTAAGTCTTTTTCACTGACTACGGATGATGATCAAGGACTACATACTATATCTCCATTTGTATTAAATCCAGATAAAAATGTTGTTATTACTACTGTAGATGAAATGTTATATATCAAAGTAAAAGACGATGATAGTATGTCCTATGTATTACCTGAAAGATTTTCTTTGACTAATCCAGCTTCTGTAGCAGATGTAGATTTCGCAGCACACCTCTCTCAATTGGCAGACTTAAGAGAAGGGGCTGAAATATTTTGGATTACAGATGTCCCAGCTACACTGCAAGTAACAACTACAACAACAACTACTACCACTACTGAGTCTCCTGATACATCTGAAGATATAAAGATGAAAGTCTTTAATGTAAATATGATAGATTATTGTGGGCCACAGAATTGGTTTTTATCAGGAAAAGATCAAGATAAATTTTCTTTTGATGGAGAGCATATATATTTAACTAAGAAGCCTGTTAAAGAAGAAGATTATTCTATAGATTTAGTTGCAGAAGATCACTTTAGAACTAAAAGATTTCCAAACAAAATAGAACCTATCGAGGTTGTAGTTAGAGACTGCTCTGCTTGTATCACTCAGCCTAAAGATCTATCTGGTCCTGTCTTTTCTTGGAGGGGTTATCCTAGTCCGCAGGCTCATCAAGTAGCTTGGGGTCAAAATGCTCCTACTGGTGTAATCCAAAACTTTGATGATTATGTAATAACGGGAAGAGGTGCAGGCGATGATCCGTTACTAGCTGTTCTTGGTGGTAAACACGGCGATACTAACGCCATGTGGCTACAGATAAATTGTGGTGGAACGGTTACTGGTCGTCTTAGGGCTAGTACGGAAAATCCAATCTACGCTCACTTCAACAGTCAAGTTCAAGAGAACACTGGAGACATTGGTGTTCTTTATTTAGTTACAGATGTGCCAGAGGGTACTGACCCCACAGCTACTACAGCGTCACAAAAACCTGTGCAGCATAATAATGATTTACGTAGTTTGTGGAATAACGTACCTAATGCTCAAGTACAAAAAGTAGCGTGGGGAGATCAACAAGATACCGTGGATCGTGGATTCAGTTTCAATATAGATGACCCAAACGCTCTAGACGATGATGGAAACAGAATCAGAGGAGATTCTTACCTTGTATTATACTTCAGAAAAAATACACATACATCTAAATATGATGACAAATTATACCTCAAGGCTTACATGGGCGCGACAACAACTACTCCCGCCCCTGTATTCCAATTCAATGCCCTGATAGTAAAAGACCAAGATGCCAACTTTGTGGCAGGTACTAATTTAAATAAGGAAGTTATTACCTTTGAGAACAAGGCTACGCAAAGCTCTGTAAATCCCAATCAAACATTTACGATATCAGTTGATCCTAA